>Ga0209273_10001166_pt1 | contig 25374 bp, 26 predicted proteins | sample tdAd471_FD_187126 | JGI IMG/M metagenome (GOLD analysis project Ga0209273, IMG submission 187126) | Marine sediment microbial communities from the Atlantic coast under amendment with organic carbon and nitrate - tdAd47.1 (SPAdes)... | ecosystem: Environmental > Aquatic > Marine > Coastal >...
GCCACAATCCCCACAGCCGGCAGACCATCGGCCATGGTCTGGAGCGCGTGCTGCGGCTCGTGCAGTTCTGCATGATGCTTTTCGAGATCCGCGTTCATGGCATCTTCCATCTGCATGGGATCATCAAAGTTCATGGTCAGCATGCGGATATAGTCACAGATGAACTCAACTACATGATGGTCTTCCACAATGCGCGGGAAATTCTGAAAGATTTTGGATTCTTCCGGGTTTTCGATATGGGCTTCAATTGCAACAACGCCCTTGGTTCGCATGGTCTTGCACAAAAGAAACAACAGGCAAAGCAGGTCGCGATAATCTTCGGCCTTCCAATGCGGCCCCTTCATCACTTTACCGATTCCCTTAAGCGCGCCACTCATCACACTGGTGGAGTTGGCACTAATAAAAGCACCGATTGAGCCGCCGAAGATGATCATCAATTCGAAGGGCAATGCCTTGAGGATGATGCCGAAACTACCGCCCGCAAGGGCGAAGCCGCCAAACACCATAACAAGAACCACGATTAGACCGATGATTAGAAACATAGGGCGCGCCTGCCTTCTGTGAATGACTTGCCTGTCGAGCGCGAAAATGTTTCGCACCCGATTTTTCTATCTTTACAGTTCCGCCAGTGTTGATCAATAGGCTTAATACACCTTTAATTTCCACTATCGCACTGAAAATTAATAAAAAAGCGGCCTAGCTAAGCCGCCATAAGGTTATTTTTTATGCCGAACCTAATATTTTACGGAACAGCCATAAGGTTGGGTCGAGTCCGGCGACACCTCATTCCCTGCTTTCAGCTGTGCCCACGCCTGCAATGCATAATTGGTTGCGCCTTCCAGAGATGAGCTTCGCGCCGACGGTCGGTCGTCAATGGCGCCCATATATTGTAGGATGCCCTCAGCATCGATTAGGAACATCTGCGGTGTGGTTTTTGCCCCATAGAGGCGGCCAATTTCCCCAGATGGATCAAGAATCAGCATGTCGTTGTATGTGCCGCGGCTTTGGCTCAGTTGATCAGCCTCAGCTGCACTAACATAACCCTGCTTGCCGGGGGCAGAAGAAATGATGGATATCCACGTCACGCCGCCCTCTGTCAGGGCACGTTGGGTCCGCTGCATATTGCCGCTGCCATAGTGCTTGCGCACATAGGGGCAATCATGGTTGGTCCATTCAAGCATAACCGGTTTACCACGCAGATCAGAAAGAGTCACTGTTTCCCCGTTTGTGAGCCGCCCAGTGAAATCCGGCGCGGGCTTACCTGGAGCTGGGCCGTCTGCACATGCCGCAGCGGCTAATCCTAGCGCAATCAGAATTGTGACGAAGAGTTTCATAATCAGTCTCCCTACTGTCAGTCAGTCTTACCGTTGAGGAGCTTCGCTATGCTATTAGGAGCCAGGATTTCTGGCAAAACTAACGGCTGATTAGCTCCAGCCTCATAATAGAGGTACAGCGGCACGCCTGCCCTGCCATGGCTGGCCAATACGGTGGCGATTTCCTCGTTCCTGTTGGTCCAGTCGCCTTTCATCACTGCGGTCCCTGTCTCGCGGAAAGCTGCCTGGGCGTCATCAGTTAGGATGGCGATCCGTTCATTAACCTTGCAGGTGATACACCAATCCGCCGTGAAATAGACGAATACTGGCTTCCCTTCCTTCAACAGCCTGTCAAGCGCAGCACCGCTGTAGGGTATCTCTTCAACATAACCTTCCTCAGGGGAATGGCTCGGCTCCTGCCAGGGTTCAGATACGATTCCGTATAGTGCCAGGGCTGCAAAGCCCCAGGCTAAGAGGCGAATTGAGAGTCTTCCTGCTGCCTGCTTGCCTATCCAAATAGCGAAAACAACGCCTATGAGCGCCGCAACAAGCACCAACATGGCCACGGCTCCGGCTTCCCGGGTGAAGACATAAAGTAGCCATGCGGCAGTCAGATACATGGGAAATGCCAACCCCTCTTTGACCTTCTCCATCCAAGGGCCGGGCCTTGGCATGATGCGCGCCAGTGCAGGACTGTATGACAGCACAAGGAACGGCAACGCCAAACCAAGGGCCAGGAAGCTGAAGACCATCAAGACGATCAGGACTGGCTGTGTCAGTGCAAAACCAATCGCGGGGGCCATGAACGGAGCTGTACAAGGCGTAGCCACCAGGGCCGCAAGAACGCCTTTAAAGAAAGCGCCGCGAACCCCTTCTCGCGCGGCAAGCGTTTGTCCCGCGCCCTCGATCCCGAATTGAATGTTGAACATGCCAGAAAGCGATAGCGCCACGACAAGGATCAAAAGCGTCAATAGGCCAACGAAAACAGGTTCCTGTAGTTGGAAGCCCCATCCAACGGCTGTTCCTCCTGCCCTCAATACCAGCAGCGCGGCTACAATGATCATGAAGCTCAGCCAGATACCGAGGGTATAGGCCCAGCCTTCCTTCTGCCTGTTGGCTGCTGTTTTATAGTTGGCCGAAACGAAAGCAAACGCTTTCAGTGACAGGATGGGAAATACGCACGGCATCAGGTTCAGTATCAATCCACCCACAAGGGCGAATAAGGCGGCCTCCCAAAGAGGAAGTGCGGGCACGGCCGCACTCTGTTGTGCCGAGATTGGGGTTTCAGTTTCCTGAGCCATGTGGAGCACCGGCTGCATGCTATACGCTGCAACGCTTCCATCTGCTGTTGTCAGCGTCAAAACCCCTGTCGCAGTCGTTGTCTCCGGGGCACCTGAAGGCCGTTGCGCCTGTATGATAAGACCATCTTCAGCGCGTTCGACTGTTTGCGGGGCCGCGTAGTCAAGAATGCCAGCACCTTCGGGGAAGAAATACGCGTCTGTCACTTCTGCAATCTCTTCTGGCCCCATATAGACTGTCAGAGTAGACGATGAACTTGAAACCGTCAGGTCCGAGCTCCAGTAGCTTGGATCAGGCAGCGCGGCCCTTGCTGCCTGAAAAACGGCCGATGCATCATTGTCTGCAACGGTCGGCCCCATGGGAAGGTCAAGTTTGATATCCGCGATCTGCGGCACGCATTCAACTTCGCAGATAAGCCATTCAGCTTCGAGCACCACCTGGAATCCGTCACCGGCTGTCGGCGCTGTTGCCGGAATAAGCAAGCTAACAGGCGCGTCATATCCATAATTTACCAAAGGGCCAAGTGGCAGGCGTTTCGGGGTTGGGAACATGGCTGCCCCTACCGTGGCATTGCCGGCAGGCTGCCAGTCGAATACCGGTCTTGCCCCACTGTCCCCCGCATTTTTCCAGTAGCTGTGCCATCCGCTGCGAGGTGTTATCGTAACAGCCAACCAGAAGGGTTGCCCAGGTGCCACTGATACCATGTCGCTCTCGATTGACAGGTTGCTGTGGCTTGCATCCACTCGCGCAAGCTCTTTTGCGTGGGCCGCTGCGCTCAGCAACGCCAAACTACAGATAATCAGTCCATGGAAAAAACGCTTCACAGTGCTGCCCTTCTTGAGCCGTTGGCCCGAAAGTTTGGTCTCTAGACTATCGCCATATAACACGCTGCGTCGGGTTCGCACCTCACATGTTTGTCAAAGCGCTGTCAGCCCTTGTGGCTTAATTGCGATCATACGGAAGTCATTCACGTTGGTCATTGTTGGTTCTACGGTAAAACTGCTGTCCAGGATTTTGAAATATTGCAGGCTGTCATTTTCCGCCAACATGGCCTCTGGCACCACAGCCTTTTCTATCGCTAATTTGCGATTCTGCGGCGTGCTGATGCCCCCCGCAGCCCCACCCACGCCGTCCATGCCGTCTGTGTCAGCAGCAAACGCATACAGCCTATCATCCGAGCCGAATGCAGCTGCCAACGCCAATACATACTCCTGGTTTGGTCCGCCCTGCCCGGTGCCGCACACCGTAGCTGTTAGCTCCCCGCCGGACAAAAGCAGGACCGGCTTGTCCATATCCTTTTTGAGGTAGGAGCGCGCAATTGCGGCATGTTTTTCAGCAACATCCCTTGCCTCTCCAACCACATCATTCCCAATATTTCGCACATCAAAGCCGAACGCATTGCCATAGCGCTCTGCCGCCCTAAGCATGTCGCCACCCTTGGCGACAATTTGAAAACTGCTTCTGTTGTTTTCCACCCAGGCACAGTCATCCGCCCATCTTGGTGGACGCTCGAGGCCGTATCGATCCAGGATTTCTTGCGCATCCTGCCATGTGGATGTGTCAGGCTGGGTTGGCCCGGACGCAATCAGCCCAGGATCATCGCCGACGACATCTGATATCGCGAGCGTCACGATATGACCAGCGTTGCCAGCGGCAGCGGCCAAGCGGCCGCCCTTGATAGCCGACAGGTGTTTGCGCACAGTGTTTAATTCCGAAATATCGGCACCTGCCCGCATAAGGCTTGAGATCAGCTGTTTCTTCGCTTCAAGCGTAATCCCGTCCGATGGCAAGCACGCGAGAGACGAGCCGCCACCTGACAGAAGCACCAGCAAAAGTTCTTCGGGCTTGGTGTCGGCTGCAACCTTCAGTGCACGCTCAGCCGCGGCAACACTGCGCTCATCGGGAATGGGATGGGCGCTTTCGATTACGTCTACACGGTCACACTGCACGCCATAGCCGTCGCGACAAATGGCAATGCCGGTTATTGTGACATCTGGCCAACACTGTTCCACCGTACGGGCCATGGCCGCGGCGCCTTTGCCCAAGGCAATAAGTTTCACAGCGCGATAGGCCGTTGGGTCCGGAAGGAACGGAGGCAGGCAGTTTTTTGGCAAAACAGGCCTGATGGCAGCTGAAAAAGTGCTGGCGCAAAAGGCCTGCCAATCGCCTGCTGTGTCAGTCTTCACCCGCGACCGTCCGCTCAAACGCTCCCATAGAGCCCGGGAACACCACTGGGCTTTCAAGGCCGTCGTTGGCGACGGATGCAACACCGAAGAAATAGTTATCGATAACGATGTTTTCCAGTGTATGCGAGCGCACGTCTGGACCTACGAAATGGCTCCAGCGCCACTGTGCGTCAGTGGTCAGCCGCCAGTAAATCTTGAACCCGCGCAGGTTGGCCCTCTGGCGCTCATCCCCCGGTACATCCCATTTGATTGTCGTGGATGGCGACACTGCGCCTTCAAGCGTCACAGCGCTTGGAAATGGCGGGGCACCAGCCATAGACGCCAGGGTCACGACATTCAGGGCCGTCAACTTGGCGGCATAATCAAAGTCTACGCCGTCCAGCGTGTCACCATATCGGATGCCATTCTCAGTGCGGAGATCCTGGTGCTGGCGGTTGTAGTTTTCATTGGTTTCCATGATACGAACACCCGGCCAACCAGCCTCATTGAATGGCCTGTGATGGCCGCCGCGACGGAAACGGTCCAGGCGGTAGACCATCATTACATCCAGGTTCGGGATATAGGTGTCTGCAAGGCGGTCAACCAGTCGCGCAATGTTACGGCTTGGACTATCCACCTCTCCGCCCCAGAAGCGGCGCTGGCGGGCTTCTTCTGACGTTTCGGTCACACGTGTCCCTTCAGAGAAAACCCGTGCCGTTGTGTTGTTGATAACGCCATTCACACCCTCGATGTTGCCGATCATGTCATTGTTCAGAACACCCATCAGGCGCCAGCCCTTTTCCTTGATGTGGTTTGCAAGGATTGAACCGCCAAACAAGCCCTGCTCCTCGCCCGAAAGGCCTGCATAGACGATTGTACCGGGGAATTTGGTCTGGCACAGGACACGAGCTGCTTCCATTGTGCCAGCCATGCCGGAGGCATTGTCGTTAGCGCCGGGGGAATCGCTTGTGCCGTCAAGTGGGTCAGATACACGGTTGTCGATATCGCCGGACATCATCACAACGCGGTCTGGATCAAGAATGCCTTTTTGCACGGCGATCACATTCACAACTTCCGTCGGGTTGGGGATCCGCGCGCCTGTGACTACATCGGAAACTGTATAGACCTCCAGGTCAGCGACGCATCCTTCGGCAATACGCTTGAATTCGGCTTCGATCCAGCGGCGAGCCGCACCGATTCCGCGCGTTTCAGATGTTGTGTCCGAAAGGGTATGACGCGTCCCAAAGCTAACGAGCTTCGTAATATCGGCTTCGATCCGGTCAGCAGACACATCGGCCACCATCTTGTGGAGGCGCTGAACTTCGCCCTGTGGGCCTTCGTGATGCTCTGCTCCGGCTGCAGCCGTAAGTAACAAGGCGGCGCCAGCGACAATCCCGTATTTTGCGCGTTTCATATATCCCTCCGTTTTCTTTATCTTTAGCGCGATATCTTGGCGTATGAATTCCGATCCATATCAATCGCGTTTGCACTGATGGATTTTGCAGATGGCACGAGTGCCGCAAACCCATTTATCAGTGCTTCATTCATGGCTTTCTTGGTCGGCTGATCCCGTCCGGAAAGCAAGTAGCAGGTAATATGCAGCGTCGGTGCCGGTTTTCCAGCCACAAGGGCGTGATCGACCGGAAAAAGTCTGACCTTGATGTCCGACTCGTCGAACAGGCCCGATGCCATTGAGATGTCATGAGCTGCCGCGAGCAGGCTGTCCGGGCCGGCTTCATCTTCAAGGTCGCGGCTATATTCGACGATTAAGTGCGGCATTGAGAAACTCCAAAAAAAAGTAACTTGGCTGGATGCTAATGCGAGCAATCGCTTTTGAGAAGAGCAGCCTTTAAGATTACAGGACTTTTAATCAGGCTTGCTGGTATATTGCCCCATGTATTATGCATAAACAGAAGGCCAGCATTTGCTGGCCTTTTTATTACTTATTCTTTCACCGTGATGGTTATTTGCCTGGAGAAAACCGGAGGATTATGAGGAATATGGTTCATGTCCCCCAGCAACAGTTGCAGAGTATGATTGCCGGGTGTCAGTTCGATCGTTACCTCTGTCTGCCCGCCACCAAAATGAATATGATTTTCGTCGGCCGGGATATTCTCGTCCAATGGAGGCAAGCCGGTGTCAATAAGCAGGTGGTGGTGGCCGGTGTTTGCCTTGTCAGTTCCAGCCGGGGTAACCCCCATGCCTTTTAAGCCAAACACGACGGTAACAGGGCTTGTCACCACAGCGCCGTCTGTTGGACTGATAATATATGCCTGTGCGTTATCGTCTGCGCCTGCCAGATTGGCCGACAAAACGGAAACGAATAGCCCAAGCAATACGGTTAGATGGCGACAACTCATCTCGAAATCTCCCTTGATATAACTCTGAGGCACTATCTCACAGCCGACTTGCTCCGGCCACAATGTTTATACGCAAAAACATAGGACGCTGATCATGCCGCTCGCGACAGCGCGGGCATCGATCGCAGGCGGAGCTATTCCAATTTGATGGCGAAAGCTTTACCCAACAAGCGCAATGACATAGAGCTTCTTGTAGGGCTCAATCGTTTCCCAGGTCCCTTTGAAACCAGCGGGTACGACAAATTTATCCCCAGCCATGAAACGCTGGGTATCCCCATCTTCGCTAGTCAGCTCGATCTCACCCTCCAGGATGTGACAGAACTCCTCTTCTCCGTCGTAGTTCACGTGCCATTTTCCGGCAGCTGATGACCAATATCCTGTGAAGAACTTTCCCGATGCGCCTTCGAAGACATTTTCCGTAACCTGAAGCGGCGTACCTGAAATCAGTTTACTGCTGTCCGGGAGCCCCTCTTCCCGTTCAGGCGTGACAGAATCAAATGAGACAATCGATACTCCGGCCATTGGCTATCCTCCCTATATGGCGTTAGAGCGCCAATGTGATGGAAGGCGTGAGCATAAGCAACAAAAATGTGATCACATTTTTCTGTTATTCTGGCACTGCCGAAAAATACACTAAAATCTGATCTATAGAGCCGCTATCGCCAAGCAGCGGGATGAACAACAGTGTCACCTGATAATAGGGTAGATCTGATGATGCTTTTACCGAATATCCGATAACCGGTTGGCCAGACGCGAGAACCGCGTCAACACAGCGAAAACCTCGATCAACGGCTGTCGTACTACTTAGAGACCGCAGGCTGTGGCCACTGATAGGCCCATAAAAGTCTGACATGCTCGACCCGGACAACCGCACATGAATATCATTCAGCTCCCCGTTGTCGCACTTGGGTTCCAGAATCATGACTTCTGGCAGCAGGTGCTTCATGTCTTTGGGATCAATATCGCTGCGATTGGGGACACCGCCTGTCCCTACATTTCTGTGGGCGTATGCATAAAGCCAGCCTGCGGCAGGCCCCAGCAAGTCCCGGTTGCCGTTATTGACCTCTGAGACCGTAAACTCAGCCAGGGAATGCTGGATTTTAGATGAAATATCTCTTGGAAAAGAAGACATAATATACTCTCAACAGCGTCCAGACGTCTGGATATCTTAAGGTTGTAAGACACCATATGTCAGCGGTTTTTACAAATTTTATGTTAAGAGGCTATCCACTAATTGCTGCCAGTTAGATTTCTCTTCCACCAAGCCGGCTTTAGGCGTATCTGGAAGCCTTATCAAAACCAGTGAGCGAATGAGACCAATGGCCCATCTTCAGATTGTCACCGCACCCCACCCGATTTTTCGCAAAAAGGCGGAACCCGTTGCCGACGTAACTGATGAAATCAAATCCCTCTCCGCTGACATGCTTGACGCTATGTATGAAAATCGCGGTATCGGAATCGCTGCCAATATGGTTGGACTCTTGCACCGCATAATTGTCGTGGACATCCAGCCAGAAGGAAACCGTGATCCGCTTGTGTGCATCAACCCGGAAATCACCTGGGCGTCTGAAGAGATGTCAACCAACGAGGAGGCATCCTTGAGCTTCCCGGGTATTTCTGCCGATATCACACGGCCCAACGCCATCAACCTCACATACCTGGATCAATCCGGTGCCAGGAAGGAACTGGAGGCAGAGGGATTCCTTGCCATCGTGATCCAGCATGAGATGGACTATCTGGATGGCCGTACCTATCTGGACCATCTTTCCAAGATGAAACGGGACCGGCTTTTGAAAAAAATGCAGAAATACCTGAAGCAGGGTCACGCATGTGGCGACCCACATTGCGGGCACGACCATCACTAAGCCCGCAGAATTTCGACCGACTATATAGAAAAGGCTGCCATGAGGCAGCCTTCCAGCAATCCAAAACTGGATCGCGTTGTTATTGGAACTTCGGGTTTTCTGCCATCAGTTCATTCATGACTTCCAAGCCGATCCGCTGCCCTAGCATTTCTCCTGCTTTCTGTCTGGTTTGCATGATTTCTGGCGTCTTCTCTGCATAAGCCTGATAGGCTGGGGTCTTCATCAAGTCCACAAGGGCACTCACTTGTTCAAGGGTCAGGTGCTTGCGCAGTTCATTGACCATGAGAGGCACAAGTTCTTCGCCAAACCGTTTTACTGTTCGAACCCGAAATTCACCAACCAGCCCATTCACCTCTTCCTTGCTGACGCCTTTGCATGAAACCTTGCTGTACATCTGCTGAACCATCATCGGCGCCATCCCCTCCAGCATGGTATCCATCAAATTCAGGCTTGGCTGGATGGTATTGCTGAGTTCCAGCATTTCTATCGCGCGATCCTCAAACTCATCTGCTTGTGCAGGCGCGACGGCGCACGTTATCAGCATGATGAGTGCAAAAAAAATCTTCATAGATTCCCCCATTCTGTAGTCAAAACCGCGTTGATATTGATGTCACTGTCCATCAAACGAACAAAGCTTTCCCAGCACCAAGGCCAACAAAAAAGGCCGCCCCTTGGGGCAGCCTTTTGAACTCTGAACAATATTGTTTGGTACTCGGTACAAATACTCGAAACAGAAACTCTGTAACGCTTAACGCTTGGAGAACTGGAAGGAACGGCGAGCTTTTGCTTTACCGTATTTCTTACGTTCAACAACGCGGCTGTCGCGAGTGAGGAAGCCTGCAGCCTTAAGGGCGGCACGCAGCTCAGGCTCAGCCAGCTGAAGCGCTTTGGAGATGCCGTGCTTAACCGCGCCAGCCTGGCCGGAAAGACCGCCGCCTTTAACGGTAGCGATAACATCATATTGATTTTCGCGGCCAGCAACCTGGAAAGGCTGGTTAACGATCAGGCGCAGCGTTGGACGTGCGAAGTAAGTTTCCTGGTCGCGACCGTTTACAGTGATTTTACCGGAGCCAGGCTTAACCCAAACGCGGGCAATAGCGTCTTTACGCTTGCCAGTGGCATAGGAGCGGCCAAGGTCGTCAACAACCGGCGTGCGCTCTTCGGTAACGTCGGCGGCAACAGCAGCTGCTTCGCCGGTCAGTTCTTTAAGGTCCTGAAGATCGGCCATGTCGCTTACCTCTTGTTCTTCGGGTTCATTGCAGCAACGTCGAGAACCTGAGGCTCTTGTGCGGCATGTGGATGCTCAGTACCGGCGTATACACGCAGGTTGCGCATTTGTTGACGGCCAAGCGGACCTTTAGGGATCATACGCTCGATCGCTTTTTCAATAACGCGCTCTGGGAAACGGCCAGTCAGGATCTCGCCTGCAGTAGCAGACTTGATACCACCTGGGTGGCCAGTGTGACGGTAGTAAACTTTGTCAGCAAGCTTCTTGCCGGTCAGCTTCACTTTTTCAGCGTTGATGACGATTACATTGTCACCGCAATCCATGTGCGGCGTGTAAGTTGGCTTGTGCTTGCCACGGAGAACAACTGCAACGGCTTGTGCCAGACGACCCAGAACTACGTCTTCTGCGTCTACAACGAGCCATTTCTTCTCGATCTCCGAAGGTTTTGCGGAATATGTTTTCATCGCAATTTTGCCTCGGTTACCGGTAAACCGGTGTTAAACTCTCAATACCTTAAAAGCGGGACAAAACCCGCACTTCGGTTCGTGGCGGGCAATATATGCGGATTTCACCGCTAGTCAACAGCTATTTTCAGCCATTTGTGCAATTTTATTAAGTAAAAACAATGAATTAAGAAAACGGTAATTAAATACCCCATCATTTTATGGCCTACCCTTGCCCCTTTTCATGGCTGACCCATATCAGGAACAAGTCAAACATCCAAACTTGGGGACAGCATAGTCATGGAAAACCAACAAATCCTTCTCGCCAGCCGACCAGACGGCGTGGTGATACCGGAAAACTTTCTGCTGGCGACAGCTGCGGTGCCGGAGCCCGGCCAAGGCGAGATGCTTCTACAAACCATCTACATGTCGGTTGACCCCTATATGCGTGGCCGCATGAATGATGTGAAAAGCTATGTGCCGCCGTTCCAGATAGGCGAACCGCTGCAGGCGGGTATCGTGGCGAAGGTTGTCAAATCCAATGGTGGCAAGTTCCCCGAAGGCACTTACCTCACAGGCATGGGCCTTTGGGCGAACTATATGGTCACGAACGGTGAAGGCTTCCAGCCGGTTGATCCTGATCTCGCCCCCCTCTCCTACTACCTTGGTATTCTTGGCATGCCCGGCATGACAGCCTATGTGGGCCTAAAGGGCGTGGCGGAACTCAAAGAAGGTGAGCAATTGTTCGTTTCTGCTGCATCAGGCGCTGTCGGACAGGTCGTCGGCCAGATCGGCAAGAACATGGGGTGCCATGTTGCCGGCAGTGCAGGCTCTGATGACAAGGTCGCCTACCTAACGGACGAGCTCGGCTTTGATGAAGCCTTCAATTACAAGACCTCGGATATCCATAAAGCCACGCGTGCCGCCAACCCGAACGGCATTGACGTCTATTTTGAAAATGTCGGCGGCCCCCAGCTTGAAGCTGTGATCAACAACCTGAACTTCAACGCTCGAGTAGCACTGTGCGGTATGATCGCCGTCTATGACAACAAACTGGAAGACATGCCGCCCGGCCCCCGCAACCTGGCGGTTCTTGTAGGTCGCAGTGTCAAGATGCAGGGCTTTATCGTCTTCAATTATCCTGACCTGTGTAAGGAATGGATCCAGGTTGGCGCAGTCTGGCTCAAGGAAGGCAAGATCAAGTACCGTGAAAGCATCGCCGATGGCATTGAAAACGCACCTCAGGCCTTTATGGACGTGCTGAGGGGGCGGAATTTCGGCAAACAGGTGGTACGCCTCGCGGACGACTGATAGGCTTCATCCATGCTGAAGCGTCACAAAAAGAAACTGATAGCACTGGCGGTCCTTGTGGCCGCCGGCTTTTATTTGTTCTGGCCGGGGTTAAAGCCCAATCTGTCGGAAGCACCCGCCTTGCACCTTAAGGTGACCGCAAGCTACGGGACCGACACAGGCAGCGGCAATATTGTGGGCATCGAGCCCTATATGGAGCCACTGGATTATGCGACTCCGGACCGATTCCAGGCCAAGATCGACGGCTATTTGGCTGCGGCGAAGCAGAAAGGCTGGCTCAAGGAAGGCACTATTGTGCTGTTGCCAGAGCATATAGGCACTTGGCTTCTGGCCGCGGGTCAGGGCAACCGTGTCTATGACGCATCCAGCAGTTCCGAGGCCATGCAGCCGATCATTACCCAGAACTTGCCACAGTTCCTCAAGAACCTGTTTATCTTCGATGATCCAGATAACACATCCGCGGCGCTGATCCGCACCCGGACGCGCGCATCGGCTGATGCCCAACTCAAAGTCTATGGCGCGCTTTCAAGGAAATACGACATCACGCTTGTTACGGGGTCAAGCGCCATCATGACGCCCGGCGTTTACCCCGACAGCCTGTCGTACGGCCATGGGCCCATCTTCAACGCAGGCTTTGTGTTTGGTCCGGACGGCATGCCGCAAGAAGATGCCATCCGCAAAGTTCATCCCATCCCGTCGGAAAGCGGCTTTACGACGGCATCAAAACCCGAATTCCTGCCAACCTTCTCGCTGGCTGACTACAAGTTCGGTGTCATGATCTGCGCTGACAGCTGGTTTGATGACACCACTAGCTATATGGCAAGCGAAGGGGTCGAACTATTGCTGGTGCCCAGTTTCCTGACAGACACAACGTGGGGGGCACCCTGGCAGGGATACCTGAATGACGCTCCACCGGGCGACGCCTGGAAGGCAGATATCGGCAAGATCACTGAAGGCGAAGCCTGGGTAAAATACGCCCTGCCCGCCAAGGCTGAACGCCACGGCATCCAATGGGGCATGAACGTGTTTCTGAAGGGAAGCCTTTGGAACCTCAAGGGATCTGGTCGTGCCTTGATCTTGGAAGGCGGCACGCTGCATATAGGCGAAGGCGGCGATGATGGCGCCGCCCTCTACAATCTCTGGCTAGAATAAAGAATAACAGTCACCAGCTAGTCGATCTGGCGCTCGATCCAGGTCATATAATCGGCGTTTCCGCCAACGATTGGCATCACAGTAATGCACGGCACTTCGTAGCTGTGCAATTCCTTGATCCGCGCCACGGCAGCTTCTGCATTCCTGCGCGCCGTTTTCATGAAGATGGTCACTTCATTTTCAAGCTGGATAATGCCGTCCCACTCATAAATGGAGCGCGTGCCCGAATTAACATTAGCACAGGCCACAATGCGCTCTTTCACAAGTGCCGTGGAAATATGAACCGCAACGTCTTCGCTTTCGGCCATCACATAGATGGTGACATAGTCTGATTGCTGATTTTCTTGTTGGTCGCTCACTTGGCGATCCTCCCTCGCTGTTTATGCATCAGGTTTATTATTGCAGCCAGTACAAGCACGCCACCACCCTGGTGGGCCGTACCCCAACTGACCGGTACTTCTTTCAGAAGCATTATTATACCCAATAACATCTGCACGCCTACCGCTCCGATCAAGAGGTAAGCTGCGTTTTTTGTCTCTCGCGGGGCGTTTCGCGCCATAAAACCGATGACTACAGCGAGAATGGTAAGCACATAAGCGCCGATCCTGTGGTCAAACTGCACCGTGATGGCGTTATCCAGCATGTTAAGCCACCAAGGATCCATGAACCAAAGGCCTTCTGGTACAAAGGTCTCGCCCATCAGTGGCCACGTATTGAAGATGTGTCCCGCCTTCAGCCCGGCCACCAGCGCGCCCATCACCAGTTGCAGCACTAGGACAAGCATGGCTGTGTGGGTCAGGCGCTTGAGCAGCGGCGTGCCGCCCGCGGGTTTCGGGTTCAACAGCGACAGCGCTGTCCAGAAAAGCGCGGCGAAGATCAGAAGCGCTAGCGAAAGATGCGCTGTCAGGCGGTAATGACTGACCGCCGGCTCGTCCACAAGGCCGGACATGACCATGTACCAGCCCATCAGGCCCTGGAGGCCGCCCAGCACGAACAAAGCGGCCAGGCGGGGCTTATAGCCCTCTGGCACCCTGCCCTTGACCCAGAACCATACCATGGGCACAAAAAAGAAGAGCCCGATCAGGCGACCAAGGAGCCGGTGTCCCCATTCCCAATAGAAGATGCCTTTAAAGTCCTCGACACTCATATGATAATTTTTGAGCCTATATTCGGGGCTTTCCTGATATTTGGCGAACTCTGCTTGCCAGGCGTCGTCGCCGATCGGCGGCAAAACCCCGGTTACGGGGCGCCAATCAACCATCGACAGGCCCGATTCTGTTAGCCTTGTCGCGCCGCCAACAACCACCATGGCAAACACCATGAAGGCCATGAACAGCAGCCAGCGACCTACCGCGCGGCGGTCTTTATCTTCTGTTTGAAACATCATGCCGGTTTTGCTAGCGCCATTAGGTCCAAAGGGCAAGAGACATTGTGCCGCATTCCTCTATCTGCTTATAATACAACGGGGTCTAGTATCGTGGAGACATTTATGACTGCCGGAATGTCCGTCAAGGTCACAGACAAATTGGACAAAGTTGTTTCGCGTTTTTATGACCTATTGGTCGCAAATCCTTTAATCTCCGACTTTTTCAAGGATCCAGATGTCAACGCTCTGAAAAGAAAGCAGGTCTGGTTCTTTTCTTCTCTGCTGATGGAAACCAACCAGGGCACACATGACTATATGCGGCAAGCCCACAAGGGATTGGTAATGAAACGGAAGCTGACCGACGAGCATTTTGATGCGCTATTAGAATGCCTGGTACAGGCGCTGGATGAAAGCGACCTCACACCAGATGAGGCAAAGACGATCGTGCAGTCGGCCGAGCACCTCAGGGACGCAGTCCTGTATCGCTAGCGACGTTTTCGCATCAGCTTTGATAGCCAAACGGCCTATGTTAAAGTCTCCCGCTCCATATACCGGCGGTAGACTTCTCCATAATGCCCACCGATATTTAGGTGAGTAACGTCATCGTAGGAAATTTCAAAAATTTCATCGAACCATTCGCCAGAGGCTCGAACTGCTTTAAGTCGGAATTTATCTTGAGCAACTGAAACGACTTGACCAATGTCGCATCCCTGCCCGTCATGAACAGCCATCCAGTTTTGGTTGCTTGCAATTGACGCAAGGCAGGACTTGGGATCATCTAACGAAAGCCAGCCAGGACAGGTTGGTTGCTCTATTCCGATCGACGCTAAAATAGCCTGCTGGCCCCGCTTGGTTTCACTTCCAAAAACACAGTCCTCAATTATGGCGATTGAAAAAATACGCGTCCCCTCCAAACGCATATCATAGACCTCTTTAAGAGCCACATAATCGGCTCCGACGCCCACGACAAAGCCTGAATAGGTCTCGAAGTCACAATCGGCGTTCAAGACGATGTCTGAGTACAACCCAGCTTCCATAACTTCTATTAGGCGCGCCAAAGTGGTGGCTGTCTCTGTCATCGTCTTTTCCTTAAAGCGAACCATTCAAGCGCTGAAAAGCTATAAAAAATAGCCACGCCTGCAAGGCTCAACAGCAACAAGCCAGCAAACATCTTTTCAACCTGCAGCCGGTTGCCTGCTTCAAGAATGCGCCACGCAAGCCCAGTTGCCCCGCCGGATCCAGCAACGAATTCTGCCACTACAGCGCCAATCAATGCTAATCCGCCGCTAACTTTCAGGCTCGCGAGCAGATAAGGCAGCGCAGTGGGCCACGAAAGACGCCAGAAGCGTTGCCATCGGCTGGCACCATAAAGGGTGAAAAGGTCATCAAGGTGTCGGTCCACGCTCCTGAGCCCTGCCGACATATTCGCCAAAATCGGGAAAAACGCTGCCAGCCAGGCAATGATGACAAGCGCGCGATCAACATGGTCTATCCCGACCCAGATAAGCACCAAGGGCGCCACGGAAACGATCGGCGTTACCTGAAGCACAACCGCAAAGGGATAAACAGTCATCTCGAAGGAACGCGACAAGGAAAACAGCAGTGCCAACAAAACACCGCTCGCAATAGCGCCAGCCAGCGCGGTAAATGTAACCCGCAGTGTTTCAAACAGGGCTGCCATCAAGCTGCCGAAGTTCTCACAGAATGACGCTGCCACTGCCTCAGGCAATGGAAGGATAAACTTCGGTATTTCATATAGTTCTATAAGAAACTTCCACAATAGGATCATCAGCATGAGGGCCAGCGTCGGTAGGATCACTTTACGCATCTGCCATGCTCCCGGCCTCCAAGAGGGCACCAACCTGGCGCGCGGCATCAAGGAAGGCTTGGGAGGACCGCTGATCCTGTGCTTCGAGCGATCGATCAAGTCCAGGAGTGGCCTCACCTGCGATCCGACCTGTATCCATCACCAATATCCTGTCAGACAGATAAACCGCTTCATAAATGCTATGGGTCACAAACAGGCCAGACCAGCCCTGTTCCGCCTTGAGCTTCAGCATCAGGTCATTCATGCGAAAGCGCAGTATCTCATCAAGGGCGCCGAAAGGCTCGTCCATCAGTAGCAGTGTTGCGTCGGCAGCCAGCGCTCGTGCAATCGAAACCCGCATCTGCTGCCCACCCGACAGCGCCTGCGGGAAGCGCGTTTCTAGGCCTGAAAGCCCGACATACCCAATAAGCCGGTTCAAGTGACCTTCAGGCAGCTCCTCGCCTCTCAGTTTCAGGGGAAGGTGGATGTTTTCAGTCACCGTCGCCCAAGGCATCAAGGACGCGTCCTGAAAGACAAAGCCGATCTCTGACGTCGTGCCGTCCTGCCATTTCATCGAACCGCTTTTTGGCTCCAGCAGTCCTGCAATCAGCCTGAGAATCGTGGATTTTCCGCATCCGCTTGGCCCAAGGAGCGATACAATTTCGCCTTCATTGAGGTCAAAGCTGACATCGTCCAGTACCTGAGCGCCACCCTCGTAGGCGAATGAAAGCTTGGAAACGCTGAGCATCAGTTGGCGTTCTCCGGCAGGACAAATTCAAGGGTATAGGCATCCCTGACATCCAAGCCTTTATCGATAATACCCAAGTCGGACATTTCAACATAAAATTTCTGCCACCTGGCATGGCTCATTTGCCCGATACTATCTGGATCGCCAACCATCTGGTTTCGGCGCATCACCGCAATGCCGTTCGCGATCAACGCCGGCGTCATTTCAGGGTTATCCTTTAGAATCAGCATATTGGCAGGTGTTGGGTCACCCCACAGATAGTCGCGCCAACCTTCGACAGACGCAGCCACAAAGGCAGCTACGACGGGTTTGTTGCTGTTGATATAGTCACCCCGTACCATCACCATGGCTGAATACCCTGGATACCCCGCGTCAGACAGCAGGAATACTTTCGGTGCCACACCCGCCTGCTCTGCGGTGAAGGGTTCGGATGAGACATACCCCTCCTGCACCGTTTCCGGGTTAGCAAGCCATGGTGCCAGCGAATAGCTATATTTGCGAATGTCCTTGTCCGCATAGCCGAACCGGGCCTTCAGCCATGGCCAGACCGTTGCGATTGCGCTGTCGGCCAGGAAAACCGGGCGCCCTTTGAGGTCAGCAAGGCCGTTAGCCAATACGTGCGGATGCACCATCATCACCTGCGGGTCTTTCTGGAACGCCGCCATCACCACTTTCACGTCAGCACCAGCGGCAATCAAGTTGATTGGCTGAAAGCTGTTTGAAGCCATGGCGATATCAAGTGCGCCGGCGGCCATCAGGCGTGGATTATCGGTTTGCGGGCCGCCTGGACGGATGGTCACATCAAGGCCGCGCGATTTGTAAAAACCTTTTGCCAGCGCCTGATAAAAGCCGCCATGCTCTGCCTGAGCCTTCCAGTCGGTTGCAAAGGTAATTTTTGTCAATGGTTCCTTGGCCTGCGCAGCCACAGCCCATGCGCAAGTCAGAATGGCCAAAAGGCCAATTATTGAATGCCTTATCATGGGCATAACTATAAGGGGAACTGGGGCCGCGTCAAAAGGGAAAGCGGCCCTGCTTGGAGGGCTATGGCCAAGGCGCCTTAGTGGCGCTTCCGCCGACGCCCTTCGTATGGGTTTGCACCCTTTTTCATGATGATCCTGATCGGTGTCCCAGGCAAATTGAAGTCGCGACGCAATTCATTTTCCAGATACCGCTTATAACTGTCCGGCAAATCGTCAGGACGATTGCAGAACATCAGGAAGGTTGGTGGGCGTGTCTTGATCTGCGCGCCATACCGGATCTTGATGCGGCGACCCGCGACAGATGGTGCGGGATGTTTTTCAAGCGTGTCAGCCAGCCACTGGTTGAAAGCGGACGTCGGAACACGTGCGTTCCAAACCTCGTAGGCTTCCTCAACGGCAGGCATCAGATGCTGAATCCCTTTGCCGGTAAGAGCCGAGAATTTCACCACTTTCACGCCCTTGAGTTGTGGCAGGCTGCGGGTTAATGCGTCCATCAGCTGGCGCTGGGAACCCAGCCGGTCGTCAACCGCGTCCCATTTATTCAAAGCAATAACAAGAGCCCTGCCCTCATTCACTACGCGCTCTGCAATTTTCAGGTCTTGTTTTTCGATGCCTTGTTCAGCATCCAAGAGCAGTACGACAACTTCAGCGAATTGCACGGCTCTTAGGGTGTCGCCAACAGAGAGCTTTTCGAGCTTTTCAGTAACGCGCGCACGCCTCCTGAGCCCTGCCGTATCGAAAAGCTTCACCGGCATACCTTCCCATTCCCAGTCAACGGCAATGGAATCACGCGTCAGGCCAGCTTCGGGGCCGGTAATCAGGCGGTCTTCACCGACAAGTTCATTGATCAGCGTGGACTTGCCTGCGTTCGGCCGCCCAACAATCGCAAGCCTAAGCGGACGCTCTTCCTCGCTTTCCGCCTCGCGGTCGAGGAACTCATACTCCAGATCGCCTTCGGTCGGGCCAACATCGACATCATGAGCTTCCTTCGCGTGGTCTGCGTCTGCCTCATCTTCATAAGGATCAATGCCAACCTCCTTGAGGCTGTCAACAATGGCGCGATACAGTTCCGCGAGGCCCTCGCCGTGTTCAGCAGACAATCCAATCGGTTCGCCAAGGCCCAAGGTATAGGCCTCGTAGATACCGTCAACAACAGCGTTGCCTTCGCACTTGTTCGCAACGAGAATGACGGGCTTATCGCCGCGGCGAAGCCACTGGGCAAAATGTTCATCCATTGGCGTGACACCTGCGCGAGCGTCATACAGCATCAGCGCGATGTCGGCTTCTTTTAGTGCTCGCTCTGTCTGGCGGCGCATTCGGTCAGACAATGACCCGGGCTCACCTTCTTCAAGGCCTGCCGTGTCAAATACTGTGAACTCAAGGTCAGCGATTGAACCCTGGGCTTCGCGGCGGTCACGTGTAACGCCTGGTGTATCGTCAACGATGGCAATCTTCTTGCCAACCAAACGGTTGAACAGCGTCGATTTGCCCACGTTGGGGCGCCCAACAACGGCAATTGTGAAGGTCATGGTCTTTTAACTTCTTTTAGAAGTGGCCTATCAGCGATAAGCCACCAGTTCGCCACTGTCTGTCAGCACAATGAAGGTGCCGTCCACAACGATTGGCGGCGTTGAAGATCCAGCAGGCAGATTAATGCCACTCAGAACTTCGCCAGTATACGGCGACACGCTCATGGCATAGCCATGCGAACTTGTCACCAACAAACGGTCGCCCGCAAGCACAGGACCATTCCACTTGATCAGGTCCCGGCGTTTTTCCTGGTCCTGGAAACGCTGCAGTTGAGTCACCCAACGAATACGCCCGTCACCGAGGGCGACGCAGATGATCTGACCATCAATCGTTGTCAGGAACCCAAAGTTTCCTGCTATGACCGGCATGTTCACACCTGCCACATCAGCTTCCCACGAGCGTTCGCCAGTGCGCATATCAATGGCAACCATACTTCCGGCATGGCTGAGCGCATACACTTTCCCCCGGTCAATAACCGGTGCTCCATCAATATCAGCTAGTGTCGCAAGCGGTGTCAATCGGCGGGAAGAAGACAGGGCATCCTGCCACAAAATCCGTCCATTTCCGCCCCTGAGTGCGATCAGTTCGCCCGAAGACAACGCCATAACAACCGTTGCGCCATCAAACGCAGGGGAAGCAGCCCCAAGCATCCCAGCGCTTTCCGCGATACCAACTTGATCCCATACAAGGCTGCCGTCATCGGCATCAAGAGCCAGCATCTGGTTGTCATGAGTCACGGCATAGACACGACCGCCTCCAACGGTTGGAGCCCCGCGGAACGGCACTAGACCGCTGTAACGCCACAGCTCACGACCGTGTGTGGCATCAAGTGCCACGACTATCCCGTGGCCTGAAGTAACATATAGTACTCCATTGCCGTACGCGACGCCGCCGCCAAAACCAACCTTGCTCCGTTCTTCGTCTGTATCAATCTCGGCGGTCCAGATCGTGCGCCCGTCAGACAGCGAAACAGCAGTTACATCGCCATTCACATCAACTGCAAACACCTTGCCATCAGCCGCAACGGGGCCTGTCACCATACGGCGGTATTTCTCGTTACCGGGACCAATATTGCGGCGCCATGCCAGTGAAACGCTTTCGCCGAGGGCAACATGTTGTGGCGTATGGCTTGGATTACCGCCTTCGACCGCCCAATTACCATTGCTATATGGCCGTGGCAAAACTACCTGCAGGCCGCTTATTGCAGAATCTGCATCAAGGGTTTGTGTGGACGTAAGAATGGGGATGCGCTCTCGACCTTCGTCATCATATCTTTGTTTGGGTTTTTCGCTCTTGAACCAGCTGCAAGCAGACAAAGCGAAAGCTGTGGTCAGGATCAGGCCTGACTTGATAATTACGCGCGCCGGTGTGCTCACTGGCTATCTCCCTCGCTGGCTGTCATCTCTGCGTTTTCTGCCGCTGGAGCAATGTCTGTATCTGAAGCTGCGGCAGTAGCAAATTGTTGGGCCTCGATGAATGTACGGAACTGACTTGCCCTCGCCTGAATGCTGCGCGGCGTTTCAGCATCATCTGCCAGTAGCGTGAATTTAACCAGCGCACTGTCAAAATCACCTTGCTGCAAATCAATCAGCGCTAGCTGCTCCTGAGCGGAAAAATACCAGGCCCTACCTTTTACTGCGATGGTCGCAAGCTTGCTGCGGGCGCCGTCCAGGTCATTTTGGCTAATCATCAGCATGGCAGACTTCAGCGTCGCAAGCTCACGAAGTGCAGCGGAGCCCGTATCGCTGGCCGCCAGCGCATCATATGTGGCAATAGCACCGGAAGTGTCGCCACCATCAACGAGTGCGGCGGCCTGGCGCAGTTGCGCAAGGGCTACATAGCCTCCCCCAAGTTTCGGCATTGTCTCGCGCCAGATTGCCGCGGCATCAGCACCTTCTATCTCAGCGGCTTCCATCGCTGCCTGAAAGGCTTCTGAATGCTGGCTTTCAATGGAAGAAACCCGCCAATTATAAATCTCGCGGCCGGCAACCACCAATACAACACCAACAGCTGCACCGATGACATATTTCCCGTAGTTCTTCCAAAGAAGGTTCATGCGCTCACGACGGACTTCGTCGTCAACTTCCTGTGCGATCAGATCGGAATTAATGTCCGACACGCCAAACTCCCCAGACAAGGCCATCCAACACGTCAGGATGGCTCGGTTTAATCCATTTTTTGGGCAAGGCCCGATAATTGGCCGCTACCATAGCCAAAGCGCCCACCGGACGCAAACCAAGAAACGCCCTTGATGGCCTCAAAGACGCTTCTTCGCTAATGAACAGCGGATTGTGGTTATTTTTCGGCAGATCGCTGCTGGTTTCACCCAGTCAGCTGTTCGCGCCACGCATTTTATAGGTATGCTCTTCGGCTGGGAAGGTGCGGTTGCGTACCTCGTCAGCATATTCTGCAATCGCGCCTTCAATATCGCGGCCAATTTCCGCGAATCGCTTCACAAATTTCGGGTTGATGGCAAAGAGGCCCAGCATGTCTTCGGTCACCAAAATCTGCCCATCACAGGCATTGGATGCACCAATTCCGATCACAGGGACAGCAACCTCTTCCGTTACCTTGCGGGCAAGCGGCTCTGCAACACCTTCAAGGACAACAGCGAATGCGCCTGCCTCCGCGATGGCCTTGGCGTCCTCGATAATCGGGCCCCATTCATCAACGGTCCGACCGCGTGCGCCATAGCCGCCATGAGCATGCACAGACTGCGGCATCAAGCCAACATGACCAAGCACCGGGATACCGCGACGAGACAGGAACCGGACGGTTTCCGCCATTTCAACGCCACCCTCCAGCTTGACTGCCCCTGCCCCGGTTTCCGACAGAACGCGGGCCGCATTCCGGAAAGCCAGTTCTTTTGATTCCTCATAGGATCCGAACGGCATGTCGATAACCACCAGTGCCTGCTTGGCCCCGCGGCAAACGGCGCGGCCATGGCGGATCATCATCTCTAGGTCCACGCCAAGCGTGCTGTCTAGGCCGTAAAGCACCATGCCCACGCTGTCGCCAACCAGCAGCAGATCACAGTGCTGATCAAGCCGTGCCGCCATTGGCGTGATGTATGCTGTCAGGCATACAATTGGCGTGTCACCTTTACGTGCAGCGATATTCTTCGCGGTCTGCTGCCGCTTTGGGCGCGCATCAACCGTTACGTCTTTACTGGTGGTGGACATGGGTACTCTCCTCAACCGTGTTTGCGGCTAATATAGTCGTATTTTACACAAGGAAAAGGAAAAGCCCCTCCAAATTTCCTGAAGGGGCTTTCATTCAATTGTGGATTATTCCCACTCAATGGTTCCCGGAGGCTTCGACGTCACATCATAAACGACGCGGTTGATGCCGCGAACCTCGTTGATGATCCGCGTCGCCACACGGCCAAGGAACTCATGCGGGAACGGGTAATAGTCCGCCGTCATGCCGTCCGTGGAATTCACCGCACGGATTGCACAGACGTGGTCGTAAGTGCGCGCATCGCCCATAACGCCAACGGTCTTGACCGGCAGAAGCACAGCAAATGCCTGCCAGATGCTGTCATAGAGGCCGGCATTGCGGATTTCCTCAAGATAGATCGCATCTGCCTTCCGCAGGATATCCGCCTTTTCACGGGTGATTTCCCCCGGAATACGGATTGCGAGGCCCGGCCCAGGGAATGGGTGGCGGCCAACAAAGTCTTCGTGCAGACCGAGCTCGCGGCCAAGGGCACGAACTTCGTCCTTAAAGAGCTCACGGAGCGGCTCAACCAGCCCCATATTCATGCGCTCTGGCAGGCCGCCAACATTATGGTGCGATTTGATGGTCACGGACGGGCCGCCGATGAAGGAAACGGACTCGATTACGTCAGGATACAGTGTGCCCTGCGCCAGGAAGTCAGCCCCGCCAACTGCTTTGGCCTCTTCCTCGAACACGTCGATGAAGAGCTTGCCGATGGTTTTGCGCTTCACTTCCGGATCGGTCACGCCAGCCAGCGCACCCAGGAACAAGTCACTTGCATCGCGATGCACCAGGTTGATGTTATAGTGCTCACGGAACAGGCTCACCACCTGCTCGCTCTCGCCCTGGCGCATCAGGCCGTGGTCCACATAGACACATGTCAGCTGGTCGCCAATGGCTTCATGGATCAGGACAGCAACAACAGAGCTATCTACGCCGCCGGACAGGCCACAGATGACGCGCTTGTCACCCACCTGCTCGCGAATTTCCTTGATCTTGGTCTCGCGGAAACTGGCCATTGTCCAGTCGCCCTTGCAGCCACAAATCTTGGTGACAAAGTTGCCAAGGAGCTGTGCGCCGTGCGGTGTGTGCACCACTTCAGGGTGGAACTGAACCGCATAGAACCGCTTGTCTTCGTTTGCGATGGCCGCATAAGGCGCGCCCTCGGACGTTGCGACAACCTTAAAGCCTTCCGGCAGGCGGTCCACATGATCGCCGTGGCTCATCCAGACCTGCTCGCGGTCGCCCACGTTCCAGACGCCTTCGAACAGAGCGCAGCATTCCTTGACGTCCACGAACGCACGGCCGAACTCCTGATGGTCACTTGTGGTCACGTTGCCGCCCATCTGGGAAACCATAGTTTGCTGGCCATAACAGATACCCAGAACCGGAATACCCATGGTGAACACGCGCTCAGGCGCGCGCGGCGTATCGGCGTGGGTTACGCTGGCGGGGCCGCCCGACAGGATAACGCCCGCGGCACCAAAAGTGTCCAGCACTTCGTCAGCTTTATTGAAAGGAACGATTTCACAGTAAACACCTGCCTCACGCACGCGCCGTGCGATCAGCTGGGTGACCTGTGAACCGAAATCAATGATCAGAATGTTTTCATTCATCAACCGGTCTCGCTTTTATCGGTCATATCTAACCAATGGCATCAACATTGGCACTAGTCAAAATGGGGCCTCGAGGGCCCCATCTTTCAAATCTTATTCGCCGTCTTTCTTAGGCGGCTCGACGCACCGAATGTGCAGTTCTCGAAGCTGCTTCGCATGAACCGTGCTTGGCGCGCCCATCATCAGGTCTTCAGCTTTCTGATTCATCGGGAACAGAATAACCTCGCGAATGTTAGGCTCATCAGCCAGCAGCATCACCATGCGGTCAACGCCTGGCGCCAGACCACCGTGTGGAGGCGCGCCGTATTTAAACGCATTCAGCATGCCGCCGAACTCTTCCTCAACCGTTGCTTCATCATAGCCCGCGATGCCAAACGCCTTGATCATGATGTCAGGACGGTGGTTCCGGATAGCACCTGAAGACAGCTCGATGCCGTTACAGACGATGTCATACTGGTACGCGAGGATATCAAGCGGATCTTTCGTCTCAAGCGCTTCCATTCCACCTTGAGGCATGGAGAATGGGTTGTGCGAGAAATCGATCTTCTTGTTCTCTTCGTCATACTCGAACATCGGATAGTCGACGATCCAGCAGAATTTGAACTCGTCACTTGGGATCAGTTCAAGGTCTTCACCAACCTTCGTCCGTGCAACACCCGCAAGCTTGGCAGCACCGGCTTCCTTGTCACATGCAAAGAAGACGCCGTCGTTGTCGCCCAGTCCAAGCTGGTCGATGAGCTGCTGTGTGCGTTCCTCACCAAGGTTCTTGGCGATCGGACCGCCTGGCACCCCTTCCTTGATGTTGATGTAACCAAGCCCTGCGAAACCTTCACGCTTCGCCCAGTCATTGGTACTGTCGAAGAACTTGCGTGATTTCAGGCCCGCTCCTGGTGCTGGGATGGCGCGCACAACACAGCCACTGTCGACCATCTTGGCGAAAATACCGAAGCCGCTGTCGCGGAAGGGGTGCCA
>Ga0209273_10001167_pt1 | contig 25368 bp, 24 predicted proteins | sample tdAd471_FD_187126 | JGI IMG/M metagenome (GOLD analysis project Ga0209273, IMG submission 187126) | Marine sediment microbial communities from the Atlantic coast under amendment with organic carbon and nitrate - tdAd47.1 (SPAdes)... | ecosystem: Environmental > Aquatic > Marine > Coastal >...
TCTGAGACTGCGCCCAATTTGCCGCCCTTCGGCGGCGGGGGGCAGGCATGATTGCCGCCTCCAGTGCCAATAATCATCACACCGGACATATCCCTGTTCTTTTGAACGAAGTTGTTGAGGCGCTCGCGCCAAAAGACGGCGAAGTGTATGTGGACGGTACCTTCGGGGCTGGTGGTTACACGCGTGCGGTGCTTGAAGCGGCTGATTGCAAGGTCATCGCGATCGACCGCGATCCCGATGCCATTAAGCGGGCCGAGGCCTTCAAGGCTGAATTTGGTGACCGCTTCGATATCCTTGAGGGCTGCTTCGGTGACATGCGCGCGCTTTTGAGCGCTGCAGGCGTGGAAGCCGTTGATGGCGTGATGCTGGATATTGGTGTGTCCTCCTTCCAGCTTGATGAGGCAGAGCGCGGGTTCTCCTTCATGGGCGATGGACCCCTTGATATGCGGATGGGCATGTCGGGCGAAAGCGCGGCTGATGTGGTCAATACATATGAAGAGGAGCGCCTGGCCAACATTATTTATGAATATGGCGAGGAGCGGAAATCTCGCCGTATTGCGGCTGCGATTGTAAAAGATCGTATCAATGAACCTTTCACGCGCACCAAACAACTCGCTGACATGATCGAGCGGGTTATCGGCCGCCCGCCACAGCGCAAGGGGCAGAAAAATGTGCACCCGGCCACGCGGGCGTTCCAGGCGCTGCGCATCCATGTGAACGACGAGTTGGGGGAGTTGGCGCGTGGCCTTGAAGGGGCAGAGCAGGTTCTGGTGCCCGGTGGCCGCCTTGTTGTGGTGTCTTTCCACTCGCTTGAAGACCGCATGGTCAAGAATTTCATGGCAGAGCGCAGTGGCCGCATGAGTGGCGGTAGTCGTCATCGTCCGGGGCCGGTGGCCCAAGGGCCTGCGCCAACATTTGAACAGAAGAACAAGGGAGCGGCGAAGCCAGGAGACGCAGAGCTGGAAGTTAACCCACGCGCGCGTTCATCCCGGCTTCGCCAAGCTATTCGTACTGAAGCGCCTGCAAGGCAGGCAGCTGAACGGGGGAGGGGCTGATGCGTCGGATGATTACCATTTGTGCGGCTGTAACGGCGCTGGCATCTGGCGCGGCCGTGTTGCAGCTGAAGCTGGCGGTTCAGGAGAAGGCTGAGGCCGTTGAGGCGCTGGCACAGCAGATCCACCAGGACCGTGAGGCGATCCGGGTGCTGGAGGCTGAATGGGCCTTCCTGACCACGCCGCGGTCGCTGCAGGAAAAATCCATCCGCTTCCTGGCGTTGATGCCGCCAAGTGCAGAGCAGGTGGTGACCGACATCACCCGCATCCCGTTCCGACCGAAGGGGATTGAGGCGGGGGAGGACCCAGGGGTGCTTCTGCCTACCAAAGCACAGCCTGAAGAAAACAAGAAACACGACAAGACAGATAAGGACAGGAAAGGACAAAGTTTGTGAGTGCGACAACGGCATATCAGCGTCTGTCCCTTGAAGGGGAGCGCAAAAGCGCGCTTGATGTTGCCCGCAACCGCCTGATGGTTGCGGTTCTGCTGTTTTTTGCGGCCTTCGCGGTGATGGTGGTGCGCACCATCGAGCTTGGGTTGTCGACGCCTGAAACCAAACAGGTGGCTGAGCGCCAGATCGTGATCCCGCCGGTGAAGGTGGCGCGCGCGGATATTCTGGACCGCAACGGCGAAGTGCTTGCAACCAACCTTGAAACTTCGTCCCTTTATGCCAATCCGTCCAAGGTAAAGAACCCGGCTGAAGTGGCGGCGCGCCTTGTTGAGGTGCTGCCCGACCTGAGCCTGTCTGAAGTTGAAGAAAAGCTCTCGTCCGAGCGCAAATTCGTATGGCTGAAACGAAAGCTGAGCCCGCGCGAAAAGTGGCAGGTGAATGCCCTTGGTGTACCGGCGCTTCAGTTCCAGCGCGAAGAAGAGCGTGTTTACCCCCATGGTCGTCTGGCGGCACATGCGCTTGGTTACGTTGATGTGGACGGTAACGGTCTTGGGGGCGTTGAATATTTCTTCAACGACCGCCTGAATGATGCAAATCGTACGGACGAGCCGATCAGGCTAGCCCTTGATATCCGCGTTCAGTATGCCCTGACGGACGAACTTGAAGCTGCGATGAGCGCGCACCGCGCCATTGGTGCTGCAGGTGTCGTGATGGATGTGAACACGGGCGAGGTGATCGCGCTTGCGTCCCTGCCGGACTATGACCCGAACGATATTCGCGGTGTGGCGAACCAGCAACGCTTCAATCGCGCGACCCAGGGCGTGTACGAGCTTGGCTCCACCTTCAAGACCTTCACTTTTGCGGCAGCCCTTGATCAGGGCATTGCCACGCTTGAGGATGGCTATGATGCCACCAAGCCGCTGCATGTGGCGCGCTTCACGATCCGCGACGATCACCCGAAGGCGCGCTTTATGTCGCTGCCGGAAATTTTCGCTTACTCTTCTAACATCGGTACGGCGCAGATGGCGCTCGACCTAGGGGCGGAGAAACAGCAGAACTTCCTGCGTGAGCTTGGTTTCCTTGATCCAACAAACATTGAGCTCGCGGAGGTGGGAAGCCCGATTTATCCGGCCACTTGGCGCAAGTCTTCCACCATGACAATTTCCTATGGCCATGGCATCGCCGTCAGCCCCATTCAACTGGTGAACGGTATTGCCGCAATGGTGAACGGCGGGCGGCTTATTCCTGCCACACTCACGCACAACGATGACAATTGGCGGCAAGGGCAGCAGGTGATTTCCCAAAACACCAGCCGCAAGATCCGGCAGTTGCTGCGTCTAGCCGTCACCAAGGGGACTGGTGGCCGGTCTGAGGCTGTTGGCTACCGTGTGGGTGGCAAGACGGGGACAGCCGAAAAGGCGGTCGCTGGCGGCTATGACAGAAAGGCGCTGATTTCATCTTTCGTTGGCGTGTTCCCAATGGACGATCCGCAATATGTGGTGTTCGCGCTTCTGGATGAGCCGCGCGGCACGAAGGAAACTTTTGGCTATCGCTCGGGCGGTTGGGTTGCAGCCCCCGTGGTGAAAAATGTGATTTTGCGCTCGGCCCCGCTTCTCGGGGTCGCGCCGAAACGGGAAGACGAAGGCCTGTATCAGCAGGTCGCCCTTATGATCGAGGAGTAGGGAAGGGCAATGACAGTAACGCTTGCACAACTGCTTGGCGGACGCCGCGTAGCCGGGGATGTCACTATCACCGGCATGACGGTGGACAGTCGCCGCGTGCAGCCTGGCGATCTGTTTGTTGCTCTGCCCGGCACCAAGGTGGATGGTCGCATATATATCGCTGACGCGATCAAGGCCGGCGCGTCTGCAATATTGACCACAGAGGGAACCGCGGTTGAAGGTGCGGGCGTTCCTGTTATCGAGGATGCCAACCCCCGCCGCCGCTATGCAGAGCTGGCGGCGCGTTTCTATGGTGCCCAGCCGAAGACGCAAGTAGCCGTGACCGGAACAAACGGCAAAACATCGGTGGCTGATTTCACCCGGCAGATCTGGCAGGCGCTTGGCTTTGAAGCAGCCAGCATCGGTACACTTGGCGTGCGCTCGGATGTGGTTAAGCGTCCTGGCGGGCTTACAACGCCTGATCCCATGGGGCTTCATGAAGTGCTGGCGGAATTGGCGGAAAAGGGTGTCGATCATGCTGCGATTGAGGCTTCCAGCCACGGGCTGGACCAATACCGGCTTGACGGCGTGCGTCTGTCGGCGGCTGCTTTCACCAACCTGACGCGCGACCATATGGATTATCACCGCACAGAACAGGGCTATTTCTATGCGAAAGCCCGTTTGTTCGGCGAGCTTCTGGGGCCTGGCACGGGCGCTGTGATCAATGTGGATGACCCATGGGGCCTGATCCTTGAAGATATCGCTTGGGCGCGTGGCTTGCGCATACTGACGGTGGGCTGTCATGAAAAAGCTGTGCTTCGCCTGTTGAATCAGGAAGTTACGGCAACGGGGCAAATCATCGAAGTTCTGTTTGGTGGGCACAGGCATGCAATTAATCTGCCCCTTGTGGGCGCCTTCCAGGCCCATAACGCCCTTGTGGCAGCAGGTTTGGTGATTATTTCCGGCGGCGAGCCAAGGCACGCCTTGATGGCGCTTGAAGGCCTTGAAGGCGTGCCGGGCCGGATGGAGCTGATCGGCGAAAGTACTACTGGTGGTGCTGTGTTCGTGGACTATGCCCACACGCCTGACGGCCTGCGCACGGTCTTGAAGGCCGCCCGGTCGCACAATCCAAACAAACTCAAGGTCGTATTCGGCTGCGGTGGGGACCGCGACGCCGGAAAACGGCCGCAAATGGGGGCTGTTGCCACCGAACTTGCGGACGAAGTGTACATCACTGACGACAATCCGCGCTCGGAAGACGCTGCTGCCATTCGGTCTGAAATCAAGGTGGCCTGTGCGTCAGGCATCGAGATTGGTGACCGCGGAAAAGCGATCGAAACTGCGATCGCATCGCTCGAGGCCGGTGATATGTTGATTGTTGCTGGTAAAGGACATGAGGAAGGCCAAACGGTTGGGGAGACCGTGCTGCCTTTCTCCGACATTGTGACGGTCAGGGAAATCCTGGTCGCTCAGGGTGCAGGAAACGGGGGCTGAGAGGGTGTTTATTAAAGAGCCATTATGGACATCAGCGGAACTGGGGGCAATGTGTGGCGGCCTTAATGCGCGGCCATGGTACGCGGATGGTGTTCAAACTGATAGTCGTGAAGTCATGCCGGGTGATCTCTTTGTGGCGCTCAAGGGCGATCATGAAGATGGCCACAGCTATCTGGCCGACGCTTTCGCGCGTGGCGCTGTTGCTGCACTTGTAAGCGAGAGCGTGGACGGTTTCGACCTGGGGGATACCCGCCTTGTGCACGTGGCGGACACACTTGAATCACTGCGCCTGATGGCAGGTGAGGCCCGCCGCCGAGCGCCTGCGAAAATCATTGGCGTGACGGGCAGTGCAGGGAAAACAAGCGTTGTTCACGCACTGAGGAAATCCCTTGAGCGTGTTGACCGCACGCATGCCAGCATCAAAAGCTATAACAACCATGTTGGCGTGCCGCTTTCGCTGGCGCGCATGACCCGGGCAAGCCGCTTCGGTGTTTTTGAGCTTGGCATGAGCGGTCCGGGCGAAATTCGCCGCAATGCAACGCTTGTCCGTCCTGATGTGGCGATTGTAACCGGAGTGGGGGCAGCGCACACGGCAGCCTTCAGCAGTGTGGAAGATATTGCCCGCACAAAGGCGGAAATCTTTGAAGGTCTCACAGATGGCGGTGTCGCGGTGATCAATATCGATCATCCATATGCTGACATTCTTGTCGATACGGCTAAAACGCTGGGACACCAGGTTTTGACCGTCTCTGTTACTGGCGCGGCGGATGTTCGGCCGCTTCGGATGACCGAACATCATACATGTACGTGCCTGACCGCAGATATTGCCGGTACGCCAATCACTTACAAGATTGGGCAGCCTGGTCGTGAGTGGGTTCAAAACAGCCTTCTGGTGCTTGCGGCGGTGAAAGCTGTAGGCGGAGACCTTGGGCATGGGGCGATGGCGTTGGCGTCACTGGAAGCTGAACCCGGCCGCGGCCGGACCCATACGCTGAACCTGCCGTACGCACAGGTTACCCTGCTGGATGACAGTTATAACGCCAACGCGCTGAGCATGAAGGCCGCGCTACGCCGACTGTCGCTTGTGCCGCTTCGGCAGTTCGGTCGCCGGATTGCCGTGCTGGCGGATATGCGCGAATTGGGTGATGACGCGAAAGTCGTTTATCAGGCGCTGGCGGCGGATATCGCCAAATTTGGCGTCTCGAAAATCTATTCTTTCGGGCCCGAGATTACAAATGTTGCAAGGAGAGTTGGCGTTGATGTAGTTGCGTGCGAGTCCATTGCCGATGGTGCCGATGAGCTGATCCGGGACCTACGGGATGGTGACGCCGTTATGGTGAAAGGCGCCAACAGCGCAGGCCTTTCAAGCCTCGTCAAAAAGCTGCTTGAGCAGAACGATCAGGAAATCCAGGAAAACGCTACCAGAGTGGCGGGAGTAGCCAATGCTTTATAACCTGCTTGTCCCATACGCTGACCAGGGCGGCTTCTTCAACCTGTTCCGCTACCTTACGTTCCGGAGTGGTGGTGCCGTGGTGACGGCGCTGATCATCTGCTTCATTTTCGGGCCCATGATCATTCGCTGGCTGAAGGCAAAGCAGAAGAAAGGGCAGCCGATCCGCGAAGACGGCCCGCAAAGCCATATTGTCGCCAAAGCAGGCACGCCGACCATGGGTGGTTTCATGATCCTGCTGGCGCTTGGCATTTCCACTTTCCTGTGGGCTGACCTGTCGAACAAATATGTCTGGGCGGTGATGATTGTTACCCTCGGGTTTGGCGCGATCGGTTTCGTGGATGATTACCTCAAGGTGACAAAGCGTTCGAGTGGCGGTGTATCTGGCAAGATCAGGCTGCTACTGGAATTCGCTATCGCAGGTGGGGTGGCCTGGTGGCTCTCTTCGGCTGACGGCACGGAGCTTGCGCTGCCTTTTGCCAAGAACTTCCTTGTGAACCTGGGCATTTTCTATGTGCCGTTCGCCATGCTGGTAATGGTTTGGGCGGGCAATGCCGTGAACTTGACCGACGGCCTTGACGGCCTGGCGATTGTGCCGGTGATCATTGCCTGTGCGGCGCTTGGCTTCATCGCCTATATGGTTGGCAGCACGGTCTATAGCGACTATCTCGGCATCCCTTATGTTGGCGGTGCTGGTGAGCTAACCGTCCTGTGCGCTGCCATGATTGGCGCGGGACTTGGGTTCCTGTGGTTCAACGCGCCGCCAGCCATGGTGTTCATGGGCGACACCGGCTCGCTGGCACTCGGCGGCATGCTGGGCAGCATAGCCGTTGTGATCAAGCATGAGGTCGTGCTTGGCATCATCGGTGGCCTTTTCTGGCTCGAGACGATTTCCGTGATTGTGCAGGTAATCAGCTTCAAGCTGACAGGCAAGCGCGTGTTCCGCATGGCACCCCTGCATCACCACTATGAGGAAAAAGGCTGGGCGGAGCCGACAATTGTTATCCGCTTCTGGATTATTGCCATCGTTCTGGCTTTGGCTGGCCTGGCAACATTGAAGCTGAGGTAAGGGCGACTTGATTACGGCACCAACATATAAGGATAAGACAGTGGGCGTGTTCGGCTTGGCCCGGACTGGTGTGGCCGCTGTTGATGCCCTTGTGGCCTCGGGCGCCCGCGTCATGGCGTGGGACGACACAGTTGAGCGTCGCGACCAAGTTGGCAGCCATGCCAGGGATCTTTACCGCGCTGACTTCACTGACATGGAAGCCTTGATGCTGGCGCCGGGTGTGCCGCTGACGCACCCTAAGCCTCATGCGCTGGTGGAAAAGGCGAATGCCGCCGGTGTACCGCTGATCAGTGACTTCGATATTTTTCAGGCTGCGCGGGAAAGCCTGCCAGCGCACCGCACGGTGGCCATTACTGGCACCAACGGTAAATCCACGACGACGGCCCTTATTGGTCACATGATTGAAAGTTGCGGCCTACCTGTTGCCATCGGCGGCAACATCGGACGTGGCATCCTGTCCTTGGATCCGCTCGCGGAAGGCGGTGTGTATGTGTTTGAGATGTCGTCTTTCCAGTTGGACCTGACAAAAGATTTCAAGGCTGACGTTGCGATCCTTCTGAACCTGACACCGGACCACCTGGATCGTCATGGCGATATGGCGGGCTATACGGCTGCCAAAAAGCGCCTGTTCGATATGCAGGCAGAAGGTGCTGTTGCCATTGTGGGTCAGGATGAAGCCGCCACACAGGCGCTTGCTGAATCTCTGGCCGCGCCCATTGTGCGAATTTCCAGCAGCAGCCAGGTTCCAGGCGGTGTGTATGCCAAAGATGGCCAGCTGATTGATGATACAAACGGTAGCCACAAGGTTGTGGGTGACCTCAGGAGCTTGCCGACGCTCAAGGGTGCGCACAATTGGCAGAATGCAGCTGCCGCCTATGCTGCAGGCCAGGCACTTGGCCTGAAGGCGGAAGATATCTTCAAATCCTTCACCACCTTTCCCGGCCTTGCCCATAGGCAAGAGCTGATCGGCGAAGCGAATGGTGTTCGTTTTGTGAACGATTCCAAGGCCACGAATGTGGATGCCGCCAGCCGCGCGCTTGCCGCTTACCGCAATATTCGCTGGATCGTTGGTGGCCGCCCAAAGGACAAATCTTTCGCCGCACTGTTGCCTTTCACTGCAGAAGTGAAGAAAGCCTACCTTCTGGGAGAGGCCGCGGACGCGCTGGTGCATGACTTGGGAGAAACCATCCCATATGTCGATTGCCGCGATATGACCGATGCAGTTGAAAAGGCTGCTGCCGACGCAGAGCCTGGCGATGTGGTGCTGCTGTCACCGGCTTGCACCGCCTTTGACCAATTCACGGATTTTGAAGCCCGCGGCGAGGCCTTCCGTCTTGCGGTGCACGCTCAGATGCAGGGAGATGCGAAATGATTGCCTTTTCCCGCACCGATAATTCCGTTCTGTCCCGCTGGTGGTGGACTGTAGACCGCTGGATGCTGGCGCTTGTGCTGGCGCTGGCGGGCGTGGGCATCTGGCTCACGCTGACAGCAAGCCCAGCGGTGGCTGAACGTCTTGGCCTGGACGCTATGCATTTCGTCAAGCGTCAGGCTGTGTTCATGACACTGGGGCTTGGTACTGTATTTGCCGTTTCGTTGATGTCCGCAACCATGGTGCGCCGAATGGCTGTGCTGGGCCTGCCGGTGATGCTTCTACTGATGATCGCGACCCTGTTGATCGGGCCGGAAATCAAGGGCGCAACCCGGTGGCTGCAGATTGGCAGCTTTACGCTGCAGCCCAGCGAATTCATGAAACCATTCTTTATTGTGACCACGGCCTGGGTGCTGTCGTCTCATTTCTCGGACGAAAAGATCCCGGCCAAACAGGTAGCCTTTGGGCTTTACCTGCTGGTGGTCAGCCTTTTGATCCTGCAGCCCGACTTCGGCCAGACAATCCTGATCAGCACTGTCTGGTTCGCCCAGATGGCGCTTGCCGGCCTGCCCATGATGTGGATGGTGCTGACGGGTTGTGTGGGCGTATTGGGCCTTGGGCTTGGTTATGCGTTGCTGCCTCACGTGGCCAGCCGGATCGACCGTTTCATCAACCCAGCAAGTGGCGACACTTACCAGACTGACAAGGCCATGGAAGCCTTTGAAGCTGGCGGCATGCTGGGCAAGGGGCCGGGCGAGGGCGCTGTGAAGCTGCATCTTCCAGACGCCCATACAGATTATATCTTTGCAGTTGTTGGCGAAGAGTTCGGTGCGATCGCCTGCGTGCTTCTGCTTGTGCTGTTCGCGGGTATCGTGGTGCGAGGCCTTGCACATCTTCTGGAGGAAGAAAATCCGTTTCGCCTGCTGGCGGCTGCAGGCCTGATCATGCAGTTCGGTTTGCAGACCCTGATCAATGTGGGCGTGAACCTGGCCCTGCTGCCCTCCAAGGGCATGACGCTGCCTTTCATTTCCTACGGTGGGTCTTCGATGCTCGCGCTGGCGATCGGCATGGGCATGATGCTGGCGCTGACGAAACGAAACCGTTTTATCCGGCCGGGTTCTGACCCCATGGGGTGGAGGGCCGCAGAGTAATGCTGATGCGTGCACCAAATATCGTCCTAGCAGCCGGTGGTACCGGCGGGCACATGATGCCCGCTGAAGCCGTGGCTGACGTGCTGGTACGGGACGGCTATCAGGTGTCGCTGGTGACCGACACACGGGGTGACGCCATTTCGAATGCTCTTGTGGATATTGACCGGCATGTGCTCAAGACCGCGAGCCATATGGGTGGCGGCATTCTGGGTAAGGTCAAATCCATTATCAGTATTTTCAAAAGCATGCTGGGCGTGCGCCGTCATTTCAAAAAGATCCAACCGACGGTGGTTGTGGGCTTTGGCGGCTACCCGAGCTTGCCGACCATCTTGGCGGCGCGCAGTATGGGCATTCCTTTCGTGCTGCATGAACAGAACGCCGTCCTTGGCCGGGTGAACCGTTTTGTGGCGGAAGATGCGCGTGTGCTTGCGCTTTCGGTCCAGAATACGGCGAAGGTTCCCGTTGGTGCCTATACAGAGGTAACAGGTAACCCGGTGCGCCAGTTAATCGCGAAGCTTTCGAACATCGCGTACGCCGTGCCGCTTGGGTTTGGTGATGTGCGCCTTTTGGTGATTGGCGGCAGCCAGGGTGCGCGCATTCTGTCTGATGTGGTCCCCGCAGCTCTCGCCCGTTTGCCGAAAGAAATCCGCCAACGGATCGATATGACCCAGCAGGCCCGTCCGGAAGACGTTGAGCGAGTGACCAAGGCATACAAGGACATGGGTGTCCGCGCTCGGGTGCAGGATTATTTCGACGATGTCGGGTCGCTTCTTTTGAGGGCCCAGTTGGTGATCTGCCGGTCCGGCGCATCCACGATTTCAGAGCTGGCGGCCATGGGCCGGCCTGCCATCATGGTGCCGCTCAAGATCGCGGCAGACGACCATCAAACCGCAAACGCGGCGGCCATTGAAGAAGCAGGTGGCGGCTGGGTGATGCGGGAAGACGAATTCACGCCGGAAGCCCTGGCGAAAAAGCTTGAGCATCTGTTGACCGACATGAGCGACCTGAGGAATGCGTCTGAGGGTATGCGCATGGTTGCGCGTCTGGATGCTGCGGAACGCCTGGCTTCCATTGTTGTCAGTATCAGTGAAGAAAGTGAGGCGCCAAAATGAAGGGCATACCGTTCGACATTGGCATGGTTCATTTCGTAGGTATCGGCGGCATCGGCATGTCCGGCATCGCGGAAGTGATGCATAACTTGGGTTACAGTGTTCAGGGCTCGGATATCAGCCAAAACGCCAACGTGCAGCGCCTGCAGAATATGGGCATCGATGTGAAGATTGGCCAGCGCGCCGAAAACGTCGAAAGCGCCCAGGTTCTTGTCGTTTCAACTGCCATCAAGGCTGACAACCCGGAAGTGATTGCCGCGCGCGAACGCACGATCCCTGTGGTGCGCCGGGCAGAAATGCTGGCGGAGTTGATGCGGCTGAAGTGGTGTGTGTCGGTTGCGGGTACGCATGGCAAAACCACCACGACGTCCATGGTGGCGGCGGTTCTGGAGGCGGCACAGTTCGACCCGACGGTTATCAACGGCGGCATCATCAACAGCTATGGCACCAACGCGGTGCTGGGCGAGGGCGATTGGATGGTGGTTGAGGCCGACGAAAGCGACGGAACCTTCGTGAAGCTGCCGGCGACGATCGCTGTTGTAACCAATATGGACGCAGAGCATCTGGACTTCTACGGCACGTTCGAGGCTGAAAAAGAGGCCTTCAAACAGTTCCTGGACCGCGTCCCCTTCTATGGCGCCGCGATCCTGTGCGTGGACCACCCGGAAGTACAGGGCCTGATCAGCCATCTTCAGGGGCGCAAGTTCATAACCTATGGCATGTCGGCGCAGGCGGATGTGCGTGCGGTGAATATCTCCGCAGCGAAAGGCGTTGCCGCATTCGACGTGGCGGTGCGTGACCGCGTCACAGGCGAGGTACATGTGATTGAAGGCTTCAGTCTGCCGATGCCTGGCAACCACAACATCCAGAATGCTCTGGCGGCGATTGCTGTGGGCCTTGAAATGCAGGTGGGTGAGGAAACGCTCCGCAAGGCATTCAAGACATTCGGTGGCGTTAAACGGCGTTTCACCAAGACCGGCGAAGTGGGCGGGGTGACCATCATCGATGATTATGGCCATCATCCGGTTGAAATTGCAGCTGTGCTGAAGGCGGCACGCGAAAGTTTCGACAGGCGCGTCATTGCTGTTGTGCAACCGCACCGATACACCCGGCTAAAGAGCCTGTTTGAGGAATTTTGCACCTGCTTCAACGACGCCGACACGGTAATCGTGACACCGGTCTATGAAGCGGGTGAGCAGCCCATCGAAGGGGCTGATCGCGACAGTCTGGTGGAAGGCCTGCGTGTGCATGGTCACCGTCAGGTAGATGTCATTGATGGAGAAGCCGACCTGGCCGCAGCAGTGAAGCGTCACGCGTCTGAAGGCGACGTGGTTGTGTGTCTGGGGGCCGGTTCCATCAGCAAATGGGCCAATGACCTGCCAACCGCCTTAAAAGCGCTGGAGAAGTAACATGATTGCTCAGGAAAAACACATGCCGTTCATTGACAGCTTGCCTCATGTAAAAGGCAGACTGGTGGAAAATGCGCCATTGTCTCGCCTGAGTTGGTTCAGAACTGGCGGGCCCGCCGATGTGCTTTTCGAGCCCGCAGATGAAGCTGACCTCGTTTCTTTCCTGCGCCATGTGCCGGGCGATGTTCCAATTACCGTCATTGGCGTTGGCTCAAACCTTCTGGTGCGCGACGGTGGTGTAGAGGGCGTGGTTATCCGCCTTGGTCGGGCCTTTTCCCAGATCGATGTACGCGGCGACGTGGTCAAGGCTGGTGCCGGCGCCATGGATGTACATGTTGCGCGGGCCGCTCAGAAGGCAGGGCTGACAGGGCTGGAATTTTTGGTGGGTGTCCCGGGCACAGTTGGCGGCGCGCTGCCGATGAATGCCGGTGCCTACGGGGTCGAGATCAAGGATGTATTAATCCATGCTCACGGCGTTGACCGCTATGGTCATGTTCATGAATTGCGCGCGGCTGATTTCAATTATGGCTACCGGTCATCGAACCCGGAAACCAAAAACCTGATTTTTACCCGGGCTACCTTCCAGGCACACACGGGTGACCCGGCAGAGATACTCTTTCGAATGGAGGAAATTTCAGCCGAACGCCAGGAAAGCCAGCCAATTGGGACACGCACCGGCGGCAGCACTTTCAAAAATCCAGAGGGCAAGAAGGCGTGGGAGCTGATTGAGGCGGCAGGCTGCCGCGGCATGCGCATTGGCGATGCGCAGGTTTCCGAGAAGCACTGCAACTTCCTTCTGAACCTTGGCAGCGCGACTGCTGCCCAGATTGAAGAGCTGGGCGAGGCGGTGCGTGCCAAAGTGCTTGAAAAGACAGGCGTTGAGCTTGAGTGGGAAATTCGCCGTATCGGTCGTACAGCAGAGGAGCAGACGTCCGCATGATGACCGCTATTGTCCAGCGCAGAAGACTGCTATTGACACTTGGTTTCCTGGTGTCGGCGGCCATCTATGGCACCTGGCTGGCGCCCATGGTTGAAAACTGGGTGATCGAACGGTCACGTGACGCGGGGTTCGTGCTCAGTGATTTGCAGATCACGGGCGTTGAACGCAGCAAGCGCGCAGACGTGCTGGCGGCCCTCGATGTGGATGATGGCGTCCCTTTGTTGACGATGAATCTGGAAACGATGCGCCAGCAGCTGGAACAGCTTCCCTGGGTCAGAGAGGCGCAGGTAACACGCGTGCTGCCCGAAGGCCTTAAGGTTGTGCTGACGGAACGTCAGCCCTTTGCCCTGTGGCAGAAGGATGGCAAGGTCAGCCTGATCGATGAAACCGGCACCATCATTACCCAGCGTGGATTGGTCGAATATTCCGACCTGATGATGATCGTGGGAGAAGGCGCAGCCGACAAGATTGGCGAACTGCAGGGTCTACTTGATGGTGCAGGTGGTCTGGCGGTACGGGTGCGCACGGCTGTGCGGGTTGGCGACCGCCGCTGGGACATGATTTTTGATAACGGTATCCGTGTAAAGCTCCCGGAAATGACAGCAAAATATAGCGCCTCCCAGGCGTGGAAAAAATTTGCGATGCTTGAGGACGAGTATCACTTGCTCGGCCGCGAAGTCGATGTCATTGATATGCGCCTGCCTGACCGCATGGTTCTTAGGGTTTCACCGGAAGGCCGCCGCCGTATGAGCGGCACCGGTTGGGCAACCTAGTGATGTTGAGAGTATGAAATCATGAAAACACTGAACGGCACACAGGAAGGAATGATCGCAGCGCTCGATGTCGGGTCCGCCAAGATTTCCTGCCTTATTGCTGAAGTCGATGCCGACGGCCACATGCGGGTACGCGGTGTGGGCAACCGGGCTTGCCTAGGTGGTGTTTCCTCAGGTGCAGTGATTGACATGGATGCGACGGAAAAAGCTATCCGCGCATCTGTTGACCAGGCCGAAAAGATGGCTGGTGCAACAATCAGCGATGTTTTTCTTTCCTTCTCGGGCGGAGAGCCAACAAGTACAGTCATCGAAGTTCAGGTGGATGTGGACGGTCATGCCGTCAGCCAGTCTGATATCGACCGGGCGATTGCCAAGGCCCGCGAACAGGTAGATGCCGAAGAAGATGAGATATTGCATGCCTTTCCCGCGGCTTTCGCGGTTGATGGTAATTTCGGTGTCAAGGCGCCCACCGGCATGTACGGCAAGAAACTGAGCGTAGCACTGCATGTCATCACGGCGTCGAATGGCCCGCTTCAGAATTTGCAGACATGCGTGCGCCGTGCCCACCTGAATGTGGCGGGCGTTGTGTTGACGCCATTTGCCTCTGGCCTTGCGACGCTTGTGGCGGACGAAGCCAAAATGGGGGCCGCCTGCATTGATATCGGTGCAGGCACGACCAGTATTTCCATCTTCGCCCAGGGTGCGCTTGTGCATGCAGAGGTGCTGCCGATCGGCGGTGGCCAGATTACAGAGCAGGTCGCACGGTCGCTCCTGACGCCGTTTGAGCACGCCGAAAGGCTGAAGACCTTCAACGGCGCAGCAGCAGTTGATGCCGCTGATGAGCGGCTTGAGATTGAAGTGCCGCAAGTGGGCGAAGGTGGCGATGATGCCATCGTGCGCCAGCCACGAAGCGCGCTGACGGGCGTGATACAGAAAGAGCTGGAGCTTCTGTTTTCCACCATCGGCAAGCGTCTGGATGCTTCGGGTTTCTCAGGGGTTGCGGGCCGCCGTGTTGTTTTGACAGGCGGCGTGGCGCAAACCGAAGGTATCCGCGACCTGGCAAGCCGGGTTCTTGGCCGCCAGGTGCGCATCGGCAAACCTGAAATGATCGACGGCCTGCCTGCAGCGGCACAGGCACCAACTTTCGCGGGCGCTGTGGGGCTTCTGCTCTATGGGGCGCGGCGTCCGGTCACGGAAACCATGAAAAAGAAACAGGAAAAAACAGCAGTACCCACAAGGGGGGCGTTTGGCCGCTTCTCGCGCTGGGTTCGGGACAATTTTTAACGGGCAGAAACGCTTGCAGGCTGGCCAATACAGCCCACGCAGGATACAAAGGGATCAAACGGAGGTACTGGGCAATGTCTATCGATTTTGAACACACGGAACTAACGGAACTGACGCCGAAAATCGCGGTCGTTGGCGTTGGCGGCGCGGGCTGTAATGCCGTCAACAACATGATCCGCGCACAGCTGCAGGGTGTCGATTTTGTCGTGGCGAACACGGACGCACAGGCGCTTGCCAATGCGGAAGCTGACAACCGCATCCAGCTTGGGGTGCAGATTACTCAGGGACTTGGCGCTGGCGCGCAACCTAAGATCGGTCAGGCCGCTGCTGAAGAAGCGCATGACAGCATCGACGAGATGCTGAACGGGTGCCATATGGCCTTCATCACCGCCGGCATGGGCGGCGGTACCGGTACAGGGGCCGCGCCAGTGATTGCCAAGCGTGCACGCGAGCGTGGCATCCTGACGGTTGGTGTTGTTACCAAGCCGTTCCAGTTCGAAGGCGGTCGCCGCATGAAGATTGCGGAAGCCGGGATTAGTGAACTGGCGCAGCATGTAGACACGCTGATTATCATTCCGAACCAGAACCTGTTCCGGGTGGCCAATGAGCGCACAACTTTCGCTGACGCTTTCAACATGGCAGATGATGTATTGCATTCGGGCGTACGCGGCATCACTGACCTGATGGTTATGCCTGGCTTGATCAACCTCGATTTTGCCGATGTACGTACCGTGATGTCTGAAATGGGCAAAGCCATGATGGGCACGGGCGAAGCAGAAGGCGAAAACCGGGCGCAGGAAGCGGCGGCTGCAGCCATTTCGAACCCCCTTCTTGAAGAAGCATCGCTCCAGGGTGCCAAGGGCGTGATCATCAACGTTACGGGCGGCATGGACATGACGCTTTATGAAGTCGATGAAGCCGTAAATATGGTTCGTGAACTGGTGGACCCGGAAGCACTGATCGTCTTCGGTTCCGCGTTCAATCATGACCTGGAAGGCAAGCTGCGGGTGTCCGTTGTTGCCACCGGCATTGAAGGTGGCGAAGGCAGCTATGCGATGCCGGTACCGCGGCGTACTGAAGCCCCAGTTGTTGAAGATGTTCAATCAGCCACAGCGCCTGACGCGGGTTCGGTAGCAGACGCTGGCATCTCGGAAGCAGAGGCCAAGGCGGAAGAACCAGCTGCTGAAGTTGTTGCCACTGAAGCTGCAGATGATGAGGACAATATCGTCGCGGCGATGTCTTCGCTCAAGCAGTCGATGGAAGCTCCTGAGGACCCTGAAGTTGATGAGGAAGACGACGACCTTGCTCATTCCATGTCCGTGCCACACGAGGAAGCGGAAGAAGATATCGAAGCCAAGGCCGTAGCCGCCCAGGGCGAAGATACCTTCATTGCCGAAGCCCCAATGACGCCGAAGGCCAGCCCGCAGCAAATGGGCCAGCCAAGCGCGTTCCAGGAAGCGGCATACACCAACACGCCTGAACCAAAGGAAGAAGCAGAAAAGCCAGCAGCCGCTGAAGAGGCTGCGCCTCAGAAACGCAGTCTGTTTCAACTGATGACATCAGGCCTGCGGTCAAGCGATGAGCCTGTGGCGCCTGAAGTGCCGTCCAATGATGCGGGCCGCCAGGCGGCTGAACAGGCTGCAGAAGAGGCCGCGCCTGCTGTTGGTGGTGTAGACCCGGATGAGCGTCCAGCCCCAAAAGCGCCAACCGACCAGCTTGAAATCCCAAGCTTTCTAAGGCGTCAGAATAACCAATAAAAGTTGGCGGAAGCCAAAATAGGAAAGGCCGGGAATTCCCGGCCTTTTTCATTGCAGCGCTAATTCACCCGCTTATAGGCAAACAGCATATCTCGCTCGGCATCGCCTTCCTTGAGCCTGACATACATGTTCATGGCATCATGGCTCACGCGCTCAATCGTGAAGCCGTCAAAATAGAGCGCACTCTCAGTCAATTTCACCAGCGGGAAGTTGACGGTTTCGTCTTTTTCTTCCCAGCCCCTGAGGTCGCCGTGAAAATGCTTCAGCTGAAGAAGCAGCGAGTTACCGACTTCGCGGATAACCTCAAGCTCATAAAAATCCACTTTGCCGTCCGACACCAGTTTGAAGGCGCCTGCCATGCTGTCGCCAAGGGGCGGTGACCAGTTTTCTTCCACTTGGCCGCCGAATGCTTCCCCGCGCCAAAGGCCCGCTATCCAGGCGGCATCCGCAAGTGTCGCTGGCGGGGATGTCATGCCTTCGGTGAAGGTAAGGGTTTTGCCTTCTGCAATCGCTGCAGGGCTTAGGTACGCAAAGAACAACAACAGGGCAGTGATGACAGGTTTCATTCTAGCCTCCTTCTGTTCTGGATGGTCAGCCCCAGCGCTTGAGGGCGTCTGTATCGCTTTCCTTGGCATCGACCCACTGGCCGCCCTCTGACGTTTCTTCCTTTTTCCAGAAGGGGGCGCGGGATTTGAGGAAATCCATCAGAAAATCCGCGGCCTCGAATGCGGCATGCCGGTGCGCACTCATGGTGATGACAAGCACTATATTGTCGCCAGGCTCCAGTCGCCCGTACCTATGGATCACGCGGCAACCAACAAGAGGCCAGCGTTTTTCAGCTTCCTCCGCCACGCGCAGCAGTTCGGCTTCCGTCATGCCGGGATAATGCTCAAGCGTCATGGCTTTCAGGTCGCTGTCCATGTCCCGTACGGTGCCGGTGAATGTCACAATGGCTCCTATGTCCACCCGTCCGTTCTTCAGGGCCGCAATCTCATCAGCAATCCGGAAATCCCCAGCCTGAACCGAGACACTTGCCATGATCAGCCCCCTGTGACGGGTGGGAAAAAGGCGACTTCGTCTGCGTCCGTCACCGGATGGTCCAAGGCTACATGGGTCTGGTTGACCGCGACGCGCACCAGCGTTTTGTCGCCGAGTGCTGCTTTGTAGATGTCATTAATGCTGCAAAGATGGTCAATCAGGTCTGAAACAGTGGCAATGCCTCCGGGCAATTGCATGCTTTCTTCCGATTTTCCGACCCGTTCCCGGATCCAGGCGAAATAGGCGAGTTGCATGATCACACCATATGCTTTAGGCCGGCACGCAGATAATCGATACCGGTGTAGAGCGTCAGAATTGCGGCCATCCACAACAACCCGATGCCAATTTCGTGCGCGGGCAATCCAAACTCTGGCGCGCCTTCAGACCAGACGAGTGCGCCAAGGGCGAACATCTGCACGGTCGTTTTCCATTTGGCAAGCATGGTAACGGGTACGCTGACCTGTGCGCCGGCCAGAAACTCGCGAAGGCCGGACACGAGCAGTTCCCTGCACATGATGATAACGGCTGCGATGACATGAAGGCCATCCACCCACCCGGCAAAAACAACCATCACAATAACGGCGGCGACCATCAGCTTGTCTGCGATTGGGTCCAGAAAGACGCCGATTTTGGAGACACTGCCTGTCGCGCGTGCCAGATAGCCATCGAAAAAATCTGTAATGGCTGCAAGCGCGAAGGTGGCGAAGGCCACATGGCTGCCCAGCGGCTGATCCATAAAAAAGGATGCCACGAGAACCGGGATAACGAAAATCCGGGACATGGTCAGAATGTTAGGCAAAGTCCACATGGGTTGTCCTGTGCTTGCAGTGATGCCGCAACAATAGCTGAAACGGCGGTGGCGTCAATGATTGCTGCCGAGTTTAATCAATCCCGGAAATGATCGTAAATTTGCTGGGCCATGGCTTTGGAAATGCCGTCCACGCCTTCAAGATCGCGCACATCCGCATCCGCAACAGCCTTTGCGGAGCCAAAGTGGTGGAGCAGGGCTTTCTTGCGCTTTGGACCAATGCCGGGAACGCCGTCCAGCGGCGATTTCCTGATGTCGCCCGAGCGGCGCGCCCGGTGGCTGCCGATGGCAAACCGGTGGGCCTCGTCCCTGAGGCGCTGCAGGTAATAGAGCACAGCGTCATTTTCCGGCAGCATGAAAGTGGCGCGACCGGGCATATGAAACTGTTCGCGACCGGCGTTTCTGTCTGGCCCCTTTGAGATGGCGACGACACATACATCTTCGGACACGCCAAGGTCATCCAGCACTTCCATTACTGACGACAGTTGCCCCTTGCCACCGTCGATCAGTAACACATCGGGCCAGTGGCCCCGGCCCTTGTCGGCGTCTTCCTTCAACAGTCTTTTGAACCGGCGGCGCATGACTTCGCGCATCATGGCGAAGTCATCACCGGGCGCAGTTTCATCCGACTTGATGTTGAACTTGCGGTAGCTGTTCTTCATGAAGCCGTCAGGACCGGCCACAACCATGCCGCCAAGCGCGTTGGTGCCCTGAATGTGGCTGTTGTCATAGACCTCGATCCGCTCTGGCGGGTCATCAAGGCCGAAAAGGTCGGCAACGCCCTGAAGCAGTTTGGCCTGGCTGGCTGTTTCCGCCATGCGGCGTTCAAGGGCCTCGCGGGCGTTGCGACGGGCCTCACCCATCACCTCAGCCTTTTTGCCCCTGGCTGGTACCGAGATCGCGACTTTGCGTTCCATGCGCTCCGACAAGGCCTCTGAAAGCAGTTGCTGGTCGGGAATCTCATGCGACAGCAAAATCAGCCTCGGTGCAGGCTTGTTGTCATAGAACTGGGCAAGGAAGGCCGCCAGAACATCTTCGACGCCTTCGCTTTTGTCGTGCTTGGGGAAATAGGCCCGGTGGCCCCAATTCTGTCCCGCGCGGAAGAAGAATACCTGGATGCCCACGGTGCCGGCGACTTCCTCTGCCGCGATCACGTCGGCCTCGTCGACCATGGCGTTCACCATGGCCTGGTGGCTCTGGATGTGGGTAAGGGCATTGAGGCGGTCCCGGTAGACAGCAGCAACCTCGAATTCGAGCGCATCACTGGCTTCCTGCATCGCAGAGGCGAATTTCTTCTGGATGCCGGATGTACGGCCTTCCAGGAAAGCGCGTGTCTCTGCGACCATATCGTCATATTCTGCGTGGCTGACTTTGCCCACACACGGGCCTGAGCAGCGCTTGATCTGATAAAGCAGGCACACGCGTGTGCGGCTTTCAAGCGTCACGTCGGAGCAGGAACGCAGCTGGAATACCTTCTGCAATGTATTCAGCGTACGGTTTACTGCCGAGACACTGGCAAAGGGACCAAAATACAGCCCTTTGTGTTTTCGTGCGCCGCGGTGCTTTGTGATCTGGGGCCATTCGTGGTCCTGACGCATCAGGATATAGGGGAATGACTTGTCGTCTTTCAGGAGCACATTGAACGGTGGCTTGAAGCGCTTGATCAACGAGGCTTCAAGCAGAAGGGCTTCGGCTTCTGTGCGTGTGGTGACAAACACCATGGACTTGGTTGCAGCCACCATGCGCATCAGGCGAACCGTCAGGCGGTTTTCCTGTGTGTAGCTGGTGACGCGCTTTTTGATGTTTTTCGCCTTGCCGACATAAAGAACATCCCCGTGGGCATTCAGCATTCGGTACACACCCGGGGCGGTAGGGGCCGTCTTCAGGTGTTCCTTGATGGTGTCGATGCCATTTTGCAGCACTGTCTCAACCACGAAAAAAGTGATCCTTTATGTTCGTCATATGGACTTGTGCCGGAATGAGGCAGCAGAATCAATGACATGATTTTGTCATTTTGATTCGTCAAAAAGATTTCCACTAAACCTGTGGATAAGTTTGTGGGAAAAACCCAAGATGCAAGTGCAACATCGCTGTAACACTAGGTTTTATCCTTTTTGCCTAATTTTTGGGCAAAAAAGCTAAGTCATTGATTTATAAAGAACTTGGGTCAGTCAACCACTTAATTTTTACCATAACAATTTTGTATTGTTGTCTGATGATAGTCGTTATGGCAGCCGTTGATTCGGTGTGCAAAACTCACACCGTTATCCCGCTCGCGTCAGGTGAAAAAGTTCAATTGTTACTAATTGGTTAAGGCCGTTTGTGGCGTTCTATTTCAACGCCGACGCTGGCCGCGCCTTCGACGGCTTCCAGCTTCTCCACCTTTACCCGGGCGGCAATGACCTGGTCATCTTCCAGGGCCATCTCAGCAATTTTCTCGGCCAGGGTTTCAACAAGATTGATATGGCCGGTTTTGATGATGGCCTGAATCTTGGTTACGATGTCGTTGTAGCAAACAACATTCACCAGTTGGTCTTCATGATGCTCGACTGTTTCGGCTACCGATAGGTCTACGTTGATGCGAACAGCCTGACGGGTGTCTTTCTCATGTTCCCAGACGCCGATCTCGGCTTGGGTAACATAATCGCGGACAAAAACATGGCGAACCGAGCGGGCCGCATCTGCAAAAGGCAGGTGCAGGATGTTTGCTCTTACCAGCGCGTCATCGTGCGACATTACTCAGTCCTCCAGAATGTCCGGGGTACGCCAGACCAAGTGCTGACCACCGTCCAAAGCCAGCATTTGCCCTGTAATCGACGGACTCTCAAGTAGAAAACGTACAGCCGCACAAATTTCTTCAAGGTCTGGCCCGTGCCCAAGAAGCGTACTGGCGGCTTCTTGTTCAAATATTTCAGAGGTTTGGCGTGTGTTTTTGAGCGTCGGGCCTGGTCCGATTGCATTTACCCGAATGTTGGGCGCAAAGGCCTGCGCCATGGTTCGTGTGAGGGTCCAGAGGCCCGTTTTTGATGCGGTATAGGAAAAATATTGGGGATTCAGCTTCAGGACGCGCTGGTCGATCATGTTGATGATCGTGCCCTTGGCATCTTCCGGAAGCCGTTCGGCAAATGCCTGGGCCAACATGGCAGGGGCCCGCAGGTTCACAGCCTGATGGGCATCCCAGCTGTCCACGCTGAAAGTCTGGGCATCGTCTTTTTCAAACAGAGACGCGTTGTTGACAAGGAGCGTAAGCGGCTTGCCAAGAGCTTCTTCCGCCGCAGCAACAAGCCCGGCAGTATCTTCAGCATTCGTAAGGTCAGCCTGCACAGCAACGGCCCTGCCGTCATAGGCCTCGATATTGGCGACAACGTCTTCGGCTTCTTCCTCTGATCCGTGATAATGCACGGCGACGTCATAGCCGTAGGCTGCCAGATCCATAGCGATGGCCCGACCGATACGGCGGCTGGCACCGGTTACCAGTGCTGTCCGCGGCGCGCGCATCAGAGCGTCATCCCCATGGCGCTGGCGCTTTCAGCAGACTGCGCCAGATAAACGATATAGGCGATATAAAGCAGCACCATTATGGCGCCAGCCTTTTTGCCAACGTGACTGCGCGCCCGGGTAAAGGGTACCAGTAGAAGCGACGCCCCAAGCATGACCCACAGGTCAACCTGCAGGAAGCTGTCTGGCACAGGGATCGTGCCCACCATTGAGGCTACGCCTACAATGGACAGCAAGTTGAATATATTGGAGCCGATTACGTTGCCCACGGCAACGTCGCAGTGGCCGCGGACCGCAGCCACCAGTGCCGTGATCAGTTCCGGAAGGCTTGTGCCAAGAGCAACCAATGTCAGGCCGATGACGGCTTCGGACACGCCAAATTCGCGAGCGATTACAACAGCACCTTCAACCAACATATCAGCGCCAAAGATCAGGCCGACGAGACCACCCACAACCATGATCGTGGCCAAGCGGTAGCTGTCAGGCTTGTGCTGAAGCTCTTCCATCTCCTCAAGCTCTTTCGCAGCCTCGATCGGGCATGCTTTGCGGCGAGCGATGGAATAGCCGATAAACAGAGTAAGGAAGGCCAGCAGGATAAGGCCCTGCTGCCAGGCAAAAGATCCGCTGAAGGCCATGGCCATAAAGAGCACAGTGGAAACCAGCATGAATATAAGGTTGCGGCCGAGGCGCGGCGCAGAGCAAACCATTGGCGCGATCATGGCTGGAAGGCCCACCACCAGCAGCACATTGGCGATATTGGACCCAACAACATTACCTAGCGCAAGGGCGGGTACATTGTTCAAAACTGCGTCCACACCAACGACAAGTTCAGGCGCGGATGTTCCGAAGGCGACAATGGTCAGGCCGATAATCAGCTTGGAAACGCCGGCACGGCGCGCAAGCGAAACGGATCCACGAACGAGATAGTCGCCGGCAACTACCAACAATACCAATCCGGCAACAACTTGAATGTAAGCCATACGGTGATCGAATCCTTTTTTACTCGGCCCCAAACACGCCGTTTCGGCTTATATAGGGATTCATTTCCGCAAAAGAAAGTCAGTAACCGAGAATTGTATCCAGCAAATTCTCCGGGCTCTCGCCGTTTTCGATCCGTTTAATGTTTCTGAGCACATATTCCGCAGCCGTGTCAGGGCGGGTGATGGCCGCACTGTGCGGCGTGATGATCACCGTGTCATAGCCCCAAAGGGGGTGATCCTTCGGCAGTGGTTCTTCCGGGAACACGTCAAGGGATGCACCCGCGATATAGCCGCTGTCCAGAAGCGCCATCAGGGCGTCCAACACAATCAGGCTGCCGCGGCCGGCGTTGATGACGCTGGCGCCTTCCGGCAGGCGCGACAGACGGTCGAAATCCAGCAGGCCTTCGGTTTCCTTGGTTGAAGGCAACAGCCCAACAAGGATATCGGTGCGGGCCAGGAAGTCATCCAGTTGGTCCATGCCGGTGAAATGGGCCACCAGCTCGTCGTCCTTGGGGCTACGGGACCATGCGGCGATATTATAGCCCAGTGGCTTCAGGGCCTGTGCGGCCCGTTGCCCGAGCGCACCGTAGCCCAAAATGCCCACGCGCACGTCCTTTGCCGCCAGCGAGAATACACGCTTCCAGCTGTTCTGGCGCTGCGCTGCCAGAAGCTGGGGTGTTTGGCGGTGATGCATCAGCACATTCATCAACACATATTCAGCCATGCCTTCCTTGAGGCCTTCATCGCCCATGCGGATGATGGGAACATCCTTGGGCAGGTCAGGGTCTCGCGTCAGGTGATCAACGCCTGCGCCCAAGGAGAAGATGGCCTTGATATTCGGGTAGCGCGCCAAAAGGCCGGGTTCGGGTTCCCACACGAAGGCATAGGCGTCGCCGTCCTCTGGGCTGCCCCAGTCGGGGTTGCCGATGAACTCGACCTTGGGGTCGATGGCATGAATGCATTGGCGCCAGATATCGTGCGGATAATCGGCCAGGTAAAACAAGATGCGTGTCATCGGGCGTGTCTCCCTTTTACTTTACTTTTGTCGCTAACGTGTCATGGTGGCCAACGATCAGCTCCCGTAGGTGGAAGCTGATGTCCGCCCGGTTCTTGAAACCGGCCGCAATGGCGGCTTTTTCAAACGCTTCGTCAGGTAAGTTAGGCTCTTCTGCGAAATGGGCCATGTTACGATAAAAGCCAATGGTGAAGACGTCGATATCGCTGCCACTGTCTACCCAACAAATCGTGTTTGCGCGTCGCTCAGTTTTAGTGAGGTAGTCATTCTCCATTTCGCGCTGCTTCCTCAGAGCGTGAAGCTTTCCTCCTGCGGCCATGAACATTTCAATGTGGAAGAGATTTGTCTCTTCAGTGAAAGCTAGCCTATGCTCTGCGTATGCTGGCGTGTCTGGAGAATCCATGGATTCTTTTGGAAGAAAGAGACTTAAGTAGCTTGCGTTGCATATCGCAGAGAATGTGAGGTCGTAGTCCACCGGGGTTTGGAGCCACCAAGAATAGGGGGCGAGCTTTGCGGAGTGTTTTTCCTGCCACTTATCGCCATACCTGCCGACTACCATCACATCCCAATGGTCACCCTGCGAATGTCGTAATACCAATTGATCAACTTTCTGTTCTGAAATCTCTTTCAGAAGAGGTTCGAGGTGGCCAGGAGCAGCTCTCAGCAGAGAAACTCTGACAACATCCACATCCGGTGGTGTGGCAAGAACCGGCTTTGACAGTACAACGGCTGCCAATAGCAATATGTTGGCCCATTTCGATTTCATCGATTGGTTCCCCTCGTGAGTCTATTTCTTTCATCTAGGTCATAATGTTGAAAAGTCCGCTTGAAAAGCGATGGGGAATCAACTATTTGTGCGCCCAAGCAAGGGTGCTGACGAAAAGTTGCGTGTTTTCCTTGCATTTTGAAGACGTGCACCTTATGTTGCGCGCCTCGAATCAAGGTGTTCACGGATTTCGTGGGCCCGAACGAACAGCCCGGCAGCGCCATATGTTGGCCCCGGCGAGTGAAAAGGTTAGAAAAATGGCAGTTCCAAAGAGAAAAGTTACCCCGTCTCGCCGTGGTATGCGTCGTTCGCATGATGCCCTGAAGGCGGTTAACTACCAGGAAGACTCGCAC
>Ga0209273_10001169_pt1 | contig 25350 bp, 25 predicted proteins | sample tdAd471_FD_187126 | JGI IMG/M metagenome (GOLD analysis project Ga0209273, IMG submission 187126) | Marine sediment microbial communities from the Atlantic coast under amendment with organic carbon and nitrate - tdAd47.1 (SPAdes)... | ecosystem: Environmental > Aquatic > Marine > Coastal >...
ACCGCCATCAAGCCCACGGCGATCCATACCCTCGCGCTCGATTCGATCAGTTGATTGGGTGCGTCCAACACGGAGGCCAACAGGATCATGATGAGTGATGACATCAGAAGCTGGCCGGCCGCCGCAACGATCGGGTCGATGTTCATTCGGGTGAAACGCCGCGCGTAGACCCCCGCGAACGCATACGACAGCGCCCCGCCCAATACCGCGACCTGGGCGAGCAAATTGACGTCGAGCCCCGCCAGCGCACTCGGGCCGATAAGAACAACAACGCCGATAAGACCGAGCACGGCGCCCAGCAACTTGGGCCGTGTAACCGGCTCGTCCTTTAACCACACACCGGCAACGATCACCGAAAAAATGGGTGCGGCCGCGGTGAGAATGGCAGCAAGACCAGACTCGATCTCCTTCTGCCCCCACACGATGAGAAGAAACGGGAATACGTTGTTGAGCAGCCCCATGAAAAAGAACGCCATCCAGGCAGATCGCGATCGTGGTACCGGCAACCCTGCTGCCAGCACGATGCCCCAGATCACGATCGACGCGATAACGATGCGCACGGCAACGATCAGCAATGGCGACCATTCCTCGAGGGCGATTTCCACGAAGAAGTAGGAGCCGCCCCAGAGCATCGACAACAGCACCAGCATGGCCCATTGCACGAGCCCCATGCGTGAACTGATGACGGCCGACTTCATGGCCGCAAGGATACCGGATTACATTCTGGAGATTGGCCAGAATCGGACGTTAGTCTCTACTCCTCGACCGCAATAGGCTTGTCGACATCCGACACTACGGCTGTCCGTAAAGCGCTTTCCACTCCTCCTCAAACTCGTGCCCCTCAACCCAGCGCGGCTGATCGTCGGCGTTTGCGGCACGCAGCGCGGTCTCGAAAAAGACACTGATGTCCCTTGCGACTCCCGCCAGGTCCCACTCGGGAATTATTTCATCCGTGACCTGGTGGTAGTTGCCTTGGCGCAGCGCTTCGACATCGAAATCGGGTTGTGTCACGAAGTCGGTGCCCCGTTGCAGGTAAAGCGCCGGGATCCCCGCCTTGGCGAAGTTGACCTGATCTGAGCGGTAGAAGCTGCCGGCGTTCGGGTTGGGGTCGCCGACGGCCCTGAGACCACGTTCCGCCGCGACTTCGGCGAACGTGGTACCCAGACTGCTGAGCTCAAGACCAATTGCCCCTATGTCGTGGGTGAGACCAAACGCTTGCGGAGAATCAATATTGAAGTTGGCAACGATTTGATGCAAAGGCACAGGCGGGTTTTCCACGAAACTGTTGCTGCCGAGTATCCCGCCTTCCTCGGCGGTTGTGCTCACAAAAATGAATGAACGCCGGGGCATCGCCGTTACTATCGCATCGGCCGCTGCCAGCATTGCCGAGACTCCCAGCGCGTTGTCCAGCGCCCCGTTGAAGATCTTGTCGTCGCCCTCGATATCGGGATCGGTGCCGAGGTGATCGTGGTGCGCCGTAAATACGAAGTACTCGTCTGCAAGACCCGGATCACTCCCTCGTACCACGCCAGCCACGTTCACGTCTTCAACGCGCTCGATCACCGTCTCTATATGCGCGGTCACCTTGAACCCGGTGTCCACCGGATGGAAGTCACGCCGGTTCGCCATTTCGAAAAGACCCGGCACGGTTGTACCCATCGACGAAGCCACGAGCCCGGTCGTGGTCGCGTCTATCCAGCTCAAAAAATCGAGTTCGTACGTGCGTTGCCAGACACGGCGTGCCCCGGTGCTTCCGATCACGCTGAATTGATAACTGGCCGACTCCGTGGTGTGGACCACGATGGCACCCACGGCACCGAGCTTGTCCGCTTGTTCGAACTTGTAGGTCCAACGACCGTAGTAGGTGCGCGCCTCTCCTCCGAAGAGAGCCTCGCCGTCTTCTTCCACTTGAGGATCATCGTTGAGAATCAACAGGACCTTCCCGCGGACGTCCTCGCCCTTGAGATCATCCCAGTCATGTTCAGGAGCCTGAACGCCGTAGCCTACGAAGACGATCGGTACGTCCACCAGGTCGACAACCGGCTTTTCCGCCGTTGACCAGAACGTAACGTTCACGTCGTTCACAAGCGGCAAGGAACCCGCAGGCCCGGTGATGCTGACTTTGGAATTTCCGGTATCCTTCTTCATACCGACCAACTGGACGGGAAGAAAATAGCTGTCGCCGAAGGGCTTCAGACCAATCTGCTCAAAGCGATCGGCGATGAAGGCCGCGGCACGTGCTGCGCCGGGCGTCCCGGCCGCACGGCCCTCCATGCTGTCATCGGACAACGCCTCGACATCGGCGAGGATGCCCTCCGCGGTCGTTGGCTCGAGTGGCTTATCGGTGCAGGATGAGGCGATGATCGCGGCGAGTAGCAGTGCGCCTAAATGTTTTCGTTGCATGGACTGAAGTCTCCCAGGTGGCCGGCGCCCAACGCAGGCCGATATTTCAAATTATCTCCCGTTTCACTGCATTCTCAATAGTGGTGGAAACCGAAACCGCCGGCGTCATCCTGTTAGAACGTCGGTACAGGAATTCCTGCCCATTGGCTATCGGATGATGTTTTGACTGGCCAGCAATCCGTCAACCTACCTGTGTCATGGCAAACTCAACCACCCGTTTCCACCTCGAACAACTCTTCCAGGATTCTGCGCCACTCGATGTACTTCAGCTCGACCCACGCTTCGAGCTCCGCGACACGTGACTCGATAAACTCGATGGTTGGGCCCGCTTCATTAATGAAGGCAACGGCCAGCCTGTCCTGCTCCTGCTCCGTAACGCGGTGATACTTGTAGTTGTCGTAACTGTTTGTAATGGCCTTGTAGCTGCCGGGTTCACCAACAGAACGCGTGTCTCGTGCACGCCTGGCGTCTTCCTGCGCGTATTGCACCGATTTGCGCCGAAATTTTCGCCAGGCGTTGTAAACGGTCGCGATTTCGGCACGCAGCTCACGAAACTTCGTATCGATCGCATCGGTAATGACCCACTCCGTGCTGCGAACCAGTGCGATTCGCCCCAGCATCGGATCGTTCTTTGCCGGCAAACGGTCGATCCGCACACCGCCCTCGGGTAAATCTGTCACAAAGCCCTGGAACGCCGCTGGCGCCAGTTTGTAGGCGTAACGCAACAATGAGATTTCCGAAATACGCTCCAGATCCTGCGCTCCCAGCACGTCACGTACTGCGAGAAGTTCCGTGGAGATATCGTCATACAACTTCTGGTAGCTCAATGTGACTTCTGCGGCAGCCCCGTCATCCGTGTCCGCGTAGTCATCGGTGACAATGCCGATGAAGGGCTTGTCGAGCCAGACGCGCCCACTCGCATCTGCGGCCAGTACGTGCAATTCCAGCATATTCCCATCGGAACTGACTATCCGGCCGGTAACGAGCAGTTCCGCCGATACATCGGGCTCCGGAACTACCCTGACGGCGCCCCACTCGTCCGTCCGCACCAATGTGTCGCGGAGCACGAATGGCAGGAATAGCGCTTCGATCTTCCGAATCCTCGGGAAGACATCCAGGTCGCGGTGCACCGAAATATCCTCCGGCACCCCGGGATCGAAGACCGCTACCGATACATCGAGCCTGGAGTAGTCCCGCGACATTCCTGCGGCGGCCTCGTCCGACCCGTCTTGTGCGACGGCAGATTCGGCGGCAACAAAAATAGCCGACATGAACACCAATGCCAGGGGTAACCCCAGGCGTAGACCTGCCGCAATCCTCACAACTCGAGACTACCGGTACTGCAGACCCGCTTCATGCTCAGCGTTTCGACGCAGTTGAAATCGGACGTGGGCGCCGAGAACCTGGTGTAGAAGCGGCTCAGAGTAAATGGCATCGGCGCTGTTTTGGATCTCACGGTGGTAACGACACGCAGGTTCTTGCCGTCCCGCGAAACCGTGAAACGGTGCGTAATCTGCAGCCCGTCCGGCATCGCCACGTGCGAAACGAGCTGCTCGCCATCCCAACCACACATTTCGGCACCAAAGCCGCTCTCAGTGTTCTTCGCAACGCCGTTATAAAAGGCACAGAAAATCGCGTAGTCGTCCTCTCTCGCTATGCTGATTTCGTACTCGGTCTGGGAAATCGTCAGGACCTGCGGTCGCGTAATCACATCGGCCAGGCGTGCAATGGCATAGACAGCGTTCCACTGGCGCTTCGAAACTGCCGCCGAGCCATACCTCGTGCGCTGATCGTTACTGACCTGGCCATTAGTCGGATTTCGGTGCAGGCCGTAGTACGCATCGCGGACGGCCGCATTGAAGTCGTCACCACGCGTATAGTCCCTTTCCCACGACCCACCGAAGTTGGACGGCATCGGGCCGTCAAGACGCATCATCTCGTCGTTGATAACCGGCTGCTGCTGCGCACAGGCGATTGTCAGCAGGCTCGCAGCAAGTATGAAAATGGTTCTTGGCATTCCTGGATCGCGCTTCAATTTAGGAAGAACCGGATTCTACTTGTGACCGGCCCCAATTATCGAGTTCCGTGTATTGCTCTGGCCAAATACCCCGCCAGGTGCCGATAATGACCGCGTTATGCAACTGCAAGCCTATTTCGACCGAATCGAATATCGCGGCGACGGCACACCGAGCCATGCAACCTTGTGTGAATTACTTCGGGCGCATATCTGCAGCGTGCCCTTCGAAAACCTCGACGTGCAGCTCGGGCGTCGGCTGACAACAGCCCCTGATAACGCCTATGCGAAGATCGTCGAGGACCGGCGCGGTGGCTGGTGCTATGAGCAAAACGGCCTGTTCGGCTGGGTACTCGAGGAAATCGGGTTCGACGTCACTCGCATAGCGGCCGCCGTCATGCGCCATGAGCGCGGCGATGCTTCAAATGCGAACCACTTATGCCTGCTGGTTCGTGCCCCGGGATCGCCTCAGACCTGGCTCGCCGACGTCGGGTTCGGTGGCGGCATGATCCGGCCAATCGAATTCTCGGAAGGCAACCACACGCAAACACCCTTTCGGCTCGGGCTCAGGCAGCTCGAAGACCGTTCCTGGCGGTTTTGGGAAAACCTGGGCGACGGGGAATTCAGTTATGACTTCGCCGCCCAGCCCGGCGATGAAACTGCGCTCAGCAACAAATGTGAGGAATTGCAGACGAACCCGGAGTCCGGTTTCGTACTGAATCTCGTCGTTCAGAAACGCACGCCGAACAAACACCTGTCTCTGCGCGGACGCGTATTGCAGGTCGGCACCGCCAATGGTGTCGACACCGAGATTCTCGCGTCCGCGAAGGCGCTGCAGACGACCCTCAGCGACAGTTTTGGCCTGGACGTACCGGAAGTCACAGACCTCTGGCCGCGAATCGTATCGCGTCACGAGGCACTGTTCGGCGAGACTCCCTGAGTCAGGCGTCTTCGACAACCACTGCCGTACCGATCGCCAGTAACTCTGCAGCTCCGCCCATCATGACCGACGTCGTGAAGCGCGTCGCAATGATGGCATTGGCGCCCAGATCCGCCGCCTCCGTGATCATGCGATCGAGGCTCTGCTCCCGGGCTTCAGCGATCAACTTCGCGTACTCATGCACTTCGCCGCCCACGATATTGCGCAGTCCGGCCAGGATGTCCTTGCCGATGTGACGGGCGCGGACGGTATTACCGCGCACGATGCCCAAGGTCCTGACAATTCTTTTGTTCGCGATGGCCTCGCTGGTGGTCACAATCATCCTAGATCTCCACGTCTTTGTATTTGTCGGTCTTGCGCTCGATCAACCGTTGCCGCAAGACGGATATGAAGAGCACGCCCATGCCGCCGTATATGGCCGCAAACAGGAGCTTCACTCCGAGCGTCATCGACGTATCGATGACGAACTCGTAGATGCCGTACCCCGCAACAATGAGCAGCCCGCCGATAAACAGCAGCCAACCAATGCCCCGTGTCGCCCTGACCGTCGTGTCATCCATTTGCTCTCTCCAGATGTCTTCTCCCAGTTCGCTCAGACCTGATCGCCCGACTCTTTCCCGCAGCGCCCTGAGTTCGCTGAGATTGCTGTTACATTCTTTGCAGCCGCCGCAATGCACCTCGACCCGCTGTCGCTGCTGTTGCGTCAACTCGCCGTCGATGTAGCCCGACAGCAATTCGCCAACGTGATCGTCGATACTGCGTGCGTTAACCGTCATGTTGTTCCAGCGCCTCCTTTAGCGCCATCCTCGCCCGGTGTAGCCGTGACATAACTGTACCGGGCGCGATCTCGAGTACGTCTGCAATCTCTGCATAGGAAAGATCGAGGTAGTCGCGAAGCACGACGATTTCTCTCTTGTCCTTCGCGATCGATTGCAGTGCGATCTGTACCTCCCGCGCGGTTTCCGCCAACTCGAACGATTCGTCCGGTGTCCGCGACGTGTCCGCCAGTTGTTCGACCGGCATATCGTTGCCATGGCGTCGCCTGAGCATGTCGATACAGCGATTCCGAACGACGCGCAGGAACCAGGGCCGCAGCGGTCCTTTGCGTTTGTCATAACAGCCGGGCTTTGCCAACACGGTCTCGAACGCGTCATGGACCGCGTCGGCCGCGTCATCTGCATTCCCGAGAATCTGAATGGCCAGCGCGTGGGCGCCGCCGCCGAGTTGTGCCAGTTGCTGTCGCATCGTGTCCTTTTCGCCTGCTTCAGGAAATATACGCACGGCGAGGTACAAATATTCCCTCGGTCAGAAAAATCTAATTTTCTTTTTATTTTTCAATGAATAATGCATCTTTATTCAACTATTTTATTACCTCCTGTCCGGCGACAAAATTTGAAGCAGTTCTCATTTTCGAGGGCACCCCGGGCCATTGTCGCTATTTCTGTGACTTTGAGTCATTCCAAAGCGGGCCGAAATTGGCATCATTCAGCGCTGAACGACTACCTTGCCGGAAAACAACATGTGGATACCCGCACCAATTTACGAACGGATTCCGGGGTTCTGGGTCCTGTTAGGCCTGCTTTTTGTCGCATTGGGGCTTTATATCGGCTTCGATTTTGAGTTCATCTTTTTCTACCTGGCACTTGGTCTGTTCTGTTTTGGGCGTGGTATCTGGATTCACATGATACGACTTCGCTATAGAGCCAAGTCACAGAAACCCGATGACGCATCCACCGACAACGATGCGGACGACAATACCGGCATCACGCCTATAGGCAATTAGCACCATCCTGGAGACTGAGCATGTGGATTCCCAAACCACTCTATGATCACGCACCATTGTTCTGGCTGCTGCTCGGTGCGTTGTTTCTCGCAGGCGGGATATATTTGGGATTCGGTGAAGGGCTGAGGATCGCCTATTACGTGTTTGCAGCTTTCTGTTTTGGCCAGTCCACCTGGACCTTCTTCGCAAGACGCCGCCACCGACGTCAAGCCCAGCAACAGGCATCCGGGGAATCCGCCGAGGCGGTCGAGTCTTAGTCTAACGATTGAATTTGGGGTAACCTAGAGGCCCCAGTCGTTGAGGCGTCGCAGCCTTCGGGCCGTGACTACCATGCGCAACAAGCTCCACCCCGAATACACGCTCGCAGAAGAGATCTTCCATTCGCTTAGCCATGGCGCGGGCGTGATCCTCAGCATTGCCGGCCTGTCCTGGATGCTGTACGTATCGATTGAGGCGGCCGATCCCTGGCGAATTTCGTCGAGCATTGTCTATGGCGCGACGCTGATCGCCCTCTTCCTTTCGTCGACGGTCTACCACGCGATGTACGCCTCTCGGCACCGGGATATCTTCAAATTGCTCGACCACTGCGCGATCTATCTCCTGATCGCTGGAACATACACACCGTTCTTGCTGGTTGCGATGCGCACCACGACCGGCTGGTGGTTGTTCGGCGCCATCTGGACGTTAGCCACTGCCGGAATCCTGACAAAGCTCTGGTTTAGGCACCGTTTTCCAAAATTAGCGCTGGCCGGCTATCTCATCATGGGCTGGCTGGTCGTCGTCGCCGCGCCGCAGGTGGCAGCCGCTATTGGACCCGGCGGCATGGCCTGGATGATTGCAGGCGGTCTCGCTTACACCATCGGCGCTGCATTTTATGCCTCCAAGCGAATGCTCTTCAGCCACGCTATCTGGCACGTCTTTGTGCTGGTCGGCGGAATCTGCCATTTCCTGGCCGTGATCTGGTACGTGCTGCCTGTCGGGCAAGGCCTCGCGATCTCAAGCTAGAGTCGTTGCCCAATGTCGTTCGACCGTGTACTCACTCTGTCTCTGCTGGCACTTCTTGCAGCGTCGTCGCAGGCTGAGGACATTGCAAAGCCTGATCCGCTTTTTCAGGATACTGATGCCCTCCAGGTGACGCTCACCGCGCCACTGACAACATTGCTCAAAGAGAGGTCAACCGAGGAGTATGTCGCCGCTGTTTTCGAGTACGCGGAAGGTGACAGCGAGCCGCACACAGTTGACATCAAGCTCCGCGCGCGCGGGCACCTGCGCCGTGAAGTCTGCGTCGTCCCTCCCCTCCTGGTGAATTTCAAAAAGTCCGAAGTGAAGAACACGCTGTTTCACAAGCAGGACAAGTTAAAGCTCGTTGTGCATTGCGGCGGCTCGATTCGCTACGAGCAGGCACTTGTGCGGGAGTACCTCGCGTATCGTATTCTCAATATCCTCACGCCCGTGAGCTTCCAGGTAAGACTGTTACGTGTCCGGTACGTGGACAGCGAAGGCAAGCGAGGTGACCAGGTGCGGTACGCATACCTGCTGGAGCACAAGAATCGTGTCGGCAAGCGCATCGACGCCAGGGACATCAAGATCGAAGAGACCGAAGTCGAATTGCTGCAGCCGGACCACCTGAACCTGACATCGGTCTTTCAATTCCTGATTGGCAATACGGACTTTTCACCCGTCGCGCCGTCGCCGTACGATGAGTGCTGTCACAACTACGACCTGTACGACAACGATTCGGGGTTACTGGTCGCCATACCCTATGACTTTGACCAGGCCGGTTTTGTCAACGCCCCGTACGCAGCTCCGAGTGAGCAGTTTCCGATCACCAGCGTACGGCAACGAATCTATCGTGGCCGTTGCGTTAATAATGACTACATCCCGGCGTCGCTACAGCGCTTCCAGGACGTTCGCGAGTCCATATTTACGTTGCTGAATGAGCACGAAGGACTGACATCCATGACACGCAAGTCGCTGATCGCTTATGTCAAGAACTTCTATAAACTCATCGACGATCCTCGTAAAGTCGAAAAATACATGACGGACAAATGCATCTGACCCGGACCGGAATTATTGCCGCGCTGCTACTGGTAGCGACGCACTGTTCATTGGCTTCGTCGCCGCCACCGTCAGACGACAAACCCTGGTACCCACGGACCATCAAAGGCGAAAATGGCGAGGCAGTGATCTATGCACCGCAAATCGACGCCTGGCAAGACTTCGAGATCATCACTGCCTGGGCTGCGTTTCAGATCACGGGATCTGCAAGCGATACCGGCTACTACGGCTCGCTGAAATTCAATGCTCAGACAGACACCGATATCGCGGCGCGCGAAGTGCTGCTGCATCACATCGAGATTCTCGAACTCTTTATTGACGGTTTGAATGAAGACTCCGACGAGTACAAGCTCATCCACGACGGCTTCACGGCGATGACGCGCAAAGTGCCACTTGATCTCGTGCTGGCCTACTTACCGAACAGCGTGCCGCTCACGCCAACAGAAGGACTGAACACTGAGCCGCCGATCATATTCGTCTCCGAATCGCCGGCGATACTGTTGTTTGTCGACGGTGAGCCGCGATTCCTGCCCATCGAAGACACAGACCTGCAATTCGTCCTGAACACAACCTGGGACCTGCTACGCGATGACGACGACGGACCGCTCTTTCTTTGTCATGAGAATGCCTGGCTCACTGCCAAGTCGCTGGAGGACGAATGGAAATGGGCGAAAAAGTTGCCCAGACACTTCGGCAAGATTCCTGACGTGCCCAACTGGGCAGGCGTGCATGCCTGCCTGCCCGAGAAACTCAGGAAACTCGACAAACCTGGAGTCCCCGAACCTACCGTCTTTCATTCGAGTGAGGCCGCGGAACTCTTGTTGACGGACGGCCCGCCCTCGTGGGTCGCGATCAGTGACAAAGGCCTGAGCTATGCGGATAACACGGAGCAAGAGTTGTTCCGTGTCGGCGTCAAGAACTTCATTCTGCTTAGCGGGCGCTGGTTCCAGTCCACGGCGCTCGCCGGACCATGGACACTCGCAACCGAACTGCCCGAGGCATTCCAGGACATTCCGTCAGAGGACTCGGACACCCCGCATGAGATGAGCCATGTCAGGTCCAGTGTCCCTGGGACCGAGGAGGCGTGGGAGGCTGCGCTAATCGCTTCCATTCCACGCAAGGCCGAGATTCAGCGTGGCAGCGAAAGTGAGATCGACGTTGATGTCAGCTACGCCGGCGAACCCGTCTTCTCGCCAATTGACGACACGGGCATCGACCTGGCCGTCAACACGAGCTACCAGGTGTTGCGCTATGAGGGCATCTACTATCTCTGCCACAACGCAACGTGGCTGACAGGATTCTCGGCGACGGGACCGTGGAAATTTGCGGACTCCATACCAGATCAGTTCGCCCTGATACCGCCCTCCTCTCCCGCCTATAACACGACCTTCGTCAAGGTCGAAGGCAGCGATGACGAGAGCATCTACTATGCCTACAATTCTGGCTACGAGGGCGCTTACGTCAGCAATGAAACTGTCGTGCAAGGTACCGGCTATGCGGCGCCCGCCGTTTCGGTTTCGATTGGTTACGGCTACTCCAGCGGCTACGGGTATCCCTACTACCCGTACTATTGGTGGCCGCCAACGTATGGCTACGGCTCGTGGTACAACCCATCGACTGGCCGCTATGGTCGATCTGTCGTTGGCTATGGTCCCTACGGTGCCGCCGGTGGCGCCGCAGTGTACAACCCGGAGACCGGCGTCTACGGCCGCGGTCAGGCCGTCTGGGACAACGACGAGTTTGCGGGACGCGGCTTTGCCTATAACCCAAATACCGACACCAGCATCGCACGCAATCGCTACGTCGACTTCGACGACAACTCCGGCTGGAGCCAGGGAGTTGCGCAACGGGGTGACGAATGGCGCTATTCGCAAAGCCAGTGGCAGGACGGCCGCATGACGACCGAGTTCCAGTCCTCGCGAGGTACAGAGGGCGTCGTCGCCCGTGAGCGCGAGGGCGACACAATTGTCAGCGAAGGCACGATTACCGGCGACAATCGTTCGGCCGAGTTTTCAGGTGTGCTTGAGGACGGCAGCTACACCGGCTCTATCGAGGGCTCCGAAGGCGGATCCGGCACTGTTGACCGTGAGCTCGAGAATGGCGAAATCTCGGGCGGCGGCACGTTCACCAAGGACGGTAAAACCATCGAGTCCGACGTAACACGAACCGCGGAAGGCGTGCAGCGCGAGTTCGAGACCAGCGGTGGTGGACAGGGAGTGTCGCAACGTAGTGGCGACAGCAACCAGTTCGCCTATCAGTCCGCTTCCGGAGACGTCTACGCGGGTCGCGACGGGAACGTGTATCAGAAAACCGATGATGGCTGGTCGCAAATGCAAAACCGTGATGGCCGGGCCGCAGCCAGCGAACGCTCATACGAATCAAGGGAGCGGGCAGCCGCATCGACCGGCACACAGGGCGCGCCGATCTGGGCCTCCGGAAGCAGTAGCGAACGCGGTGCGGCTCGAGGCGGTTACGGGGGCAGCTACGACCTCAATCGCGACTATCAGAGCCGGCAACGTGGCTACGACCGTTTCCAACAGCGCCAGTCGTCTGCCGGTCGCTCATCACGCGGTAATGCTGGTCGTCGTCGCGGGCGACGACGCTAAAACGCTTCGCCAACGGAAAAGTGAATCGCGTCGCTGTCCTCTGACCACGCGAAATCCAGGCGCATATTCACACGCTTCGCTTTCAGCACCATGAAACGCAGCCCGACACCGTAGCTTGGGACTGCCTTGTGGTTGTCCAGGCCGGTGAAGGAGCTGCCGATCCGGCCCGCACCGGCAAAACCTGCCAGGCCCCAGCGCTTGCCGAGACGCCAACGGGCTTCGGCCTGGCCTGACGCGGAGACTTTTCCGCGGTAGTCGGTTGCCGAAAAGGCTACCAGGCTGGCAAGTATGACGAAACGTTTTGCTCCGGCCATCCGTCCGATGTTACTACACCGAACTCCCCTGTTTCAGGTTGCCTGGCGGCACAACTCCAGGTGAACCAGGTCCTTGGCGCTTGCCCGGATTTGCTTGTATTCAATTACATGCTGCAGACCGACGAACGGCAATCCGTCGATGATTTCCGCGGTATCGATCAATTCGTCAATATCGAATTCACCGATTGCCCATTCAGTGCCGAAGGTCACTCGACCGTTGCAGTGTGATGCCAGTGAGACGTCATAGCGCTCATCGTAGCTGACAACGCCCTTGTTACACGCGATCTCCCACGCCTTGCCACGGCAAATGATATCGAGATCATTGGCGCCACTGATCCAGCCTCTGATGATCATCGGGCCGCTGCCGAAGATCGCATAGTCGCCGACCGGCAAACGCAGGTCGCGCACGTATTGGAACAGCGCTTCAAATTCCGGGATGTCTTTCATCGAGTTTCGCAGGGCCCTGCGCAAAACAGCCTTTTCAAACGGATTGACTCGTATCACGGTGAATCCCCCAATTCTAACGCGTAGCAAGTCGGACAGCGGCGCGTTGGCGCGGCTGGCTCACCAGGTTTTCGGCCGTTCGGCTGTACACCATCCAGCGGTGCCAGGCATCGCCTGGTGCGATACCAAGATCTTGAAGTGCATGGCGGTGATCGATCAGCACCACAATAGCTGCAGCGAGCATTAATAGGCGCCAGGCTGCAACAAACACGATTCGGCTGAGTGGGTTTCGCACCTGGCTGCGCAGAAAACAGCAGTGAAATTGCAGGTGCGACTTCTCGTCCCACACAATTTCAGTCAGCAGGCTTTTCAGTTCGCCGTCGGGCAAGCGCGAAGACAACAAGTGGTAATAGCAAATTCCGACGACCTCGGCGGCAAGAAGAACCATGACCTTTAGCCGCAAGCCTATGAGACGCCGGCCGACAACGAACAGCCGGGCCGTCCAGTTCCTTCGAATCAGTTTGCCGCGAAGTGCACGAACACAGCAGGCCAGTAATTCCGCGTGTCGGTGTTCCTCGGCAACGAACAGCGCCATGGCCTCAGCGTAGTGTTCATCGACCTCGCTGATCGTGGTTTTGCTGGCCTGCTCGATGACCGTACCGCCCCCCGACTCGCCCAGCTGAAATACTGCGAGTGACCGGGCAAGGGATTTCGGTACGGATGCCAGTTGTGGATCGTCTGCCAGGATTTGCGGTGCGGGACGCGCGCTGCGCGCCGCGAAGAAGTCTCTCCATCCTCGCCAGTTACCTTGTCTTTCGACCATGCGATTTCCCCATTTCGGTGCCACGAAATGGTTATATCGCCGGATCCTGACGGACCAGAGGACAGATTGTGTCGAATTGTGGCGTTGCGCGCTAACGAGTCGCGCTTACTTGCGCACGATCTCCGGATAGTGCGGTCTCCACCGGTAGTCTTCGATGCGGTCTTCGAGCGCGTCCACATCAGTGAACGCAGCAACTCCGTCCGCAATAGCCTGCTTCGCAACAGCCAGACCGACGATTCCGCAAATCTCCCACAGCCGGTTCACTTCCGGCATCAGGCAATGGTGTTCGAGTTCGTCGTCGGTGATCGAGTTCGCGAGTGCAGTGGACGACGCACCAATCATGGCATCGGTAATCTCGCTGGCACCGCTGATAATCGTGCCAAGACCGATACCCGGAAAGACGAACACGTTGTTCGCCTGACCTATCTTGCGCTCTTCGCCATTCACATTCACGGGAGCGAACGGGCTGCCGGTTGCCACCAGCGCCTTGCCATCCGTCCACTTCAATATATTCGCGGGCCTCGCCTCACAAATTGCTGTCGGGTTCGACATCGGCAGAATCACGGGTTGCTCCGCATTTGCGGCCATGGCACGCACGACTTCCTCCGTGAAACTGCCACCCTGCCCCGAGGTACCGATCAGCACGTTAGCTTTGTATGCACTCACGATCTTTGCAAGGTCTGTACGATCCTGTGTGGAAAGTCCGAGCTCGTTGACCCATTCGACCGGCCACGCGAACTCGCGCTTGTACTCATCGAGCGGTTCACGATCGTCGCTTATGACGCCGCGACTATCGAGCGTCAATATCGCTCGCATCAGGTCCTCGCCCTCGACACCCTCCTGCTGCAATTGATCGCGAATTTGTTGGGCGATACCGAGTCCGGCCGCGCCAGCCCCATAGACGACAGTGCGACTGTCGCGGAAATTCTCGCCGCTGACCCGGCATGCCGCATGCATCGCGGCAGCGGCTACTGCACCGGTACCCTGCACATCATCATTGAATGACGGCAGCGCCTTTCTGTGCCGGTCGTGAACCATCAGAGCGATGTCTTTATGAAAATCTTCCCACTGGATGACGACGTTCGGGAACACGGCATGCGCCGCCGCAACGAATTCATCGACGATGTCGAGGTAGGCCTTGCCCCGCAAGCGTCTCTGGCGCCATCCGACGTACAGCGGATCGTCAAGCAACTCCTGGTTGTTGGTCCCGACATCGAGGCTGATCGGCAATGTTCGCGCCGGATGGATGCCGGCACCCACGCAATAGAGCGCGAGCTTGCCAATGCTGATCGCCATGCCACCGACACCCTGGTCGCCAATACCGAGGATCGCCTCGTTGTCCGTGACAACCATGAGTTCGACGTCGCTGAAGGGTGCCGAATGGCGAATGACGTCCTCGATGCGTCCCACATGGTCCGGCGTGATGAATATTCCTCGCGCACGACGATACACCCGGGAATAGAAATGTGAAGCCTGCCCGACCGTCGGTGTGTAGATGACCGGCATCAGCTCTTCGAGATTGTTGCTGAGTATTTTGTAGAACAGCACCTCGTTGCGATTCAGCAACAGCCCGAGATCGATGTTCCGACCCACCGGGTCCTTGTTGAAGCAGATGGTCAGGTAGCTGCGCTCGGCCTGGGTCTCGATGTCGTTATACTGCGCCGGCAGCATGCCTTCGATTCCGAACTGGCGCCGCTCCTCAGGCGTGAACCCGATTCCCTTGTTGTACAGGGGAGATCGCAGTAATTCAGACCCACTGAGGTCGACCCACACTCTGTCCCCTTGCGGGGTTTTGATCAGCTCGAATTTTTCCATGACATTGCCCGTCACCCTTCTGGATGACGGGCAATAGACGCCCTCACAGCCTCGCTGTCAACCGTGGTCTATCCTTATTCGACGTCGATGGCACGAGCCGTCACAGGCATCACACCAACGGCGGAGGCAGGCCGTTCCTTGACTTGTGCAGCCTTCGTATCCAGCACGAACAAATTGCCCGCAAGGACCATCAGCGTGCCGACGACGATCGTCGCGTCCACTTCGAGCCCTTCGAACAGGACCGACAGTATCAACGCGACAACCGGGAACATGACCATCGCGTAACCAGCCTTGTGCGCGCCGATCCGACCCAGCAAGGTAAGGTAAGCGCCGAAAGCGATGATCGATCCGAAGACGGTCAGGTACAGCAACGACCCGAGATAAGCCGCTGTCCACTCGAACACGAACTCGTGGCCTCTCGAGATCGAGATCGCCGCGGTAATCAGCGCGCCATAGAACATGCCCCAGGCGTTCGACTGGACGACCGGCAGCTTCGAGCGCTGGGCACGCTGCGACACCATGTTGCCGAACGATGCGACCAGGGCCCCGATGACGGCGAGAAACGAGCCGTAGAACACCGTGTCCGAGAACGTCATCTCACCGATCTGAGGCGCGAACAACGTAAATATGCCGGCTACGCCGAGCAGCGCGCCGAACAGAACTCTGCGCCCTGCCCGCACACCGAAAAAGACCCGTGCATTGATGATGTTCATCCACAACATGGTCGAGAACGCGATCGCGGTCAAAGCAGACGAGATGTAGATCTGCGCCCGGTAAGCGAGCACGTAGTTCAGGCCGAACAGCAACATCCCAAGCAGGAAGAACCAGCCGTGGTCTCGCAGGCTGAAAGCCAGCCGCAGCCCGCGTATCCGGCTCCAGGCAAATAGCAACAGGGAGGCGCCTGCATAGCGGTAGACGATCGAGACCTCCGGGGCGACGACGCCAAGCTGGAACTCGATGGCGAGCCAGGTTGAGCCCCATACGAGCACCGTAATGACGTAGAGAATGGCGTTGCTCATGAGCATTTCCTGCAGTCGAATGCCCGCAGAGCGTCCTCGACGACCTCTGCATGGAAGTGGCGGTAGCGATGCAGGCGCACCGGCGCAGACACTAGCGCGGCGAGCGCCGAGCGCCATTTCGTGCCCGGGAGCTGGTTCTGTGGGTGACCAATCCCTTCGTTCGCCCGCTCGCAAATGAGGGAGGCGCAACGAGTATCTGAGTGTAGGTGTGTCATGGCAATCCCCTCCTGTGAAATCAGGGGTTGACTATACGGTGATTTTGTAGGTATAACAGATACAATTTTCCGGAAATAGGACCTATACAGTCATGCTCTCAGTCCAGAAACAGGACGGCACCTACCTCTACCGTCAAGTCATTGATCTAATTGCTGAAAATATCGACACGGGCACGCTCCGACCAGGTGACCGCCTGCCGTCGCTGCGAAAGATGAGTAAGACAGCGGGTGTCAGTATCCCCACAGTCCGGCAGGCCTACATCGAGCTCGAACGGCAGCGTCGGGTTGAATCCCGGCCGCAGTCGGGTTTCTACGTACGCAACGTCGCCGCCAATGACATTGTTTTGCCGACGCCCTCCTACGAAGGCGACCCGATTGCGCTAAGTTGCCGCACACTGATGGAACGGGTTTACAACGGGATCAACAACTCCGATCTCGTTCCCCTGGGCATCGCGAATCCAACAATGGCCAAGCCGGCCGCAAAATCGCTCCACAGGGCCATGAAACGCGTTATGGCGCGCGCCGAGGAGCGCAGCCTGAACTACTCGGCGACCCTCGGTGAGCCCGTGCTGCGGCGCCAGATTGCGTATCACTACCTGGACACGACCGGCGCACAGGTCGACCCGGAACACATCGGCATCACCAATGGAGGCCAGGAGGCTCTGCTGCTGGCCCTGAAGGCAGTCGCGTCCCACGGCGATGTCATCGCCGTCGAAACACCCACCTATCACGGCATGCTCGAGCTAATCGACAGCCTGGGCATGCTGGCCATCGAAATCGAAACCTGCCCTGAGGAAGGCATCACGATTTCCGAACTCGAACGCACGCTACAGACACACGACGTCAAGGCATGCATGTTCTCGACCACGTTATCCAACCCTCTCGGCGTGACGATGCCCGAAGAAGACCGCCGCAAGATGGTCGAGGTCCTCGAGAAATATGACACGGTGCTGATCGAAGACGACGTTTACGGCGATCTCAGGTTCGATGGCGTACGTCCGGTCCCGGCCCAGTTCCTTAAAGGCAACGCAAAGATCATCACCTGCGGGTCATTTTCGAAGACGGCAGCACCCGGCTATCGCATTGGCTGGGTGGTCACGGACAAATACATCGAGAAGATCTCGCAGCTGAAACGCGCGTTCTCCTGTACGTCGGGGCTGTTGCAGCAACTGACGCTGGCCGACTTTCTGTCATCGGGCGACTACAGCCGCCACCTGAAGGCACTCCGCCCGGTTCTCAAGCGCAACTCGGAACGCATGGCATCGCTCGTCTCGGAACACTTCCCACCGGAGACGAGAACCTCGAAACCGGTTGGAGGCTCGGTCCTGTGGCTGGAATTACCCGGCGATGTACAGTCGGAGCAACTGTTCGATGAGGCCATTGAAGCCGGTATCAGTGTGGCCCCTGGACATATCTTCTCGCCATGCAGTTGCTACACGAATTTCCTGCGGTTGAGCTTCGGCCACCCCTGGACCGACGACACGGAGAACGCGCTGCGCTGGCTGGGCAAACGGGTCACCGAACTCTCGACTGACAGCGCATAATCGATTCATGCCAAACGCAGTGATGATATTGCCGGTCGTCGTGCCAATCCTTTTCTGGAGCTGGTACCACTACTACAAAGACCGCCATCTGCCGGAACCGGTCGGGCACCTGGTACTGACATTCATCCTCGGGGTCGCAGCCGCCGCCGTTTCGAAAGGACTCTACATTGCGCTGGGATGGGTGTCTCTGCGACATGATGCGATGCTACTGGCCGACACCAATACGCTAGCCTTGTTCGCCTATTCCATGCTGGCGATCGGCCCGATCGAGGAATTTGCCAAGATGCTGCCGTTCATTATCGTTGTGCTGCGGTTTCCCGAATTCGACGAGCCGCTGGACGGCATTATTTACGCGTCCTTCATCGCCATGGGCTATGCGGCAGTGGAAAACGTCCTGTACCTCGAATACCTGTCGCCGATCGAGGCAGCCGCACGCGGATTCGCCGGCCCTGTCATCCACATGCTGTTTGCCTCTATCTGGGGATTCACGATCGGCTGCGCTCACCTGCGTGGAGAGTCCTTGCTCGGAGGAATATTGCGTGGCTTTCCGCTCGCTGCAGCACTGCACGGACTCTACGATTTTGTCGTCATGCAAAGTGCATTCAACGCCCTGCCGATCGCGGCAGCGTTCATCGTGGTGATCTGGATCTGGCGCCTCAGACTCATGCAAGCCATGCAACAACGCGCATTGCGCAGCAAGAATCTGGAGTAGGAACAGGGCTGGATTTCATCGCGTGTCATTGCGACACGCGGCATGCCAACCGGGTCAACCGCGGTTATACGGATCGTTCGGGTCAGCGACCGGTGCTCTGACCGGTGGTTCTCCCTCCAGAGTCAGGTCGTCAAGCCATTCAGATTCCTCCGACAACCTGGAGCAACGCTCCTGAATCTCCGTGAGCTTGTGGGAGACGCTCGACTCCGACAGGGGTATGTTTTTGAATTCCTTTTTCATTCCGCTCTTCCGTCAAGAAACTGTCGGTAAATTGCGACAGTCCATGCTTAGCAGTATAGGGAGCCATAAAGACTCAAAGTGTGAACTGCGTCACACTGAAATTCCCGGAAATCATTTTTTTGCGTAGTTATGTTTAATTCATGCATCCCGCCGCATGCGGGATATCACTCGGGCACCTGGCTAAGTACAGACATCAACATGACCACGCCTTCGACGAAATTGCCGAAGCGCAGATTCTCGTTCGGGCTGTGCTGATTGTTGTCGATGTTGACGGTAGGAACCACGGCTGCCGGCACGTCCAGAGCCTCAATGATAGGCGCGATCGGAATTGAACCACCCATCGTCCTGATCAGGATCGGTTCGTCCCCATACAGGTGCTTCAGCCCCGCCCTGGCCATACGACCCGCGGGTGAATCCACGTCAGACCGAAACGCGCCATAAGACACCTCGTAACTCATGCTGACGATACGGTCGTAGCGCCGCCGCTCCTCGTCGTCGGGTGCATGATCGAGAACGGTGAATCCCAGGTTTTCGACGTGCTCTCGCACGAGACCAATAATCCGCTCAGGGTCCGATTCCTTGACGAGCCGGATATCGAGTTCGGCGACCGCGCGCGGCGGTATGACGGTGCGAGATTCATCGCCAACCCATGCGGCGGCAAGGCCCCGAATGTTCAATGATGGATACTGGATCGCCTCTTGTAGCGACGGCGCCAGCGTTTCTGCGCGAGACACGCCCATGGCATCCAGAATTGCCGCTTCATCGTCCGGCACTTTCGCCAGCGTCGCGCGTGTTTCGTCGCTGAGCTCGACACCGTCGTAGAATCCGGGAATCGTGACTATGCCGTCAGGCGACTTCATTGACGCAAGAATTCGCGCCAGGTCGAAGGCCGGATTCGGCACGAAATTGCCGTAATGACCACTGTGCTGAGCAACCCGGGGTCCGTAACTGACCAGCGTTACAGCCGCAATGCCGCGCGCGCCGAAGGTCACAGTCGGGCGGTTCGAGGCGTGCGGCGGCCCGTCGAAAATCAGCAACAAATCCGACGACATCAGCTCCTGGTGCGCTCGTATCGCGTCCGCCAGGTGCGGCGAACCCAACTCTTCTTCTGTATCGACGATGACTTTCAGGTTGTACTCGAGCGATACGCCGAGTTCGTCCAGTAACTGGATGGCCATCATAAACTGCGTCATCGGCCCTTTGGAGTCCGCCGCCGACCGGGCAAAGACCCGCCAGTCAGGATCGTAGCCTTCATCAATGGATGCCCACGGGATCTCCCGCCAACTCCCGTCATCGCTGCGCGCTTTCAGAACCGGCGTGTAGGGATTTGCTTGTGCCCATGCGCGCGGATCCACAGGCTGGCCGTCTGCCTGCAAGTAGACGAGCACGGTCTTGCCAGCGCCATTGCGGAGCCTTTCAGCGAACAATGCAGGACTGCCAGCGGTCGGTATCCGGCGCGTGTCGAATCCGCGCGAGTCGAATTCGCCCTCCATCCAGTGAACCAGGGCATCGATATCATCGGGATGCACGGCATCGTTGGGCAAACTCAGGAATTCCCGGTACAGGGCTACCGCGGCTCCGACATTTGCCTCGACGGCATCACGCATGTCTTCAGCAGCGAGCGGCTCGGCTCTTACGGATCCCACGAGGAGCAGTCCTGCCGTAACGAGAATTGCTCGGATTATGTGGTTCATGCAGATCGCTCCATGTAGCTGGAACTAGAATCTCAGCAGGGCCGATCCCCATGTGAAGCCGGCACCGAAGGCCTCGAAGAGGATCAATTCTTCCCGCTGAATGCGACCGTCCCGGACCGCCGCATCGAAGGCGAGCGGAATCGAGGCCGCTGAGGTATTGGCGTGCTCGTCGACCGTCACAATGACGCGTTCCATCGGCATGTCGAGTTTTTTCGCCGCCGCGGAAATGATGCGCAGATTGGCCTGGTGCGGCACGAACCAGTCCAGATCGTGCTTGTCGACGTTGTTCCTGTCCAGCGTCTCGCGTGCAATCGAGTCCAGCGTTGCCACGGCCCGGCGAAATACGGCGTTGCCATTCATCTCGATGTACGCCTCTTCCGCACGCACGGCGTCGTAGCCGTTCGATATGCCTTGCTGAACCTGCAAAAGATCCTCGTACTGACCATCGGCATGGATATGGGTCGAAATAATGCCCGGCTCGTCGCAGGCCTGCAGCACCACGGCACCGGCACCGTCACCGAACAGAACAGCTGTTGCGCGATCATTCCAATTGGTGATTCGCGATAACGTTTCCGCGCCGATGACAAGCGCATTTTGAGCGGCACCCGTGCGTATGTAGCGATCCGCTACGTCGAGCCCGTAAACGAAGCCGCTGCAAGCGGCCTGGACATCGAACGCGGCACACCCGCCGATGCCCAGTCGGCGCTGAATGATACAGGCGGTAGCCGGGAACACCTTGTCGGGTGTTGCCGTTCCCACGACGATCAGGTCGACATCCTCGGCACTGATCCCGGCCATTTCCAATGCATTGTGTGCTGCAGCCAGTGCGAGATCCGACGTGGTCTCACCGTCTGCCGCGATGTGGCGGCGTTTGATTCCGGTCCGCTCTCGAATCCACTCGTCAGAGGTATCGACCAGCTTCTCGAGATCCTTGTTGGTAACAATCTTCTCGGGCAGGTAGCTGCCGGTACCGGCGATGCGTGAATAGGTCATAGTCTGAATCCGTCAGTGGAGCGCAGCGACTCAGCGCCGCAGGAACCCGGCGATCTCGCGCAACGTCGGATAATCGAACAGGTCGCTGATGTCCAGTTTACCCGGGTGTTTTTCCTCGATCGCGAGCACGATCTCGGTCAGCGTCAGAGAGCTTACCCCGACTTCGAACAAGTTGTCGTCAGGCCCGATGACCCGGTCCTTGGAAAACTCGCGGCAAATCTGCTCCAGCTCGGCGACCAGCGGATCATCGTCGAGCTCGTCCTGTACCGCATCGCCAGGCGACATGTCGGCGATCAGGTCCGAATACTCGCCGTCGAAATAGGCATTGAGGAGGTGCACGCGCTGCACCTTGCCGCTTGTCGTCTTGGGAATCTTCGGTACCGGTATAACGTGATCGACTTCGAGTCCGGCGTACTCTCCGACGATATTTCGCACCTGGTCGGCCAGTGATGCGAATGTCTCCAGGTCCTGTCGAAATAGCACAAACACCAGCAATTCCTCGGTCTGTTTTCCCGACGGGTTTGCGCCCGCAACGACTGTCTTGCCGAGGTCAAGTCCGTCGATCCGGGCAATGATCTCTTCGATGTCGTGCGGATAGTAGTTCTGGCCGTTGACGATGAGAATGTCTTTCTCTCGGCCGGTGATGACAAGCTGGTCGTCAACGAAGACTCCGCAATCGCCAGTGCGTAGCCAGCCGTCTTTGGTGAACAGCGCGCCCGTGGCCTCCTCGTCACCGTAGATTTTTTCGGTGACGCTGGCGCCCCTGAGCTGGATATGCCCAATACGGCCGCTGTCGAGAATTTCATCGGCATCGCCAGTGAGACGAATCTCGCAATCGCGAATCGCGTTGCCCACCTTCACAAAGCTCACCGCGTCGGCATCACCCGCTTCGGCAATCTCGTAGGGTTCCCCAATGCTCAGGCTGTGGCGGTGCATGGTCACTCGTGAATACTCGTCCCCGGGATTGCCCACGGTAACGCCGACAGTCGCCTCGGCAAGGCCATAAACAGGGAACATCGTCGAACGTTGCAAACCGTAAGGCGCCAGCTCTGCGAGGAATTCCTCGCAAAGATCGTAGGAGATCGGTTCTGCACCATTGAGGATCAACCTGACGCACGACAGGTCGGTGCCATCCGGCAAGCCTTTGCGCTCGAACAGCTTGAGGAAGTGCTTGTAGCCGAAGTTTGGTGAACAAAGTTGTGTGGCCTGCAGTTCGCTGGTCTTCAACATCCACAACAGCGGTCTGCGCACGAAGACGTTCGTGTCCATGACGGCGTGATTCATGCCTGCAGCCATGACGCTGAGGTGATAACCGATCAGCCCCATGTCATGGGTCAGCGGCATCCAGCTCAGGCTGTTATCCCGGTCATTCCAGTGCGTTGCTTCGATTATCGCCCGTACGTTGGCACACAGGTTCGCGTGCGTCAGGCAAACGCCTTTCGGGTCACTGGTCGACCCGGACGAGTACTGGATGAAAGCAACATCGTCCGGCGATGCACCATAGACCGTGCCATCATTGCCGGGCGTCACATCACTCATCAAGACCGTGCGTGACTCGAGAATCTCGCTGACCTCATTCATCTCGCGCGACTTCGAAAATTCGAGCAAGCGTTCCAGCAGGCCGAGTTCGGTAAACAGCGTGCCGCGTTCGAGCTGGCGCAGAATGCGGAACAACTTGATGCGATGTTCATCGCTGATCCCGACCGCCACCGGCACGGGCACGATTCCGCCCAGCATGGCCGCCCAATACGCGATGACAAAGCTCTGGTTGGATTTGCTGAAGATGACGAGCTCATCTCCCGGTTGCATGCCGCGCGCCTGCAACGAACCGAGCAATGCGGTAGCGCGATCCCAGAGATCCCCGAACCGCAATGTGGATTCTTTGTTCTCACCGTCGATAAAGCGTATCTCGCGATCCTTGCCGCGTGCCTCGTCGAGCAGGTCAATGAGTGTGGAATAGAGTTTCATGCGGTCCTTGTTACCGGTTTGAGCGAAATGTCAGAAGCCGATCGCAGGTTAATGGCGAGCTCGATGCCAGGATCTTTCGACTCGACGCGCATCATACGAAATCTCGGCACCAGAAGCCCAAGGTGGACTTTCATTTCGAGGAACGAAAAATACTCTCCGAGACAGCGCCTCGGACCCAGGGAAAACGGGAAATAGGGCCGATCGTTCTTTGCCATCCCTTTGAGCGCCAGTCTTTCGAGATCGAAGCGGTCGGGATCGAAACGATCCGGGTCAGGCCAGTGATGGGCGGTACGGTGCAGGATGTACGGCGACAGGTAAATGTCGGTGCCGGGCGGAATATCGAATTCCTCCAATTCGTCGTCCGCCTGCGAGCGTCGCGTGAACAACCAAACCGGCGGAAACAGTCGCAGGGCCTCCTCGAGCACTTGCTGGGCGTAGGTCATTTCCGCAAGTGCCTCCGGATTCACGGCCGAAACATTCGGCATGATCCTCGCACACTCGTTGAGCAAGCGCTCTTCCACCTGCGGATGCCCGGCAAGCAGGTACCAGACCCAGTTCAGCGTGTTGGCCGATGTTTCGAATCCCGCCACGATCAGGGTCATGAGTTCGTCCAGCAGTTCACTGTCCGTGAACGCGACTTCTTTCTTGTCCGTGGCGTCCATGTACATCGACAGGAAATCGACCGACTTGCTGCCGGAACTTGCGCGGCGCCTGGTGATGATCTCGAGTAGCAGGTTTCGCAGATTGCGCGCTTTGAGAACAACACTCAGATCCCGCGTCGAGTTGCTCGCGAGAAACGCGAAGGGATTCTCGCCGTCGACTGTGATCATCGAATCGTAGTCGTCACCGAAGGTACTGATCAGGATTAGCTCGAGCGCGAAATCGCTCATCTCTGCCGTAATATTGACAACCTCATCCTGCTCGACGGCTTGTGCCCATCTTACGGCCCGCCGGTCGCAGCATTGCACCATGACTTTCAATAGCCGATGGACATTCTGCCGGCTGAAGGACGGCTGGATCATTGTACGAGATCGGCGCCAGACATCGCCGTCACTCACGATCAGGCCATTGCCGAGCAGCATCTTGACGCGTTCGAAGCCCGGCCCCTTAACGTACCTGGCGTGCCGTCGCACCAGTATTCGGCGAACGACAGCCGGGTCATTGATGAAGTACGCCAGCCGCCCACCACGCTGATTCAAGCAGGCGATATCACCGAACTCGTCACGGACGCCCAACAGCGTGTCGAGCGTTTCAGGATTGACCCCCAATTCCGCCGCTGGCTCGGGTCCGGGCGGCCGCCGGAAGGCTGTACGGGCTTCGCTCATGGCGGGGGAAGATGACTCCGGAGCGGTCTGGAAGCAGGCGCATTCTACATTGACCGGCAGTTGACCGATACTGCAAACTGGCCGGTCCGGGCGCCAGCCGGACCCCGTCGATCGGGATTCCGTCGAATTACAGAGGCTGAACGTTCAGGAAGCAGTCATGTCTGTAATGCGACAATGCGAAGACTTGTTTGCGAACCGCTTGAGGACCTCATTCTTGAATTACCTGCAACCCAGATGGAACCTGCTCCCGCATGCTTGTTTGCTCTTGCTGCTGGCGTTGCCCGCGGGCGCCAGTGAAGAGCAGGCCCTGACGCCCTATTGGGCCGAATACAAGGTCAGTATCAGTGTGCTCGGTGGCCGCCTGACGACCGAGCTGCGCGCTACGGACGAAGGCTACGAGGCCAACCACGTGATCAAGCCGACAGGACTGGCGAGAATGT
>Ga0209273_10001171_pt1 | contig 25278 bp, 19 predicted proteins | sample tdAd471_FD_187126 | JGI IMG/M metagenome (GOLD analysis project Ga0209273, IMG submission 187126) | Marine sediment microbial communities from the Atlantic coast under amendment with organic carbon and nitrate - tdAd47.1 (SPAdes)... | ecosystem: Environmental > Aquatic > Marine > Coastal >...
GGACCGCACTGGCCATACCGCCAACCATTGGCGCAGCAATGCGGCTCATGACTTCCGACCCTGTGCCCGAGCCGTAAAGAATCGGTAACAGTCCCATGATAATCGCGGCAGCTGTCATCATCACTGGACGAACGCGCAGTCCCGCTCCGCTAATAACTGCTTGAGCAACCTGGTCACGGCTTGGGTTGGGGGTTGTGTCAAGCAAATTTTGGTAGGCTTGATTCAGGTAGACCAACATGATGACACTAATCTCAACTGCGACGCCTGCCAGCGCGATAAAACCCACACCTACCGCGATGGAAAAATTGAAATCTTCCCAATACATTAGCCAAATACTGCCAATCAATGCGAATGGCAGAGTCCCCATTAGCATGGCAACCTCGACGACATTGCGGAAATTTACGTAAAGGAGAATAGCAATGATCGCCAATGTCAGCGGAACCACATACATCAAACGCGCCTTGGCCCTTTCCATGTACTCATATTGCCCAGACCAAACAATGGAGTAGCCCGGGGGAAGGTCCAGCTTCTCCTTCACTATTTCACGCGCATTGACCACGTAACTTCCAATATCAACACTGTCAATGTCGACGAAGGTCCAACCGTTAATCCTGGCATTTTCACTTTTGATCCCCGGCGGCCCATCTTCTACATAGACATCGGCAACATCACCAAGGGCAATACGCTGCCCTGCCGCAGTGATGATAGGCAGTAAAGCCAGTTGCTCTGGAGAGTCCCTGTGTGCCTGTGGATAGCGGATGTTAATGGGGTAGCGCTCAAGTCCCTCAACGGTTTGGGAGACGTTCATGCCGCCAATGGCAGTAGCCACAACTTGCTGTACGTCAGCTATATTTAACCCGAACCTTGCCGAAAGTTCTCGGTCAATATCCACTTTGATGTACCGACCGCCTGCGACTCGCTCAGAGTAAACAGACGCCGTACCCGGGACGTCCTGCAGTATTGTCTCTAACTGCTGACCAATTGATTGGATCTCGCTCAGCTGAGGCCCCGCAACTTTGATGCCGACGGGCGTCTTTATGCCGGTGGCCAGCATGTCGATGCGCGTTTTGATGGGCATTACCCACGCATTGGTTACACCCGGTAATTTCACCAGGGCGTCCAATTCTTGCTTCAGACTTTCCGTGGTCATACCCTCACGCCACTCATCGCGTGGCTTTAACTGAATGAAGGTTTCGATCATAGTCAACGGCGCTGGGTCTGTGGCCGTTTCGGCCCGCCCAATCTTACCGAAGACACTTTCTACCTCTGGTAACGTAGCGATCAACTTGTCGGTGTGTTGGAGGACCCTGCGCGCCTCACCAATCGAAATGCCCGGATAGGTCGTGGGCATATACATTAGATCGCCCTCGTCCAACGGGGGAATGAATTCGCTGCCAATACGTGAAAGGGGCCACCAGCTGGTGAGCAAGAGTAAGAGCGCAAGAAAAATCGCTGTTTTTGGAAAACGCAGTGCTTTCTTCAAGAGAGGCATATAGCTCGCGATGAGTGCACGATTCAGTGGATTCCTATGCTCGGCAAGCACCTTTCCCCGAATAAAATATCCCATTAGTACTGGAACAAGCGTAATCGATAGCGCTGCAGCAGCGGCCATAGCGTAGGTTTTGGTATAGGCCAAAGGCGAGAACATCCGACCTTCCTGCGCCTCAAGCGTAAAGACGGGTACGAAGCTCACGGTGATGATCAGCAGACTAAAGAACAAGGCCGGGCCGACCTCTGCCGCAGATTCTGCGACAACTTTCCACCGGTTTTCGTCTGTAAGAGGGGTCTTCTCCATATGCTTGTGCATATTTTCGATCATTACAATTGCCCCATCAATCATTGCCCCAATAGCAATCGCTATCCCTCCCAGTGACATGATATTGGCGTTGATACCTTGCATATGCATCACGACAAATGCGGCAAGAATTCCCACTGGAAGACTGACGATGGCCACGAGCGATGAGCGCACGTGAAAGAGAAAGGCCACGCAGACCAGTGCTACTACGAGGAACTCTTCAAACAGCTTGAGCCACAGGTTCTTAACGGCACGTTCAATAAGGCCGGACCGGTCATAGACAGTAACGATCTCCACGCCCTCTGGTAGACCTTGCTTCAATTCTTCCAATTTAGCTTTGACGCCATCGATTGTTTTCTGCGCATTCTCGCCAAAACGCATGACCACAATACCGCCCACCGTTTCGCCTTCACCGTTAAGATCGACAATACCACGACGCATTTGGGGGCCTATCCCAATTTTGGCGACATCTTTGAGTCGCAGAGGCGTGCCGTTCTCGTTAACGCCCAGCGGTATGTTCGCAAGGTCCTCCTCGTTCTGTATATACCCGGTTGCTCGGACCATATACTCCGCTTCGGCCATTTCAACCACGGATGCACCGATTTCCTGATTACCTCGGTTTATAGCCATCTGAACATGGCTCAAGGGAATGTTGAATGCCCGCAATTTGTCAGGATCTACACGAACTTGATACTGTTTGACCATACCACCTACGACCGAGACTTCGGATACGCCAGGAACAGTCTGAAGCTCATACTTGAGAAACCAGTCCTGCAAGGAACGTAGTTCGCTGATATCAAGTTGCCCGGTCCGATCAACCAGCGCATAGAGATAGACCCACCCCACTCCTGTCGCGTCTGGCCCCAACTGGGGACGGGCACTGGGAGGGAGGGACGCTGCGACCTGGCTCAAATATTCAAGAACACGGGATCTGGCCCAGTAAAGATCGGTTTCCTCATCAAAAATAATATAGACATATGAGTCACCAAAGAATGAGTAGCCTCTCACGGTAACCGCTCCTGGCACCGACAGCATGGCGGTCGTCAAAGGGTAAGTCACCTGATCTTCCACTACCTGTGGCGCCTGCCCAGGGAAGCTGGTCTTGATAATGACCTGTACATCGGAGAGATCCGGGATCGCATCGACTGGGGTGTTGCGAAGAGAGAAAAATCCAGCGCCAACTACAATGACCGTCGCCAGCAAGACAAAAAATCGATTGCTCACGGACCAACGGATAACTGATTCAATCATATTGGTACTCCTAGTGTCCCGCGTGAGGATTATCTTCGTCTAGCCTCATTGGATATTTCTTGATAATCACGAACTCTCCATCTCGGACCTCAAATAAGAACTCAATATTTTGGCCGGGTTTCAAGCTGTCGATATCAAGTTCTTCAGCGAGAGAAAAATCGACAGTCGCAGCTGGTCTGTTCCACTTTTTTATAGCGGATCTACTGATATTTATAGTACGGCTTTTAGCGTCAATACTATTAATGACGCCTTCAGTAGACGCGCTCTGAACAGAATTTTTGGCCGTTTCAGATGCACTATATTGGTCTCCAATAGTAACGTCAGTAATACTGTAGCGGGAATCGCTCAACTCCCTGAGTTCGACATGCATCGTCATACCTACCCCCATCATTTCAATAGGAACGTCCTCGCTGACGAGGAAATCCATGGTCATTGAAGGCCAATCCCATTCAGGTATGGCTTCATGACTGACTGTCACCATGCGATGATCCAGCATTACCCCTTTAATAGACACCTGTGTCCACACGGATGTCGGCTTGTCATTCTCAGGCGCCTCCATTCTTCGAAAGTCCGATGTCTTACTTGATTCAGAGTCCAGGAGGAACTGGGCCGATGTGACGACGGTTTCACCCACGGAAAGACCGTCAAGTACTTCGGCGCTCTTCTCATCAGTACGACCCAGCTTAACGGCGATAGATTTGAAACGACCCTCTCCTAAAGCCAATACGACGCGGTTCTGGTTGCCGGTGCGGATAACAGCTTCGCGGGGAACAATTATCGAGTCAGTATCGCTATCCGCGTGGAGTACGACCTGTGCGAACATATTGGGCTGCAGCAGGCCGTCTGAATTGTTAAAACGCAATCTGACCCTCAGCGTTCGCGTTCTCTCGTCCAAAGTCGGGTAGACGTAATCAACCTTGCCAAGCCACTCTCGACCGGGTAGGTACTCGAGGGCCATAGTCACTGGCATATCAACGCTAACCAGTGTTGCTTGGCGCTCAAATACCTCTGCCTCTACCCAGACATCATCCAGTGAGCCGATAGCCATCAATGTCGTGCCTGGCTGGACAAAAAAACCCTCTCTGATATTCAGGTTGTCCACAACGCCAGCCTGTGGGGCGTAGAACGTTATAGTCTGGTTTACCTTGCGTGACTTTTTTAGGTCGCTCACGATGTCTTCAGATAGTTGTAATGCCTTCAAGCGATCCTCAGCGGCGCGGATTAGGCGTTCGTTACTACGGTTCAAGGCTAGTAGCAATTCCTCTTGGGCGTTCACTAGTTCCGGAGAATACAATTCGTAGAGCGCCTGACCCTCGGTGACAGGGTCTCCCGAAGCTTTTACATACAATTTTTCAATCCAGCCCTTCACGCGAGGATGAATGTGAACCAAATGATCCTCGTCATACTGAATGTAACCCACAGTTCTGATCGTGGAATGCAGCGGCTTCCGCACAGCCTTAGCTGTGCGAACTCCCAGGTTATTGACAACCTCTGGGGATATCCTGATGGTACCCGGCCCTGTCTCGGGACCACCGACGACGTCGGCGTAAACTGGAATCAAGTCCATTCCCATTGGAGATTTCCCAGGTTTGTCGCGCTTGTAGTTGGGGTCCATAGGGGCGACCCAGTACAATGGCTCCCTTTCCCCTGCAGCCTTGCCCTGACCAACGGCTGGAATCGCCTTATCGCTATAGATAAGCGTCGCGTAGTGGCTCACCGCGGCCACTACAAGCGCGCCCATGATGAACCCAATGAGGGATATTTTTGACTTATTCATGCATGTTCTCCAAAGACTGGACATCACTCTTGGTGAAAAGATAATTCAGCTGGACAATTGTCTTTAGTCGATCAATCTCGATATTGAGAGCATCTATACGCGCATTGAGTTCTGCGATACGTGACCGAACCACCTCCGCAAAATCTCCATCATCATTGGTATATGCCGTAAGGGAGGCCTCAGCCTGCTCATGCATCTCACGTAATAGCCTCGATTGGTAGAGCTCGTTTCGCTCATTAAGTCTCAGCAGCCTTGAACGCTGCGTCTCGAATGCCGCAACCATGCTGCGAAGTAGTAGTGCTTTCTCCGTCCGGACCGATTCTGTCGTGGCAATGGCTGACTGAACCTGCTTGTCCTGTCGGTTTGATGTAAACAACGGAAGATCAACTGCTAGGCCAACGGAAAAGAAATCAGATCGCTCTACCCCATTTGGGGCGTCATCACGATAGCCGTAACTGCCGCTGACTTTCCACTCTGGCTTGTACTTCTGTTCTGCAATTTCGATCCCGGTAGCGCTAGCCGCAATCTTCACGTCGAGGTTCAGGATTGCAGGGTGCGAAACCAGGTGAGTAGCTATCTCCTTGGGCTCTGGCGTGTGAGCTATGTTCAACAGCTCGGGTTGCGGTACCGGCATCACCGGCAGGTCTGCAGGTAAGTCCTGCCAATCCGACCGCGCGTACTGCCAATTTTCGCGCGATCCCGGTGCTTGGGGAAGAAGCCACTCCCCCAATCGGGAAAGAGATATAGCAAGATGTTCATTCAACACGGTCAAGCGATCCTCTAGGCGTGTGAGCTCCAGTTGCGCTCGTATGAGGTCTTGCTGCCGTGTTTTCCCGACCGCCGAGGTATAGCTCGATTGCGCCACATCCACCAAGTGCTCAAACAACGCACGGTCATCTTCGATTAGCCGGATCGTCTCCTTGGCCCGATAGGCGTCCAACCATTGGTGACTGACGCTGACAGAGACTTTGGCTATTCGATCTTCACGCAGAAGTGGTTGTTGTGTTCCCCGCCTGGCCAATTGTTTCTGCTGCAGCTTTAGGCTATCGCCACGCGGTATGGTCTGGGTGACGCCCACTTTAAACTGGGTCATAGCCTCCTGGCCAAAATCGAAGGTATCAGTGGGGAGATTCGCAAAACCTAGATTTAGCATCGGGTCTGGCATGGTGCTAGCTGCCGTACTCTCTGCTTCAAGCGCTTTCTGCCGATGCATGCTTCCCTCAAGCCAGGGATCATTGATTATTGCTATTTCAACTGCCTCATCAATGGACATGGCTGCAGTAGCCGACGAAGTGAAAAAAAATAGCACAGTTAGGTGGAAAATAGACTTCCTTGTGCTCCTTAAACGGGCTTGTGTAAATTGACGTTGTATCGAGACCATTAAGCATTTCCCCGCTGGTTAAGATTTCTTGACTGCTGTGCATATAGGCCAATGCCCGAATGACCGGAAAGGTACTGTGTATAGGTCGACAGGGCGCGTGTGCCTGACATTACCATCCTTTACAGGATGAAAAGGCACACATCTCCTGTATCAAACGAAGATGGGGGGTTTGAAAGGCGCAGCAGAAACGAAGTGAGGAGTCTTCAGCTCAACGGCTCTACTGCCAAAGACTTCTACCATGTAGCCCTTGTTAAAGGCTACTGGCATCAATGCCAATATAGAGACACAATTTTGCATTGGGCAATAGCCCGAAGCATCGCAGCAGATTGTACTGGGCTCACTCTCACTCTGGCCGGATTTGTGTCCAAGGTGGTCGTGAACGGACTCTGAGACCGCCACGGAGTTATTATCCATACTTGCACAATGACTCCCCGGGGCCGTCAGCGACGGCACCATAACTGCCACTATCAATACAGATAGAAAAACCCGACGGCAACGGTGTAATAACGTGGTCACGTGTATCCTAGTACTCTAGTTGCTGCGATAAGCCCAAAACGTGCTCGATAAATATACGGGAACGTTTATGCTCTACCGTGGAGTCCGACCAAATCGTAACCCAGCTAAACTTCCATTGGAATGTGGCCTTTCTGCGCAAGAACTCGCGGCCTTGAAGAGGCTCATTTTTTCAACTCAACCACATTGAACTTATCGACACTACCATCAGTGATTCGTGCTCGCGCGAAATGGCCATCGACTATAGACTCCACCTCGATTTCACCCACCTTCTCGAGTCGGTAGTTGTCGTTCCCTTCCATGATAGTGCCTTCATACAACACTTTGAACACCTCAAACTCCATCCCGGGTTTTGCACCATCGTCGCTGCCCACACACACAACAACCTGGTTTTCTTCGACCTGAATTACTTGACCATTCATCAAGCTCCCATGGTAGACACGGCTCATTGAACAAGCGCCTAGTAAACCAACCAGCGCCGCGACCAAGGTCAATTTTGCGATATTAGTTTTCATGATTAAGAATCCTCACCATATTTACTGTATAACTACCATTAGCTCTTTCAAAGAATGGGCATCCAAGCGCATACATGAACGATTGCAATATTCGCAAAGGCTTCACGGCAACGATGTCGCTAGTTAAAGAGGCCAAGCCTCTCCATAATGACATTCTGGCGCAGAATGACGTGCCGCATAAGCGTCATCGTCATTCTATGCCTAGAGTCCGGGTTGCAAAACCGATCGTTAGTTCCGTTTCCACACGCATCCAGTAGTTCCTCGCTAAGTTTAATACTCTCGGTCATTAGCAAAGCGTGTTCCTGCATCGCAGCTCGTTTTCGCCACTCGTCTCGTTCTACTTCCATAGCCGCTATCAGGCTATTCATGGATTCGACGTTTGAATCTAGCCGATCTATGTCTGCTGAGTCAGGAAACACCACGCCAGAGGCGGTAGCTGAAATGATTCCTAGGTATAGAACAACTGATTTTTTCATTGGCATTTCTCTAGGACCGTATTAACCAGTTCACTTTCACTAAAAATGATACTTCCTGAAGCTTGTCATAGACTAGCCGCAGGCCACACAGGATGCCGGTCATTGTTTCGAATAGTATGCTCCCAATTCGATCAAGTACTTATCTACTTCGGCCACTGCTTTCTGAACCGGGGGCCATGCGCCGCCTTTCATCTGGGCGTAGCCGGTGAGGTCGCTTCTCATGCCAGCTAGCGTTTGATAAATAGGATAGGTGGCCGCCTCCCCCTGACCATCTTCAAGGGCGTTGTTAAGCTGGTAGGCAACACTAACGAAGTGCCTAACATGGTATCGGAATACAAGATGAAAACTACTCGTCTCTTCAAAATACTTAGGCGGGGACGAACGACATTCAACTCTGAGTCTACGCGCAGCATTTGAGAGATTATCGGAGATACTAAGCACCTCCTGTTCATTCCAGGTCTTGGTTGTTTCTGCCATCGCCGGACTCACCGAGGTCATAACAAACACAGCGAAGAGAGAAGTTAGTACATTAGACAGAACTTTCATTAGAGGCTCCAAATTTTCCTAAGCATGGAATATCGTGTGTAAATAGCGTTTTACCCAGAACGATCTCACGCAGTGTTATCCGTGTTCGATAGTTACGGGTTTCCAAATCCAGGTCCCCACTCTACCGTCCGTATACTGTCACGCTGATGACATTTAGATTACGTATTTGAAATGTTTCTGTAATGTCGACCTTGACGTCGCAAGGAACGGAGTTAGTTCGCTGATAGCGATAGGAAGTGTGCGTCCTGCCATCACACCTTGAGCTGCTGTTTCCTATTTACGGTGTTCCAGCTAGTCCACCGCAAGCTGCGCTAAGCTATTCGTTTTTTTGCGATCATAAAAAACAGAAATAAACCAAGTAAGACATCCACTGCAAGACAAAATGGTGCCCACCAGTGAGGGGCAGGACTACTGCCCATGAAAGCATAGAGCAAATCGAAGACCCCATGTAAAACTAGCCCGAATGCTATCAACGTGAATGAAATACGGTATCCCACTATCGCAATGAGCATGAATAACCCTGCAATAACAGCGTTCAAAAAAATTTGGTTATTGTTCCCCCATTCAATTGCAAAAACGACATAAAAAAGAGCAATAGCAATTAACGTGATCGGGTAGACCCCTTTCTCACGAGCAAGGCCAGTCCAAATTGATACAATGAGAAGTGCAATAGTGAGTGCAAGGCCAGCCAGGAAAGGAAAAACCAATTTGTCGCCTTAGTTAGAACAGGTTTTTTAGTTTATAAACACGTCGCCACCACAGTCTCATAATTAGGGTTTTATTTCACCCTGCTCAACATGTGCCCCTAGCGCACAGCCATCACACCTCGGCGTGCTGTTTTGAACTATGGAGCAATTAACCTTACAGATCTGACTGCTCGGCGGTGTGCAGCCGTTCCAGCGCGTCACGCGGATACGCTTGCGAAATGACACGATTGATCTCGTCTGACTGAATCAGCGTTATCAAGTTGGCTGCACGCTCGCCACTGAGCCGGGAGACCAAAAACAACCCGATTTTGCAACAAAATAATCAGGGTCTGATCTGGTCCTCCATCCAGTAGTTGCCGATCGGCATCTTATCATTATTCAGATACCGTACCACAGCTGCACAGCGTTTGAGTGGGTAATCCATCGCCTTTGGCGTGCGCGTGCGTTCGTAATCTGTGACCGATGGTGAGTGAGCCCGTCGTGCAAATGCGTGATGATCGGTCGAGCCTGCGCCGCGGCGTTCGCTCTCTTACATATCGCAAAGCCTTTGACCGTTTCACGAATAGGGATTTAAGCTAGCGCGACTTTTCCTGATACTGGATCACATAGCTATAGATGATCGGAAGCACGAGAAGATTGAGTATCGTGACGGTTAGCATTCCGCCGAGCATGGGAGCAGCGATCCGGTGGGTAACATCCGACCCCGTCCCGCTGCTAAGCATAATGGGGATCAGGCCAGCCATTGTCGAAATTGCGGTCATTGCCACAGGGCGCACACGCTTTGACGTGGCTGACACAACCGCCAACTTTATCTCAGCGACAGAGAGAGCGTTGACAGATTTTAATCGTCTGCTGGCTACCTCTGTATCGATAAAGCTCAGAACAAGAACGCCAATTTCGGCGGCCATGCCTGCTAGCGCAATAAATCCCACGGCGACCGCCACAGACATATTGTAATCGTTCACATATATCAACCAGATACCGCCGACAAGCCCAAAAGGGAGAGACATCATCACTATCACTGGTTCGGTAATATTCCGAAAATTCATATACAACAGTAGGAAGATTAGTACTAGTGTGGCTGGGGCGACGACCTGCAGTCGAGCAGCTGCTCTTTCCATGTACTCGAATTGACCTGACCAAACCACCGTATAGCCTGGTGGTATGGTGACGTTCTCTTCGAGCACTCGCTTTGCCTTTTCCACAAATCCGCCAATATCGGATGTCGAAATATCAACATATATCCAAGCGTTGGGGCGAGCATCCTCACTTTTGATAACCGGCGGTCCGCGTTTGTACTCGATAGATGAAACCATCCCAAGTGGTATCTTCGAACCGGTAGGCGTTGAAATCAAAACCCGCTTCAGAGTCTCCAAGTCGCCTCGTAAGTCTCTTGGATACCTGACATTGACGGGGTAACGCTCCAGGCCCTCGACTGTTTCCGTAACATTCATGCCGCCGATGGCGCTTTGAATCGTGTCCTGAACATTGCCAACCGTGAGACCATATCGAGCAGCGCCCTTACGGTCAATATTGAAATCGAGATAGTATCCCCCTACCGCACGATCACCAAATGCTGATGTCGTTTCAGGTAAGCTCTTCATCGCCTGTTCTATGTTTTCGGACAATTCTTGAAGAACATTAAGATCGGGTCCGGATACTTTAATTCCAACAGGCGTTTTAATGCCTGTAGACAACATGTCGATACGCGTTTTGATTGGCATTGTCCATGCGTTAGCCAAGCCCGGAAACTGTATGGCTCGATCCATTTCCCCCATCAGCTGTTTCGTCGTCTTTGACGGATCGGGCCACTCACTCTTATCTTTGAGACGCACGGTCGTCTCCATCATCGACAACGGCGCGGCATCCGTCGCGGACTCGGCCCTTCCAATCTTCCCAAAAACATGATGCACTTCAGGAAACGAGTAGAGGATTCTATCTGTTTGTTGCAACAGTTCCTTGGCTTTGGTGATGGATATCCCTGGAAAGGTGGTCGGCATGTACAGAATGTCACCCTCATCAAGCGGCGGCATAAATTCACTACCAAGCTTGGAAAAGGGATAGTACGTCACAGCAAGAATGACTATGGCCATCGCTACGGTAACGCTTCTCCAGCGCATAGCCATTTCAAGCAAAGGCCTATGTACTGCGTGAAGCGCCCGATTAATGGGGTTTTTCTTTTCGGAAATGATTGTCCCTCTTAAAAAGTACCCCATCATTACCGGTACCAGCGTGATCGCCAGGATCGCTGACGCCGCCATCGCATAGGTGGCCGTAAAAGCCAAGGGACTGAATAGTCTGCCTTCTTGCGCCTGCATTGTAAAAATAGGCAAAAAAGATACAGTAATAACAAGCAAAGAAAAGAACAGCGCCGGACCTACTTCTTGACAGGCATTGCCTATTGACTGCCATCGTTCTTCCACAGAGAGATCGCTTCCCTTCTCCTCCCGGTCAGCGGCCAATCGACTGTGGGCATTCTCCACCATCACGATCGCACCATCCACCATTGTCCCGATGGTGATCGCGATTCCTCCTAAGGACATGATGTTAGCGTTCAATCCCTGAATGCGCATCACAATAAATGCCATCAAGATTCCCAGTGGCAACGTAATGATCGCAACAAAAGCAGAGCGAACATGCAATAGGAACAGGACCACGACCAAACTGACAACGACCAGCTCTTGAACAAGAGAGGTATTCAGGCTTTTGACGGCGCGCTCTATCAGATCGCCACGATCGTATACCGGCACAATCTCAACGCCATCTGGTAGACCGGCTTTCAACTCTTCCAACTTGGCTCGAACGCCCTGTATGGTCGCCAGCGCATTCTCACCAAATCGCATGATGACGATGCCGCCTGCTACTTCGCCCTCACCATTAAGATCCACCAAGCCCCGGCGCAGTTCCGGGCCGATATGCACATGGGCAATATCCTGCAAGCGTACCGGTGTACCATCAGCATCAACACTAACGGGTATTTCGTTGAGATCCTCTATGGACTGGATATACCCTAGTCCTCTGACCATGTACTCCGTTTCAGCAATTTCAACAAGACGCCCTCCAACATCTTTGTTGGACATTTTTATGGCCATTTTGATCTTGCTGATAGGGATCTTATAGCGTTGTAACGCGTTGGGATCAACCTCGACCTGGTACTGCTTTACATAGCCACCAATTGAGGCCACTTCGGCGACGCCGTCAACAGTCTGCAATGGATAGCGTAGATACCAATCCTGGATTGAGCGTAACTTGGCGAGATCGTGCTGGCCCGTCTTGTCTACCAGAGCATATTCATAGACCCAACCAACACCCGTAGCGTCCGGTCCAAGAGTGGGCGTAATGCCTTCAGGGAGACGCCCACTCACATAGTTGATCGCCTCCAGCACCCTGGACCTGGCCCAGTACATATCGGTACCATCTTCGAAGATCATATACACAAACGAGAGACCAAAAAACGAGTATCCACGGACGACCTTTGTATTTGGAACAGCAAGCATCGAGGTCGTTAGCGGGTAGGTGACCTGATCCTCGACCACCTGGGGCGACTGTCCTGGGTATTCCGTAAAGATGATCACCTGCACATCAGATAGGTCTGGAATGGCATCTAAAGGTGCATTCTTGTAAGCACTGAAGCCCACAATTGCGATAATGGCTGTGGCCAATAGCACCATAAAGCGATCCCGCAGCGATGCTCTGATAATGGCATTAATCATTGCGATTTTCCTGAATATCACCGCTTTGGTCTTTCTCTAATGAATCCTGTCCCGATGGACTTTCCGTCGACACTTTTGAGGTTTTCATCATCTTTGCGGTGGCCTCGCGCAACTTCGACTCTGAATCAACAAGGAACTGGGCCGAAGTAACGATCTCCTCATCGGGCGCCAAACCGGAGAGTATCGCCACCTCTCCATCGGATTCGACGCCGAGCGTAACGATGCGCGGTTCGTATTTACCCGGTTCCTTGGCCACGTATACCTGTGTGCGATTCCCCGTGCGAACAATAGCCTCCGCCGGTACCACGACCGATTCTTTCGTTCTAGCTGAACCAATACTGACTTCCGCAAACATATCAGGTCTTAACAGGTTTTCTGAATTATCGAACTCCAGTCGTACTTTTGTGGTTCGTGTGGTTGCCTCAGCGTAAGGGTAGATATAGGAAACGACACCTTTAAATTTTCTCCCGGGCACTGAAGGCAGCGTCATCGTCCCCGGATCACCGACTTTCACCCAAGGTATTTCATATTCGTAAATGTCGGCATAGACCCACACCTTACTCAAATCGACGATCATAAATAGTTCGGTTTTCGGCGTAACGTACTGACCAGGACGTGAGCCTATCCGTATGACCGTACCGGATACAGGTGAGTGTATATGCAGGTCCTTTTTTATCTCCCTGGTTTTTTCGAGTTCGATAATTTGATGCTCTGGCACATCCAGCAGCGACAAGCGCTGCCGAGAACTTTTGAGCAACTCTGCTGCGCCATCTCTCAGCTCTTGAAATGGGCCTTTGTCTAGCGTGACCTTGTTGTTGATAGCGAGAAGATATTCCTGTTGCGCGGACACAAGTTTTGGAGAATATATGCTCAGTAACACTTCACCAGTTTCTACATGCTGCCCTGTCTTATCGACGTATATCTCCTCAATCCACCCTTCCGTTTTCGGGTGCAGTCTAGCCATTTTTTCTTCGTCATAGTCCACGCGAGCCAGTGCTCGCACTGTACGTCCCATCGTCTTCATTTCCGATAACGCTGTCCGTACGCCAATATTCTGAGCAATAACAGGATCTATTTTCACCGTACCTGGATTAACCTCTGCCTCGCCTCGGTATACAGCAACGTAATCCATGCCCATGGCATCTTTGGCCGGTACAGGCGATGTAACGGAAGGGTTCATCGGGCTTCGATAAAACAGGAGCTCCCGTTTTGTGTCAGCGTCCGACTCAGTGGCGTATACGGGGACATAATCCATACCCATAGAATCTTTCGCTGGAACAGGTGATGTCACGCCTGGATTCATCGCATTCCTATAAAAAAGTGGCTCACGCGTATCAGCTGTCGTCTCGCTACCAGAAATCGGCGCAGAAAGAAAGTTATAACCAACACCTATGCCGATACCGGCAACAAGCATTGATACTCCCACTAAAAAAGTAAATTTATTCATATACTGATTCCTCTCCCACCGCAGCCTTAAGCCTAGCTAACGCCTCATTCGCGTCAGTTAGCGATTTCCAATATTGGAGTTCATAATTTAGAAGTGTCATTTGGCTGCGCACCAGATTAAGGAAATCAACCTCACTAACCTGATAACCCGCTAACATTGACCGAACGGTCTGTTGCGCTTGAGGCACGATTCCTGATCCATATAATACAAACTGCTTGGATGCCCGATCGTAATCTGTCACTGCAGAAGAGATACTCGCCATGATCTGATTGCGCTCGTCTATAAGCGCATATCGACTTCTTTGTAGCTCTCTGGCCTTTTGTTCTACCGCTCGAGACTGCTTCCTAGCAACATATAGAGGAATTTTCACGCCCAACATTACTGAGAATATATCAGACCTCGAATCCGACATCGGGGCGGGGTTATCGCCCACACGATCGCCATACGCAATTCCCAATTGAAAATCAGGATAGTAATCACGCTTCGCCAAATCTAAACGCGTGTTTGCTGCATCGACACGTGTTGCCATCTGCTTCAAGCGCGGCTTCAAGAGAGTGGCCCTTTCAAAAAGTGCTGATTCATCGATAAGAACCGGAAGACTGGTTGCCTCACTCGTTGGAAGGGTGATCGCTGTCTGAGTTGAACGGTCCATTAGCACGTTGAGAGAGATCGCTTGTTGCCGTCTGAGTGATTGAAGATGGATTTCTCTATCCAACAAACGTGATAGTTCAAGCTGTGCTAACAATACGTCTTGCTGCAGCCCTTTACCCGTTTCATATTTCGTCTCTGCAACAGTAATGAATTGATTTAGCAGGGCCTTATTGGCATTGATAGTCTCTAAAGCTCTATCAATGTAGTGGAGGTTCCACCATCGAGTTCGCACCTGGGCTATGAGATTTAGTCTCGCCTCCTCCACCGAGTGACCGACGGCAACCGCATCATATCGCGCAGCTTCCTGTTTCAACGCAAGTTTCCCGGGAAATGGAAATGTTTGACTGATACCCAGTTGCAACTGCGTCATACCCTCCTGGTCCCGATCGAATGAATCAACTGGTAAATTCATCGCATTAAAACTGATAACCGGGTCTGGCAGCGTGCCAACCTGGGAAGGTATTTCCAAGAGGGCCAAGTAGCGTTCTCGTATTTCCGCGAGATTAGGGTTGCTGCGTATTGACGCCTCAATCGCTGAACGCTCAGTCAATAGACTCAGCGACTCTGACGATGCACAAGAACTGCTCAGCCCAAGAATGAAACTTACTGCAGCCAACACCCAACGAGCCTTCGTTTTGCTCGAAAAGCGGATTTCCGCTCTTATTTTGTTGAAAGGCGTAGCGTTCTTGCCAAACAAACTCGAAACCATGTTTCTGCTCCCAAAGCAATTTGCGTTACGTCAAAATGGCACATTCTTTACTTATGTGCTGGGAGTTTGTGGCAGCTGAAGGGCTTATGTTTGACATTGTCTTGTATATTCTGATCTACGAACTGGTAGTACTCCTCCTTGAAGTGATTCCACCACCCGTCAGCTATTCGCACATCATACTTGACGAGAATATCCTCAATGCACTGAATACAGGTGCGGGACGCATCATATGCGAGAGATAGTTGACTCGATTCTTCCTCATAGGAAACATCGTCTAACCCGTATATTTCATCGATTTCAGCCACAGCCGAGGCCGCGCTAGCTCTGTTCGGCGTCACCAACTTCAAACGTCTTTTAACGAGATTAATTTCGTCAACACCCAAACGATGCTCCTTTTCCATTTTCGCTTTCCCCCTCATCGAAATGCCCACTGGCCGGCTGACCGCGCCATCAAGAACCGACGATGGTCATCTGTCACACGTCAGGTGGCTAAGCATAACCGTCGGCCATTCTCCAGCGCGCCCCCCGTGTAGCGAATCATCATAAATCAGCTCAGGCTAATAGTTCAGCGCACAACCGGAATGATATAAGCCAATGACCAACATAAAGATGACTAGAGGATTACAAAGATGTCATCCTTCTGTAATCTGTGTGGTGGCATCACGCTTTAGAGTAGATATGCAGAGGCTGATCAATCTACGAGGGAAACTTAATGCGGCTATTGGTAGTAGAAGACGACCAAAAAACTGGGGACTACCTGAATAAAGGGCTGTCGGAAGCCGGCTTCCTTGTAGACCTTGCGCGCAATGGTCTCGATGGCCATCATCTCGCTATGACTGAATCATTCGATCTCATTATTCTCGATGTCATGCTCCCTGATGTTGACGGCTGGCGGATTGTGAGGTCTTTACGTGAATCGAATCTGGAAACCCCTGTGTTATTTTTGACATCGCGAGACTCAATAGAAGACAGGGTAAAGGGGCTTGAATTGGGCGCAGATGACTACCTTATCAAGCCTTTTGCATTTGCAGAGCTCCTCGCAAGGGTAAGAACACTTTTACGGAGAGGGGTTAGCTCTCCGGTCGTAGAGCATCTTCAGGTTGCCGATCTGGTTCTGGACCTGCCGCGCCGAAGAGTCACCAGGGGAGGCTCACGCATCGCTCTGACGAATCGTGAATTTGCATTACTGGAGCTCCTTGTTAGGAGGCAAGGTGAAGTCCTGCCCCGCTCGCTGATCGCTTCCCAGGTTTGGGACATGAACTTTGACAGCGATACCAATGTCATCGATGTCGCTATTCGGCGTCTGCGAGCGAAGATAGATGAGCCCTACGAAGATAAACTGATTCATACAGTCAGGGGGATGGGGTATCAGCTGGAATCAACGCTTGATGCCTAACTTATCCACGATAAGAAGAATCTCTCTCGCTTCGAGAGTAACCATTTTAATCGGTTTAACGTTTGTATTCTGTGTTGTAAGCCTTGGCTTTGGACTACAGCGAGCAATCGTTTCACATTTTGCTGAGCAAGATGCTGACGAGTATATCGTCATGTCTAACGCAGTCGATAAAGCGATTGAGCGGCGAGATGCAGCGCTATCCGGACAAAGCTTTGTACAACGCATGGACGGTGCTATATCTGGTCATCATGGCGTGTTTTTTGGTGTATTCAGCGCTTCCCATGAGGCTCTGTACATGATGCACGGGCCAGACCTCACGGAAGTCGTAAGGAACGTCCCGCCTGTGGATGTTATCTTACCCTCGAATCTCCATAGATGGTCTGATGAGAACGGTTTTTACAGGGGTGTGGTTGTGACCTCGAAGTCGGGCCCTCCCGGCACCAAAATCATTGTCGGGTCCGATATCGGATTCCACATTGAGTTTATAGAGAAGTTTCAGAGACTCCTCTGGCAGCAGCTGGCCGGGGCATGCGGTTTGATACTAATCGCAGTCTGGTTCGCCGTTAGGTTAGGCCACCGACCACTGCGCAAAATGAGCGAAAGCATCAGAAGCATGACGGCAGACAAACTGGCTCAGCGTCTGGATCCGTCCATCGTACCCTCTGATCTCGTTGAGCTTGTGACGGCGTTTAACGACATGGTGAGCAGGATGGAGGATGTTTTCTTACGGCTCTCTCAGGTATCGGCTGACATTGCTCACGAACTGCGTACGCCAATCACGGCAATGACCACCCAAACTCAAGTCGCATTAAGTCAAGCCCGGGACAATAACGAGTATAAAGAAATCCTTTACTCAAACCTTGAAGAGTTTGAGCGAATGGCCAAAATGATTAATGAGATGCTCTGGCTAGCACGAACCGACAGTGGCCTGCTGAAGCTAGATTACGAACAAGTCGATGCAGAGTTTGAACTCAGAAGCCTGTTTGAATACCTAGACGCGTGGGCAGAGGAGCGCACTATCTCTTTGGTAATTGAAGGGACGTGTAGTCCTGTGCGTTGTGACCGCTCACTGTTCAGGCGCGCATTCAGTAACCTGCTCTCCAACGCACTCCACCACGCTGAGAGCGGAAGTAAGATCGTTGTCAACTTACGCGAAGTGGAGGGTTATTTGGACGTCTATGTCGAGAACTCGGGCAATACCATCCCTGCCGAAGATATTCCCAAACTATTTGACCGTTTCCATCGAGTCGACCCCTCAAGGCACCGCCTGGACGGCAGCGGAGGAAGTGGACTCGGGCTCTCAATCGTGGAGGCAATAATCTCATTGCATGGCGGTGACATCTCCGTGCAATCCGAAAATCAAAGAACCCGATTTCGACTACGAATACCGCTTGCACCGTTTTAGGTCCAGCTGCCCTAATTTCATTTCGATCGGGGCTCTAGCTCTTCACTACGCTGCGGATGTATTCCACAATTGACCTCGCTTCGACTTCAGTGAGCGGAAACTTCGGCATAGTCGAGGATGGATTACCCAGAGCGGGATTAAGAATCTTTTCCACCATGAACTCTGTACCCTTCCTGTTCAAGGTTACATCTAAGCGCGGCCCCTGATTTCCACCGTCTTCCTCTACTTTATGACAACCGATACACCCATAGTTACTAAAAAGGTCTTCACCAGAGGTTGCTTGTCGCACGGACAGGCCGTCTTGGTTAGCTACGGTTGCTCCTCCCGCGGTCGTCAGTGCGGCCGCTAAAAAGAGCTCAACTGCATCAGTCTCCTGCCGCGTTAGATGAGCACGGTCACGCATGTGAGGCATGATCACAGACCATTCTCGAGCGGTATAGTGCTCAGCAGGCTTCGGGTTGTGACAACGACTACAATTATCATTATATATTCGGGCTCCATCAGCTACCGACAAGGACTCGGCAGAGGCAGAGCTTGACAGTAACGCTAGCATAACAACAAGCGGGTAGGCGACTGTAAAAGTAAATCTTTTCTTTTTGATCATCGTCATATCTCCTAGAATCCGTAGGCAATTTGCACGATCACACGTCTCTGATCTTCACCAGAATCGAGCTTTGTTTCATCAACTGACACCTTGAGCGGAACACTCGGGGTTAGCCAGTAATTTACTCCTAGGGCCCATCGTTCAGAACCATCAATCTTGTTCACCTCGCTCCATTGAACCACCAATTCAGCAGGCGCAAGAAAATCGATACCGGTTTTATTCAGGAATAGAGACCCCTGAAGATACCAACCATCCCTATCATATACATCTTTTTCGCCGCCATCGTTGAAACCCTCTGTCTCAGTTGCAATATACTCACCTCGAACAGAGAAATAGCTACTAATGTAGTTTAAGTCAGCACCATATGCGGTGAGATCCAGACTACCGTTATCATCATAAGCGCCCTGGTAGTAGGAAAGGCCGACCTCGATTTCGGGTAACCACGCATACGCAACGCGCCCGCCAAACGCTTTGTCATCGTTGTTGTCTCCAGCCGTCGCTTCCAGATCGACTTCAGGGAACAGCTCATCGTCATGATCATCTTCTACGGCGACATTTTCACCAACCAGTGAATCACTTCCCAGGTCTTCCTCATGATCGTCAAGTTCGTCCTCAGCATCTTCCTCGTGGGCGTCTTCTTCAACCTCCTCATGACCGCCCGCCGGGCCGTTTACAACAAACGCATCAAAGAAAAGTCTGGATCCATTTTTAAAGACATGCGTCTTTTGGAAAGCTAACCCGATATCCGATAAGACGGGTAAGAGTGGCGTTGCTATACCATTTCCATCATGTCCACCATAGATGACCGGCACAGAGGGAAGTTTGTTAATCCAACTGGGGTGCAGATTGGGTCCAAATTGACCGAAGGGTAGCAAAAACTTACCTGCTGTAATTGTGGTAGTGTCCGTCAGGAAATAGTGAATATCGGCATACTCAAGCTCAGTTTCCGTCTCTCCGTCCTCGTCGACACTCAACTCCACTTCCGCTTCGATATGAATATTGTCATTCAGCTGTACCAGAGCAATTGGGACAAGCTTGGTCTGGAACGCGCTGTTTCCGTCCTCAGGATCAACAAAGGTGACATCCCCATAACCTGCAAAGGCGACTCGGCCCTGTTCAAGCGGACTAATCAAACTGCGTTCTGCTGCGATCTGGCCGTTTGCGAGTAAAGGTATCGCAGCGGAACTCGCTGCTAGAAAGTGCATAATTTTTTGGCGTCTCTTCATTTCAATTCCCCGTTGTGCTCCAGATTACAGCTGACTGCTGCAGTTGCTTGCCCGTTGTCAGACCCGTCAGCATAGAAATGCTCTTTCTCTGTCTTTCGAATGTCTTTCGAATGTCTAAATGACAATGGCCGAAGTCCCAGCCTGGGCGATAAATGAGAGTAATAATCGGTGCCGCAACTAGCGTCTAGACAACGAGTTTTCATACAGAGCTAGTCTCAGTAGTGTGAACTTGGGCAGCCACATACTAGCTTTCCTTAAAATGAAAAACAGATGCTTCAGCAACATGTGCATACACGCTTGTCGAGCCATCTTTTCTAATCATTAAGACGTCATATGAATCATGGCGCTCACCAACTTCCATGCCAGGGCTCCCGGCCGGCATACCGGGAACGGCAAGCCCGATTACATCGGTGGGTTTTTCATGGAGAAAGCGTGCGATGATGTCGGCAGGTATGTGGCCCTCAAACACGTAATCTTCAGTAATAGCGGTGTGACAAGACGCCATATTGGGTGCTATCCCAAATTTTCGCTTTATCGATTTGAGGTTCGTTCGATTCATCGCCGCGACCTTATAACCGGACTCCTCCATGTGATCGATCCATTTATTACAACATCCACACGTTGCGCTCTTGAAAACTTCAATTTCAATTTTATCTGTCGAGCCTACCTCAGCGGTCTGCAGTTTCTCAGAGCATGCACTGATGGATACGCCCAAGGTGATCACAGCTGGCAATAGCCATTTTTTACTCTTTGATAGTAGCTTCATGACGAGAAAACCCTGACGAGAAAAGACTTACAAACTTGTAATCCCCAAGACTGAGTCCCACTAGCGCGGTACCGTGACGTTTCACACACTTCCGTCACCAGCAAGCGTGGCTGCCTTTTACTGGTGCTTGTGTTTCGCCCTGTGGTCATGCCCTTTTGCTCCCTTCTCTCCTGCATCACTATCGATAGGGTTCGACTGGGATGATTTTTTGGAAGGAGAAAATCCTTTCGACTTACGATGGTCATGATTCATTTTCCTATCCTGTGATAATTCTTTCGCGTCATCTGTAATAGAAGAATCGTTTTCCTCTTGTGCCAGAATAGAACTGGAGGTGCCAAGGGCAATTGAGAAAAAAGCTGCAGTGATAATTGGTTTCATTGTCAATCTCCTAAAATGGAATCTATATATTAAATATTGCTGCACTACTGAAGTTGTAGTGTTCTTCGCAACAGTGTGGCATGTAGCCGCTATCACGTCGTCCATCTCTAAACTTTAATCGCAAGTACTCGTCTAATAGCTGCTTCCACCAGCCCTCGTAGATCTCAACATGATGCCGCTCTAGAACTTCGCCAATGCAGTGAAGGCATGTTTGAGACGCATCAAGCGCTAAATAAAATTGCTGAGTGTGTGCAGCGTGCGAGACTTCATCTACCCCATCGATGCGGCCAAGCTCCTCGACGGCAAGGCTCAGGTCCTCTTCATTCGGCGTGATAATCTTCATTTGACAACGAAGTAGCGTCTCGCCTTCGAGAACTAACTGTTGTTCTGTGCCACTAGAGATGTATGCCTTACTCATCCTGACCTCTGCTGCGAAAAAACTGGACCCAATTTGTATCAGCATCAAACCTGGGTGGGGTTTCGATCACTAAATCAATTTAGTCTGGTAGGAAACCTAATGACACGGCGTTGAACTCTTTAGGCTCTCAAACCGACTCTCTTGCCGACTATGGTAGTGAGCTCAGCTGTCCTGAAAGTGACTACTGGATTACATTTATGTCATGAAGTCTTAGGAATCAGTCTTGCCCAATGACGATTGGGCGAACACACATGCTGGATATCCGCAGCCTGCAAAAAGCACTAGAGAAGTGATCATAAGCTCCCTCAGCCCCCTCCTCACGTATTGGACAGGGCGAACTGGTGGCTTATTAGACCTATATTACTGATCACAAAGGCGCTGATGTGTCATGAAATGATTCCTGGCCTGTTGACTAAGTTGGCTGGCATATCTGCTGTCGTGGCTTGACTACATCTCGCCAAAGAGAATGCACAAGAGTACATCCAAAAGCTGTAAAACCAGAGGAGAGTTTCATAGTGTCTTATATGAGATGTTGTCCCTCTTGGAGAGAAACAGAACTTATGGAGTGTTCGCCTGCTTCAACGAGTTGGTGTCGCGGCTGGAATTGATAGACCCTGCTAGTCAAGCAGCTGGTTCAGCTCACGGCAAGTACCGTCCTACGCGCTAAGAATCGCAGCGGGATGAACCCAAGCATCTAGCCTAGGTCCAGCGAGACCACAGGAATTACGAACGAGGATCAGAGAAGTCGGTTATATAGAAAACCCGCCATCCAGGTAGTAATACCCGAAGCGACAAACCACGCGACAAGGCCGGTCAGAAAGCCAGAAGTAGTCATCTCCCAGGTCATCATCGAAAGGTCTGCATGAACCATAGATCCTGTCATGGCCATCATTTGTGACGGCATAAGCCAGACCATAACACTACAAGCTATCCAGGCCAGGGCAAAAGCGATGCCCACCGACAGGGCCATTTTATTTGCGTTGATTTTCATCGATTACTCCACAGTTCATTTATTGAAAGGTTGATGTGCTCACTCCACCTTAAGCGTTCCGCTATACATTTTCATCTGACAGTGAAACTCATACTCTCCTTTTTCTAACGGCGGCAGCGTGATGCGTTTTAATGTATTGAGAGGAAGGTCATCACTAATCTCCAGCGCTGGAAACAGGACCGTCTCCGAACATGGCGTCGCGTCTTTTCGCAGAAACTGAAGTTCAGTTGGTTTGTTCGCAGACAGTTTGATTTGTGACGGCTGATAGATGCCGTTTTCGACAACAATAGTGAGCTCTCCGTCCTCAAGTACCACCTCACTGGGTTTATACAACCAGAACCACCACACCACTACCGCGATCAGCGCGAGACCTATAAGATTAGTAATTAGCATGAGATCGTATTCCTCTAGTGTTCCTGTGGCCTGAAGAACCGCAGGCGATTGGCATTGCTCACCACGGTTAGTGAGGAGAATGCCATCGCTGCGCCCGCGATAACGGGGCTCAGCAGGAGACCAAAAAATGGATACAACAAACCTGCTGCAAAGGGTACGCCGCCAACATTATAGACAAACGCCCCAAACAGGTTCTGTTTGATATTGCGCAAGGTCGCTTTACTGACCGCAATAGCATCCGCCAATCCGTGCAGCGAACCGCGCATTAACGTCACATCTGCGCTTTCGATAGCGACGTCCGTACCGGTGCCTATGGCAAATCCAACATTTGCCAGAGCAAGCGCTGGCGCATCGTTGATGCCGTCTCCGGTCATACCAACAATCTCGCCTTCTTTTTGCAGCGCCGAAACCTTATCGGCCTTGTCAGCAGGAAGGACTTCCGCGAAGAACTCCTTGATCCCGACCTTCTCCGCGACTGCCCGGGCCGTGGCGCGGTTATCTCCCGTCAGCATAATCACTCGTATACCAGAGTGCTGTAGACGCCCTATCGCTGATATTGAATCCTCCTTTATTGGATCAGCCACAGCGATCAGGGCAGCCAGTTTTCCGTCAACGGCAAAGAACATCGGTGTTTTAGCCTCATTTGCAAGGCTTTGAGCGGCGTCTATCTGCCCCTCGCAGGTGATATCCCGATCCCTCATCAGCTTCTCGTTACCAAATAGCAGATTGCGCCCGCCGACGCTCGCTTCAACACCATGTCCAGCAACCGCCTTGAAGCCATCAGCTTTATCGACTTCTAGACCTCGCGCCTGGGCAGATTCGATAATTGCCAGCGCCAGCGGGTGCTCAGAACCCGACTCGAGGCTTGCCGCGAGCTTAAGCACTTCCTCTTCAGTAAAATCAGATGTCGGGATAATGTTTGTCACCCGAGGTGAACCCAGTGTGATAGTACCGGTCTTGTCCAAAATCATTGCCGTGAGTTTTGACGCCGTTTGTAACGCCTCGCCATTTCGAATCAGTACACCAGCCTCCGCCGCCTTGCCGACTCCGACCATGACAGACATAGGGGTGGCAAGCCCAAGAGCACAGGGGCACGCTATGATCAATACGGTTGTTGCTGAAACAATGGCATAGGCTACCGCGGGCTCGGGGCCGAAGTTCAGCCACACCAAAGCACTGATGATTGCGATAATCATGACAACCGGGACGAAATATGCGGAGATAACGTCTGCCATACGACCAATAGGCGGTTTGGAGTTCTGCGCGCGCTTGACCATACCGATGATTCGCGCCAGTGCGGTGTCCTTACCGACACGCGTTGCGCGGATCACAATGGAACCCGTTTTGTTGAGGGTACCGGTGACGACTTCATCACCCTGCACTTTTTCAACTGGCATGGGTTCGCCGGTCAGCATTGATTCGTCTATCGCTGTATGACCCTCTTCTACTTCGCCATCTACCGGGATTTTTTCCCCCGGCCGCACGCGCACTAAATCGCTGAGCAACACGTCTTCGATGGCAATATCAATATCTTTGCCTTCTCTAATCACCCGCGCAGTTTTAGCCTGCAGCCCGATCAATCGCTTGATGGCGTCCGAAGTCCTTCCTCGCGCCTTTAATTCCAGAGCAAGCCCGAGATTGATCAGACCGATAATCATTGCAGTCGCTTCAAAATATACGTGACGCGCCATTTCAGGCACATAGGTTGGGAAAAAAATGACCGCCATTGAGTATACCCACGCAGTACCCGTGCCCAAAGCTATCAGCGTATCCATATTGGCAGAGTGGTTTTTGAAGGACTGCCAGGCACCGACATAGAAATGTTTACCAGAAAACATCATAACGCCCAGCGTCAGTAATCCGACCACCAGCCATGCGGCACGTTCGGTATTGGTCGTTACCGTCATCTCTCCGACCGAAAGACCATAGGCCATCAAGGGAACACCCAAACCAAGAGCGATGGCCATTTCAAGCATAAGCCGCTTGTAGTATTGGTAGTCAGCCTGCTCCTTCTCATCCATTGCGTCTTGATCTGAACCGTCATTTGCAATGCGAACGGTGTAGCCTGCCTGCTCCACGGCGTAGACCACGACATCAGCACTCACATCGCCTTCGACCATGACACTGCGATCAGCAAAGTTCATCTGAGCACTTTGAACGCCAGGCACCTTGATTAGGGCCTGTTCAATCTTGGACACACAGCTTGCGCATGATGCACCC
>Ga0209273_10001178_pt1 | contig 25141 bp, 24 predicted proteins | sample tdAd471_FD_187126 | JGI IMG/M metagenome (GOLD analysis project Ga0209273, IMG submission 187126) | Marine sediment microbial communities from the Atlantic coast under amendment with organic carbon and nitrate - tdAd47.1 (SPAdes)... | ecosystem: Environmental > Aquatic > Marine > Coastal >...
GGCTGAAGGGGCGCAGCGAGAATATGTGCCGCCCGTGCGCCGATCCGTCCTCAAGGCGAATATCGACCACGAGCCGGCCTTCTTCGATGGAGAGATGAAGCGCATAGGGGCCGCCATCGGATCCGGCAGGCGCAAAATGGTTTTCCTCCAGAAGATCGAAAATCGCCACGGACCGATCATGGTCAATCTCAGGGGTGCGGCGGATGACGCTACGCTCATCCAGCTTAATGTCGGCAATGCGAAAGTCGTTTGCCTGGTTCATGACCCTCGTCCGCGTCGGCCCCAATCAAATCATAATGGGGCGCGTGGTGGCTGACCAGATGGATCGGACACCACTCCAACTAAAATACAAATGCCGATAGGAAAGACTTACGCGTCCGGATGCCGCGGTCGCGATTTCACGGGCCAAGGCTCCCCCATATCGGAAAGATAAGCGTCGATACATTCGGCACTCAGTCGCAAAACCCCTCCGCCTGCAAACGTAAGCTCGATTGTGCCAGACGGATCATCATCACTGCCCGACCCTGTAAAGCCGATCGTCAGAAGATCGAATGCGGTATCTTTGTCCTGCAGGGGCAGATTTTGCACTTGTACGCGCTCGATGCCATCGAAATGGACGCCGGATCGAACGCGCTGGGGTAAAGCGGCCTGGAAAAGACCTGCCTTGGCTTCGCGTTCCCAGATGAAGCGGCTAACCACTAAAGCAAAGCGTCGGCTTTTAGGCAGATACGCCATATCGCCCACCACGCCCACAGCATCCTGCAGGTAGGCGGAGAGGACCGCGAGGTCTTCTTCGTCACGGGCGTGAAGAGCGAGGGTCATGAGGGGGTGACGGCCTGATCCTTAAACTAAGTACTTGGGCCTAGGCTAGGCGCGGGGCTTCAATCCTTCAACCTTTCAATGTCTGCGCCGACCCCGCCCAGTTTTTCCTCGATCCGCTCAAAGCCTCGATCAAGGTGATAGACGCGCGAGATGATGGTCTCACCTTCTGCCGCCAGGCCCGCGAGCACCAGCGATACAGATGCGCGTAGATCCGTCGCCATAACCTGGGCACCATTTAGCCGAGCAACGCCGTCAACCCTCGCCGTCTGACCGTCCACGTGGATATCAGCCCCCATGCGCGCAAGTTCAGGTACATGCATGTAGCGGTTCTCGAAAATTGTTTCCTTGATATGCGAGGTGCCATCGGCGGTGCTGAGCAACGCCATCAATTGCGCCTGCAGATCGGTGGGAAACCCTGGATAGGGCTCAGTTTCCACATCCGCAGGCAAAGGGCGTTTGCCATTTCGAGCAACCTTTAGCCCTTCGGCGGTCTCTTTGAATTCAACCCCGGTGGTCTCAAGCGCTGAATTAACAGCGCCCATCAGATCGGCGCGCGCGCCGATTAGCTCAACCTCGCCCCCTGTGATTGCTACGGCCATGGCAAATGTTCCTGCCTCAATGCGGTCGGGCACCACATCGTGCTGCGTCCCGGAAAGATGCGGCACGCCTTCGATTGTGACCGTTGAAGTGCCTAGGCCCGATATCTGGGCGCCCATCTTGATGAGACATTCGCCAAGATCAACGACCTCAGGCTCGCGCGCCGCGTTTTCAAGCACCGTGATTCCGGGTGTCAAAGAAGTGGTCATAAGAAGGTGCTCGGTAGCGCCTACTGAGACGAACGGGAACGTGATCCGACCGCCACTGAGCCCCTTCGGAGCACTGGCGTGCACATAGCCGTCTTCGAGTCGGATCTCCGCACCGAGTGCCTCAAGCCCCTTGAGATGGAGATCCACCGGCCGCGAGCCGATCGCGCAGCCGCCAGGCAGCGAGACATTCGCCTCACCCATTCGCGCAAGCAGTGGCCCGGCCACCAAAAAGCTCGCACGCATTTTCCGGACGAGGTCATAAGGCGCGAGGGTCGATGTGATGTCTTTGGTGTGAAGCGTGAGATGCGTGCCCACGCGGTCGGCCCCGTTAGAGGCAATCTTGGTGCCGTGCTGCGCAAGAATTGCCGAGAGAGAGTCGATATCTGCTAGCCGCGGTACATTCGTGAGTTCCAGCACCTCATCGGTTAAGAGGCTGGTAACCATCAAGGGAAGCGCTGCGTTTTTTGCGCCGCTGATCTCGATAGTTCCTGAAAGTCTATTCCCACCTTTTACGCGAATTCGGTCCATGGGTCCTCTGGGTCTCGGAGGGCAATCCTTGCCCTTTTGCCCAAAAAATTAGGCGATGCTGAGGCGGCAACCGTCAAGACTTGCCCTTGGTTTCGTCAGGTTCGGGGTCCGCATCATCAGGGTCTTCAGCGCGGCGGCGCGCCTGGGCCTTGCGTCGCTTGAGATTGGCGCGCAGCGCCTTGGCAAGACGCGCCTCCCGATCATCGGGCCTATTTTTTTGCTTTTTCTCGCTCACGACCTACCTCGCCCCACCGCGGGCGGCACGCTACCTAATCCACTCTTGGGGTCAAGGTCCCCCGATTCTCGGGCTTTGCATCCGTCCGACCTTCATGTATACGGACGGCCCCGAAGCAAGGCCCCAAGGCCTTCGCAAGCGGATATCGCCCATGTAGCTCAGGGGTAGAGCACTCCATTGGTAATGGAGAGGTCGAGAGTTCAATTCTCTCCGTGGGCACCAGTTCTTTCGCATTTTGATCACCGAATTCGAATCACCAAATCTGATACGACAGCCACACCTGCGTTGGGGTGGAGCTACAAGTAAGTTTTTTGTCACAATCAAGCCGAAAGCCCTGCAATTCCTTGAATGGCTCTTGCGGACCCGGTATGGTTCGCAACAATTGAATTGGGGCCCCGTCAGGGCCCCGTTTTCCTTGTGACGAATTTGTTCAGATTTGCGTGGGGTCATCCATGAAATATCGTACGGTATTGTTTACCAGTGTCGCGGCCATTGCATTGGCGACGAATGCGTCCGCGCGGCAGGGCGATACATACCTCACATTTTTTGGTGGGTTTTCAAGCGGTGAGAGTCCCGAATTTACTGGGGGACCGAGCTTCACCACCAAGGTGACCGTGTCGAGTTTTCAAAGCCGCAAGATAACAAAAACAATTTTTACGACGGTGAAGTTTACCTCCGGAGGCACAACGACGGCGAGCGTAGGTTTCAAGCAAACATACATAAAGCTTGGAACACTGCTTGGCACTTACAAGCTATCTAACACAACACAATTTAGCGGCGCGGCCGACTCTACGGGATGGGTTCTCGGCGCGGGCATGGGTGTGGAACTTTTCGACAATCTACGCGGCGAAGCTGAATTAGCATTCCGCCGTTTCGATTTTGACGACAATGCGATTTTGGATACGGCGAATCATTATCGTCGTCGATATCGCGTGGACGCCTACTATTCATACATCATTCCGATAAGTACCGGCACGAGAAAAACGACGCTCACAACGACGCAGACGAACTTTGTCTCGTCGTTTGCGGCGGCGGACCTATTTGCGGTGGCAGGAACAACGAAAGCCCCGGCTCAAGTGGATGGTGAGCTAACGTCATTCTCGTTGATGGCAAACCTTTGGTACGACTTCCCTATTGGCGACTCGGGTCTCAAAACATTTGTTGGCGGAGGTATTGGCATTGCGAACCTGACATTGAGCTATGACTTTCTAGCTCAAAATTCTATTCCTGAGTACATTGTCGATCGTTTGGGCACCGTAAAAACACCAACGGGTAGCGCCACGATTACGACCACGACCACATCGACAACCTTCAGAACGCCCAGTGCAAATCTTAAAGATGATGATGCGGTATTCGCCTATCAATTCGGTGCAGGGCTCGGGTATGAGTTTGACAATGGCATAATGCTCGCCGCTCAGTACCGTTACTTCGCGACGACAGATGGTGACTTTGGCGACCACTCAGAAAATGTTGAATCATCCGATGTCATTTTCAGCATCTCCTTTCCCTTTGGCCGGGCCCGCTAACTTAATCCGCCAACCCAATTTCCCGCAGTGTTCATGACGGATCGCGGCCCGCTTCCCCTCGCGCAACTTGGCTGGACTGACGGTGCACCTATTGCGGAACATTTCGGCGATATTTATTTCAATCCAGATGATGGCGTGGCCGAAACAAGGCACGTCTTTCTTGACGGGACCAACCTTCCCGCCCGCTGGGAAGGAAACCGCATCGCCACTGTCGGCGAGCTTGGCTTCGGTACGGGCCTGAATTTTCTCGCAACCTGGGCGCTTTGGGAACAAGCCCGGTCGCCGAGGGCGCATTTGCACTATGTCTCGATCGAGGGATGCCCGCTGACACCCGAGCAATTATCAATTGCTCATAAAGCGTTCCCTGAATTCGCTCACCGTACTGCACAACTTCGCGAGGCCTATCCGCCACGCGCCCGCGGCCATCATCTGATTCGATTATCGCAGCATGTGACGCTGCGTCTTCTTTTTGGCGATGCAGCGGAGATGCTCAAAGGTCTCGAAGCTAGAATCGAGACCTGGTTCCTTGATGGATTTGCTCCGTCAAAAAACCCTGAGGTGTGGTCCAGCGAGGTTATGGCTCAGCTGGCGCGGTGCTCCGCTGAGGGAGCACGCCTCGCCACTTTCACCGTTGCGGGCGATGTGCGCCGCGCGCTTTCGGAACATGGCTTTGAGGTGGAAAAGTCCCTCGGCTTTGGCCAGAAGCGCGAGATGTTAAAAGCGCGCTTTGTTGGCGAGCCCGCAATTGATCCCGCGCCCTGGTTCCATCTGCCCTTGTGCAGGCCCGGTAGGCGGGTTGCCGTGATCGGTGGCGGCATCGCAGGTGCTTCCTGTGCCCAGGCGCTGCACCGCTATGGATGCAGCGTAACGGTGTTTGACCAAGGTTCCCGCCTGGGCAGCGGTGCGTCCGGCGCGCCATCCGGCTTGGTATTGCCGCGCCTTAGTGCGGAACCTGATGCGCCTGCGCGGTTCAATGCCGCGGCATTTCATATGGCGGTGCGCGCGTACCAGGCCGAGGGGGTGTTATCGCGAGGTGGCGGTCTTCGTCTGGCATCCGGTCTTGATAAAATTGGACGACTTGAACGCACGGCAACTTCTGGCCTCTTTGATGCTGACGATCTGGAATTGCTGGAAGACGGCGACGCGAGCGACAAAGCGGGCTGCAATGTCACCTCGCCCGCGCTTTTCTTTGCCAACGCAGGACAATTGAGGAGCTCTGACTATTTGAAGGCTGCAATCGCCGACATTGCCTTTCACTTTGATACGGCCATCGCAGGTCTTGAACGCGACGAAGATGATGAAATGTGGCGCCTCATAAAATCCGATGGCGATGTGATCGGACCCTTTGATACGGTGATCCTCGCTTGCGGTGTGGCAGCCGCCACATTGTTCCCCCACGCCGAATGGCCCATCGAAGCGCGCCATGGACAACTCACGAAGATCGAAACAGCCGTCAGTCTTGCGCTTCCCGTTTCGTTTGGCGGCTACGCAGCACCGACCGAAGGGGGCACCTGGATCGGCGCAACCCATACTCCCATCGACCGAAACGCCGATCCCGGATTTGATCCGCACGCAGATGAAGATAATCTGGCAAGGCTTGCCAACGCACTGCCAGAACTTCGCAAGAGTGCAAAGATCATTGACCGGTGGTTCGGTATTCGAGCAACCACACCCGACCAATTGCCAATCGTCGGCCCCATCACGGACGCTGAATCATTTCGGCAGGCATTCGCGCCGCTCGTCAATGGCCAAACACATGGGCTTGCCCCTGCCCCTGTCGCACCCGGATTATTCGTCGTGAGCGCACTTGGCTCACGCGGGTTTGTTTCCGGCCCGCTCCTCGGCGAAGTAATCGCAGCCTATGTGCTGGGAACACCCTTGCCCATTGATCGCGAGGCGCGGCAAGCGATACATCCCGCGCGATTTACAATTCGCAGATTAAAGCGCGGAGATAGCTGAGACTAACCGGCAGGCCGCGCCGGGCCGCCGCGACCTCCCAAAAACGCAGGCCACATCTTCACCAGCGTGTCGTCCTTGAGCGCGTAATGGTGAAACGCCGCGGCGCCGACATGAAGAACCGTCAACAAGATGAGCATCCATACGCAAACAAGATGCACTGCCTCAGCTACATGGCGCGTGCTTTCGCTTACGGAAATAAAGTTCGGAATGTGGAAGAGATAAAAGAAGTCGATCTCGATATGCGAGCCCGCACTAATCACGTACCCGCTTATCGGGAGGATCAGCAGAACAGCGTACAATGCGCCGTGGGTCGTATGGGCCAGAAGCTGCACGAAACGCGGCAATTCGCCCGAGAGCGGCGGTACATAGTGCGTTACGCGCCAAATGATTCGGGCGATCACGAAAAGCGCGATCACAATGCCAATGGATTTGTGCAAGTCAAAAATAGCGACCACGTCTTCGATGCGGGACATATCCACCGCCGCAATCATGTCCTGCTTTTGTTTGTGCGCATAAAACCCGAATGGCACTTGCACAAAAACCAGAAGGGTAATCGCCCAATGCAAACCTTTGGCAACTGGTCCCCAGTGACCTGCGGTATTGTCGAGGCTCATGCGTCGCTCCCAAGTGGCTCAAAGATTACCGATACTTGACGCTACACCCATATTGTGTGGTTTCGGAAATTTGGACTTCGTGCCCATCATCAAGATCGGCAATCGCCTGACGCACATAATTGTTCGCAATTTCAATCGAAGACCGCCGCGTCGTTGGCTGATTGTCAATTGCGCCCATATAACGCAAAACACCCGCCTCATCGATGACGTACATGCCGGGCGTTGCGCGGGCATCGTAATCGCGGCCCACAATCCCATCGGGATCAAACAGAACCGCCGTCGGAACAGCACCGCGGGAGGCGGTTAGCTCGTTCGCTTCTTCGCCGGTTACAAAGCCCTGCCGTCCGGGAGCGGATGAAATAATAGAGAGCCAAACCGCTCCGCTTTCCGTCATCTCACTCTGAAGGATTTGCATATTGCCGCTGCTGTAGTGCTTGCGCACATAGGGACAATCGTGGTTGGTCCATTCGAGGATGACACGCTGGCCAGCAAAATCCGAAAGCGAGCGTTCTTCCCCATCGCTGTCGATGAGGGTGAAATCCGGGGCCGCCTCACCCACGACCGGCGTCGCCAATGCAGCAACCGGTGCAAGCAGCAAAAAAAACGCAGCGGATATTGCCTCAAGCCTCATTGAAATCTCCCTCCCCTTCAATCCTCACCGAGCACGCCAAGCAGTATATCAGGCGTAAGCACTTGTGGCAGCACCTGCGGCGTCTCGCCCGGACGGTAGACCACATAAAGGGGTACGCCGGGCCTGCCAAAGCGTTCAAGGGCTTGGGCGATTTCCGCATCGCGATTTGTCCAATCACCCTTCATATAGACCACATTCTCGCTCGTAAGCCTTGCGGCCACACGTGGATCGGCAAAGACCACCCGTTCATTGACAAGGCACGTTATGCACCAGGCTGCGGTGAAATTCACGAACACCGTACGGTTATCAGTGCGCTGTAGTTCCAGTGCTTCGAGCGAATAGGCAACCGATGGAATGGCGTCGTCATTGCTCAGCACGGCATCTCCCGACGCGCCTGCACGCGGCAGTACCGAAACAGTGCCGCCCATCACGCCCACTAGCAATATCAACATCGCAAGCTGGGTCAAATTCGCGGGCACTTTTGTGTGCGCCATGTCAAAGGCCCAAGCGCCGAGCGCAAGCACCAGCAACACAGCCAGCGTCGTCAACACAATCGAGAAGCTTGCTTGTTGCGCAAGCACCCAAAGAAGATAGAGAACCCAAGCGTAGATGGGCAGTGCCAGGAATTGCTTTATTCGTTCCATCCACGCGCCGGGGCGCGGCAGATACCTTAAAAGCGCAGGCGCAAAACTAAGCACAAGGTACGGCAATGCCATACCGAACCCGAGAGCAACAAATATCGCAAGACCTACGATCGCCGACTGGGCTAGGGCAAAGCCAAGCGCAAGCCCCATGAACGGTGCGGTGCACGGGGCGGCCACAATGACCGCCAACACGCCTGTAAAGAACGAGCCGGAAAGGCCGCGACGTTCGGCAAGGCTACCGCCAAGTCCCATGATCGATGTGCCGATCGTATAGACACCCGAGAGATTGAGCCCGATCGCAAACAACAGCGCCGCAAAGCTCGCAACCACGATCGGCGATTGAAGTTGGAAGCCCCAACCGATCTGCGCGCCGCTTGCCCGCAACGCCATGAGCAAAAGCGCAATCAGACTGAAGCTCACAAGAATACCCACCGTGTACGCCATGCCGTGGCTGCGCACACGCCAGGGCCGTTCATGAGCAACGGATACGAACGTCAGCGCTTTTAGGAACACGATGGGGAAAACGCACGGCATGAGATTGAGGATAAGCCCGCCCAAAATCGCAAAAAGCGCCGCACGCGCAAAACCAATTCCATTGTAGGCGCCTTGCGGGACGAAGCTTCGCGCCATGGCAGCAATCGGAATGGGCGCCTCGGTGGCTTCGATCGCCAGCGCCCTGGATACGCGTTCGCCCCCAATTTCTTCTTCGAGCCTGATTAATCCGCGTATCACCTCCGGGACAGCGTCGCGACGAAAGCGTGCGCCGGATACCGTCGACAGCGTCATCCCTTCGGCACCGAAGCGAATTTCCTGCGGCGCTGCATTGTCGATGAGCCCGGCTATTTCCGGGAAGAACGTAACGGATGTAATCCGACCTTCGCCAAGAGGGCCTGCAAAGTCCGGCCCCATCAGGGCCACGCGGAGAAACCCGTCAACATCCTCGAACTGCGCGAGCCATGGTGATGGCTGGGGAAGGCGTTCGCGTGCGCGAGCAAAGACGTCAACGGCCGAGAAATTTCGCGCGCCCCCGCCCGCGACTATGGGCAGAGAAATATCCACGGGCCCATCTTCGGGAATGCAGACCTCTGCACACACAAGCCAAAAGACGTGCGCACGGATTGGAACTTGCGAACCCGCGCGGAGCCCCGCGGGAACTTCAAGTGGGATGAGCATGATATTTTCACGCTCGTATCCGAAATTGACGAGCGGCCCATAGGGCTGGCGTTCGGGGGGTTGCCACTGGATATCGCCGGCAACAAATCCAGGCGGCAAATCCCATTCAATATCGGTCGGCTCCCCAGAATCGCCTGGGTTCTGCCAATAGGTGTGCCAGCCGGGCGCGATGGATTGATGAAGCGCGAGCCACACCGTGCCCCCGTCAGCTGGAAGACCGGCTTCCTCGGGCATCAGTTCAACGCGCACCCGCTCGGTCTCAAGGCTTGCGGCGGCAAGCGCGCCGGGCGCCAAGAACGTTAGCGCAAGGCTGGCCAATATGGCCGCCCGCAAGACAATCCCACATCCGGTCTGCGTTGCCTGATTCACGTTGGCTGCTTCCCCTTGTTTCCGCGCAGCAATTTCCAACATATGCTTGGATTTATTGATGCCAGAGCCCGGCGTTCTGTAACAGGCGCCGGGCAGACAATAAAGGGTGAAGAGGAATTGCCGCATTCCGCACAATATGGGGCACATGAGCGCCAAGGGCTTGATATTTACCCGGCGCGCAACCGCGGCGGCGAGCGCTCGCCCGTTCTTGTCTTCATTTATGGCGGTGGCTGGGACAGCGGTGATCGCTCGCTCTATCGGTTTTTAGGCCAAGCTTACGCCGCAAAAGGGTTCACCGTGGTGGTCCCCGACTACCGGATCTACCCCGAGGTGCGCTACCCCGATTTCATGGAAGATGCGGCGCTCGCGCTCAAATGGGTTTCGGAAAATATTGGCGATCATGGGGGCAACGCTCAATGCATCCATCTGATGGGGCATTCGGCGGGGGCTCACATCGGTGCGCTCTTGGCGCTCGATCCCTCTCGCCTGAGCGCCGTTGGCCTTGCGCCAACAATGTTCCGCAGCTTCACGGGCATCGCTGGGCCTTATAGTTTTAATCCTTTGGAATGGGACAGCACTCGCCACATATTTGAAACCGCAAAGGACATCGACAAGGCGCGGCCCATCAAGCACGCCCACGGCGCGGCGGCGCCCATGTTGCTGTTGCATCCCGTCAAGGACAAAACGGTTTACCTGGAAAACAGCGAAAACCTTTGCGAGGCAATTACCGAAGCGGGCGGCGTTGCCCATCACATCGCCTATCCGCGCGTGAGCCATGTAAGCGTCATCGTTTCAATTGCGTGGCCGGTGCGCTTTCTGGCGCCCACATTTCGGGATAGCCTAAAATTTATGCGCACGCACAATGACGCCTTGCCCGCGGAAGCGACCGCGACATTGAGCGCCTTTGCCTAGAGCCTCCCGACACGTAATGTTTCGAAAAATAGAGGGCAAAGCCTGATGGACGCCAATGCAATTCACCAAGCGCTCAGCGCCGCCGCGCAGCATTTACAAGCTGGGCGGCCCCGCGAGGTTGAGATTGCCATTGCGCCGGTGCTCGAAGCAGCGCCCCAGCATCCCGACGCACAGTTCTTCAAGGCGATTGCCTGCCATCAGCAAGGCCGCACCGAAGAAGCGCTCAGCCACGGCGCGCGCGCTGCCAAACTTTCCCCTTCGAATGCAAATATCCTGGGGACCTATGGCACCATCTTAATGGCCGCCTATCGCCACGATGAAGCGATCGAAATTTTCCAGCAGCTAACGCGCGCCAACCCGCAGAGCCCACAAGGGTATTTTACTGTTGGTATGCTGATGAACCGCGTCGGCCGGTTCGATGAGGCTGTTGACGCTTTCACAACGGTCGACCGCCTGACCGGCGGCAACCCTGAATCCAAACGCAATCTTGCAATTGCTTGTTACGAAGCTCAGAGATACGAGGAAGCCCTAGCCCCGGCGCGTGCTGCGGTGTCCGGGCTCCCCGGCGACCGGAACGCTATCTATACGCTCGGCAAAGCGCTGCTCGCGGCAGACCAAGCTGACGAAGCGCTTGGGTATTTCGATCAGATGAATGACGGCGGCATGTTCGCAAACAAGGCGCTCGCTTACAAAGAAGTAGCGCTGCGTGAGCTCGGCCGCGATGAAGAAGCAAATTCGATTGGCCGGTTGGAGGATTACGTATGGCCTTTGACCTTGAGCGCGCCTGAGGGATTTAGTTCGCTTAGCGCATTTAACGATGCCATTTGCGACGAGATGTTGGGGCACGCAGAGATCGAAGACGCGCCCACCCATCGCGCCACGCGTAATGGCCGTAAAGTCTCAAACCTGCTCGACAATCCTTCGCCGCTGATGAAGACATTTGGCGGCATGATCGGCGGTGCCATTTCGGGGATGCAAGATCATCTTGCCAGGGACGCAAGCGATGGGCCGTTTGCCATTGCGCCGCCGCCTGGTGAGGTTGAGATCGATCTTTGGGTCAACATCATGCACCGCCAGGGCCATCAACTCCCGCACTTCCATCCGCAAGGTTGGCTCTCAGGCTGTTATTATGCGCGCGTGCCGGACCGTGTTGAAACATCCGGCGAGGCACACGAAGGCTGGATCGAATTTGGCCGCCCGGCCTATCACCTTCCCCATACAAAAGCGCCAACCGTGCGTGTGGTGAAGCCTGAGGAAGGGTTGATCGTTCTATTCCCATCTTACTTGTTTCACCGCACGATCCCGTTTGAAAGTGATGATTTGCGCATCAGCTTTGCCTTTGACGTAGTGCCTAAAGCCTGGCGTGACGTGGCGAAGGAATCGGGCGCCGAGGTCTAAAAGAAAACGCCGGGACCCAAGACCCCGGCGCTCTCTAGATTTCAGTGGTAGGATTCTTAGAAAATTTCGAAGAGACCCGCCGCGCCCTGGCCGCCGCCGATGCACATGGTGACAACGCCGTATTTCGCGCGCCGGCGCTTTCCTTCTAGCAAGATATGCCCGGTGCAGCGTGCGCCGGTCATCCCGAACGGATGGCCGATGGCAATGGATCCGCCGTTCACATTGTACTTCTCGGGATCGATGCCGAGCTTGTCGCGGCTATAGAGGCACTGCGACGCGAACGCCTCATTGAGCTCCCACAAATCAATGTCATCCACTTTCAGCCCCGCACGATCAAGAAGGCGCGGCACCGCGTAAATCGGGCCGATGCCCATCTCGTCAGGCTCACAGCCTGCGACCGCAAAGCCGCGGAAGGCACCTAAGGGCTCGAGATTGCGCTTCTCGGCTTCTTTTGCATCCATCACAATCACCGAGGCTGCGCCATCGGAAAGCTGTGAAGCGTTCCCGGCCGTGACGTACTTGCCTTCCTTGACTGTAATGCCGTCCTTGAAGACCGGCGCGAGGCTTTGTAGCCCTTCCAGCGTGGTTTGTGGGCGATTGCATTCGTCTTTTTCAACAACGTAGTCGACAATGGATTCTTCTTTGGTTTCCTTATCGACCACTTTCATTTTGGTTCGTAGGGGAACGATCTCATCATCAAACTTGCCCGAGGTTTGCGCCTCGGCGATGCGCTGCTGACTGCGGAACGCGTATTCGTCTTGATAGTCGCGCGGAACATTGTAGCGCTCGGCCACAATCTCGGCGGTTTCGATCATCGCCATCCAGAGCGCGGGCATGCGGCCAAAAAGCTCCGGCTCGACGATATTCGATGTGTTCATCTGGCCGCGGCTCACAAGGCTGATGCTTTCAACACCGCCCGCCGCCATGATGGGAACGCCTTCCGCAGTCACCCGGTTCGCTGCCATGGCAATCGCTTGGAGCCCCGAGGAACAGAAACGGTTCACGGTGGTGCCCGCAACGGAAACCGGACAGCCCGCTTGCATCGCCGCGATGCGGCCCACATTCATGCCGGTGGCACCTTCGGGATTACCGCAGCCCACAATGTAATCTTCAATTTCACCCGGCTCGATCTTTGCGCGATCAATCGCGTGCTTGAGCGTGTGCCCTGCCATGACCGAGCCGTGGGTGATGTTGAACCCGCCCCGGCCCGCTTTGGCAAGGCCCGTACGCGCGGTGGAAACGATGACAGCTTCGCGCATGTCTTGCTCCTTTAGTTCCTGGAATATTTGTCTTGAGCGTCAGACGGCACCCCACCTGACAATTCGTCGGTAACCATACGCACATCAGGTCCGTTTGGCGATTCCTGAAGGCTATCCTTGCGTCAACGGAAGCGCGTGCCACAGATTTGCCTCGAAATCGTCCTTTCCAGACCGTTAATGGGCCCGCCTCCCGCCCCTTTCACTGCTTATCAATCGTTCTCATGTTCAATAGCTCCCGGGGGAATTGGGACTATGTGCGTTTCGCGGGGAAGAAACCTTCTTGCGACAGTTGCGTTGGCGGCAGGCGTAATAGCCAGTCCGGCTCTGGCCGTGCCGTCTGAAGCGGGAAAGCCGGAAAGCGTGCCCGCTTCGCCTTGTGATGTGCTTCTCGCCGAAGCCGAATGTGCACTCGTGCCCGAGGCGCTCGATAATCCCGAAGCCGAAAGCGCTGTTTTCGTAGTTGAAGAAGCTGCCGTGCCGTTTCTTGGCCCCACCACAGGCGCGGGAACGAATGTGCAGATCTCCATACAAGCTCAAAACTACGACGACCTTTTCACCATCTACTTTCCGCGAGGGTCGGACCACATGACCATGCCTGCCGAAGACATGGCAGCACTCGCCGCGATCGCCGCGCAAGACCAAGGTGAGGCGGTCGTGTGGATATCATCGGACACATCGCTGACGACAGATCTCGCCATGGGCCGAATGCAGGCGGTTCTGAATGTACTCATCGAATATGGCGTGCCGCTCGGCTGGATACATCTCGACGATGGCAGCCTTGATGCAATCCTCAATCGCCCGGAAAGTCTTTCCAGCGATATCGGTCTCTAGCTCTCGCCTCGGCCCATATAGCCGAAGAGATGCCCCGCCACTTTCCTTAGCTGAATTTCTTCCGCCCCTTCGGTAATGCGATAGCGCCGATGATGGCGATAGATGTGTTCAAACGGTTTATGCCGCGAATAGCCCATGCCGCCGTGAACCTGCATGGCGCGGTCTGCCGCTTCGCAGCAGAGCCGGTTCGCGCGGTAGTTACACATGGCAACGCGGTCTGAGATTTTGATCGCCACTTCTTTCTGGGTCATCTGATCCATTTCCCATGCGGTCTGGCGAATAAGCGCTCGCACCATGGCGGCTTCGGTATGAAGTTCCGCCAGTGGAAACTGGATCGCCTGGTTCTGCGCCAGAGGTTTGCCAAAGGGTTTGCGCTTGCGCGCATAGGCCGCTGCCTCATCGATGCAGTATTGCGCGGCGCCTAATGAGCTTGCCGCCTGGCGAATGCGGTTTTCGTGCACAAAGTGTTGGGCGAGCGCGAGGCCTTCGTCTTCTTCTCCAAAAACCGCCGTATCTGGCACCCACACATTGGTGAGCGAGATGCGCGGATGATCCGTAGGCATATTGAAGGTCCAAAGGTATTCCTCGATTTTGAAACCCTCCGCATCCGATGGAACCAGAAAGCACGTAATGCCGCGCGCGTCGCCGTCCTCGCCGCTGGTGCGGGCAAAGACCATGTCATAATTGGCGATGTGCATCCCCGTGTTCCACATCTTCTCGCCATTGATGAGCCAGCCGTTTTGCCCATCACGCACGGATTTCTCGCCTCGGGTTTCCATCCAAGTGGCATCGGACCCATGATCAGGCTCGGTCAGCCCAAAGGCGACCTTGTGCGTGCCGGCGAGCATGCCATTGATGAATTCTTCTTTTTGATCCTCGGTGCCAAAATCGCGGAACATCAAAACCTGCGGGAAGTTCCCCACAATAGAGCTTTCGTTTTGCAGATCGTTGTGGAGCCCCAGGCCCTTCGCCGCCAAGTGCTCGCGGATGATGGCCATGGCAAGATTGCCAATCTCCTCGCCGCCATATTCTTTGGGCAGCGCAAGGCGCAAAAACCCCGCCGCATCAGCCCGTCGGCGCATTTCGCGCAAAAGATCTTCCCATTCCTCGCGCGGAAGACCCTGATTATCCCAATCGGTGCGGGCGTGTTCGCGTCGGTGATCAAAAAAGCGAATGTTGTCGTTCTCGCGCTCGAGCGGTTTGATCTCTTTGGCGATAAACTCGTCAAGCTCTTCGAGTTTCTTCTCAATCCATTCGGGAATGCGAAAATCCATGAGTTACTCCAGGTGTCAGTTGCCCATTAAGTGCAGCACGACGTTGCGCGACTGCCCTTGGGCGCGGTGTTCAAAGAGATAAATCCCCTGCCAGGTGCCAAGGGCAAGCCGGGCATCAACAACAGGGATTGAAAGCGAGGTTTGCGTAAGCGCCGAACGTATGTGCGCGGGCATATCATCTTCGCCTTCAGCCGTGTGGCGGTATAGCGAAAGATCCCAAGGCGCGAGGTGCTCAAAAAAGGTTTGCAAATCGCGCTGCACATCTGGGTCCGCATTTTCTTGGATCAAAAGTGAGGCGGACGTGTGCTTGACGAAAAGCGTCAACAGACCTTCGTCCATGCCTTGGGCCTTCACCCAATCAGCAACAGAGCCCGTGAAATCCGTAAGGCCGGGGCCGTTTGTTGAAATCGAAAGTGTTTTTGTGGCTTGCTTCATGCGACGCGCGTGGGCTCCGCTGTTTCCCATTGATCGGGGTCGTGGCCAAAAATAAGTTTCGCGCCGCGCGCCTCAAGGTCTTTTACCCTCTTAAGGCTCGCCATCGCTTGCACCTCGTCATGGGCAACGCTTGGCAACCGCAACTCTTCAAGACTACGCCGCAGGTAACACGCATCGCCCGTAAGCAGCACGTCTCCCCCATCGGTTTTCACCATAAGCGATTGATGCCCCGGCGTGTGACCAAATGTCGGAATGCACACCATCGACCCATCGCCAAAAACATCGTGTTCGCCGTCGACCAGTTTCATGTCTTGCCCAAGATCAAAGTCCGCTTTGGAAAGACCATTCGCGGCGGCGAGATCAGGGTCTTGCCCGGCTTCCCATTCGCGCTTTTGCAACACTACAGGGCAGTCACACATGGCGTGATTGCCGCCCGCGTGATCGAAATGAAGGTGCGAATTGATCAAGTAATCTACGTTCTCAACGGCCACATCCAATTGGCCAAGCCGCGCGGCGAGATCCTCGCCTGCCTGAAACTCAATGCCAAAATAATCCGCCCATTCCCCGATGCGCGCCTTGGGGTCTTCCTGCATGGATTTGTGCATACCGCTGTCAAAAACCACGCGGCCTTTGGGGTGCTCAATCAGATAGGAAAGCACCGGCGCGCGGATCTGCCCTTCCTCGCCCTTAAGGAAGTCGCCAAGCGGCATATTGAGCCAGCCGCATGTCATGCCGTGGATTTTGATGGTCATATACTTTCCCCTACGTGAGGCGGGCCTGTCCTTGCGGGCAAGCATCGCTTGCACCTATCTTACCGGCCGACCACCAATACGGAAGAGGAGCCTTTCCCATGGCCGATCCCCGCAGCGACGCGCTTCGCACCCCTGATGACCGCTTTGCGGACCTATCGGGTTACGATTTTGTCCCCAACTACGTGGATGATTTGCCGGGCTATGAAGGGCTCCGCATGCATTATGTGGATGAAGGACCCACCGATGCCGATGTGACATTTCTCTGCCTCCATGGCGAGCCGAGCTGGGCATATCTCTATCGCAAGATGATACCGATCCTGACCAAAGCCGGGTACCGCTGTATCGCACCCGATTTTTTTGGGTTTGGCCGATCGGACAAGCCCAAGGACGATGCGACGTACACGTATCATTTTCATCGCAACGCACTGAAAGCGTTCTTCGACCACATGGACCTCAAGAATGTTTGCACCATCAATCAGGACTGGGGCGGGCTCTTGGGCCTTACACTGCCGATGGATTATCCCAACCGCATCACGCGCATGATCGTGGCAAATACGTTCCTGCCCACGGGTGGAGGGGCGAGCGAGGGCTTTCACGCCTGGCGTGACTATGTGGCGAACAACCCCGAGTTTAATGTGGGCGAGCTTATGGGCCGCGCCACATCAATCCTGAACGAAGACGAAGTTGCAGCCTACCAAGCGCCCTTCCCCACTTCGGAATATCTGGGCGGCGTGCGGCGCTTTCCCCAATTGGTGATGACCGATCCGGGCATGGAAGGCATTGAGTGCTCGGAGGCCGCGATCAAATTTTTCGCAAATGATTGGTCCGGCGAATGCTTCATCGCCGTGGGCGCGCAGGACCCGGTATTGGGCGTTGAAACCATGACGGCGTTCCAGAAGATGATCAAAGGCGCGTCGGACCTTCATGTGATCGACGATGGCGGCCACTTTATTCAAGAATGGGCCGAAGAGCTGACGCCGCCCGCGCTTAAGTATTTCAATCTGTGAGCCGGCCGGTCCATGAGTGACATTCCCGAAGGATACGCGCCCGTATGGAACGAGGGCTTCAATGCTTATGTGGGGCCCTTCTACGGAATGCCGCGCGAGGATGGCTCGGTACATTTCATTCTTGATCTGCGCGAAGAGCACCTGAACGGCGGCGAGGTTGCCCATGGCGGATTGATGATGGCGTTCGCCGATGCGGCGCTAGGCACCGCGGTAAGCCTTGCCGTTGATGGTGCGCCAACCGCGACCATGACGCTGAATACGGATTTTGTTTCCAGCGCCGGCAAAGGAACGCGCATCGAAGCCGAAGCCGAAGTCACGCGCGCCACGCGTTCGGTGGTGTTCGTGGCGGGCCGCGTTTATGTGGGCGAGAAAACGCTCATGACCGCCAGCGGCATCTGGAAGGTGCTCGGCGCCAAATGACCGAGAGTATCAACGCCGATCCCGGGCGCGATCCAATCCCATCTGCGCGTAGCGTTGATACCCCCGAGGGCTACACCGAAACGCCCTTATGGGATCCATATGAAGCCCTAATGGGCCCGATCTTCGATAAGCGCATCAAAGGCGAAGATGGCGAAGATGAGCTTTGGATGGCCTTCCGCGTGGATGATCGTCACCTCAACATGCGGAAAGTTGTGCACGGGGGCATGATGGCAAGCTTTGCGGACGCGACGCTTGGCACCGTTGCCTGGAATGCGGTAGATCGCGCGCCGTGTGTTACGCTCAGTATGCAAATGAATTTCCTCAAAGGTCCCCGCGATGGGGATCTTGTGGAATGTCGCCCGCGCCTGACGCGTAAAACACGCTCGATCCTTTTCGTGGGCGGCGAATTCTATGTAGGCAGCGATCTTGTGCTGACCGCGACGTCACTCTGGAAGGTCATTGGGAAGTAACTGTTGCGATGGGCCTTGGTTCGCCGGGGCGCTCGCGCTACCCTCCGCCTGAATTTTCTGATTTGCCCAAGGATAACCATCCATGATTACGCTTTACTACGCGCAGTACACCCGCTCGCTTCGCGTTCGCTGGCTGCTTGAGGAACTGGGCCTCGAATACGAGATTGAGCGGATCAATTTTCGGGAAAAAGAACATAAAGGTGAAGCCTACATGGCTGTGCACCCGCTTGGTCGCATGCCCGCGGCGGTAATCGACGGCGTGACCATGTTTGAGTCAGGTGCGATTTTGCAGCACATCCTCGACAAGTTCGGAGAAGGTCGCCTGCACTCCATCGCGGGAACGCCGGAATCAGCTACTTACCTGCAATGGTTTCATTTTGGCGAAGCGACGCACCAGCCTTATCTCAGCCAAATCGCGCAACATACGGCACTTTTGCCCAAGGAAGAGCGCGTGCCCGCCGTAGTTGAAGCGGCGCGTACAGGTGCCATGGAATGCCTGGAACTCCTCGACACCCACCTGAGTGAGCACGAATATGTGGCTGGGAATGAGTTTACCGCCGCCGACATTATGGTGATCTACCCGCTTGTTCTTTCGCACCTATTCGGCCTGTTGCCGTCGGATGATTTTCCGCATCTTATGAAGTACTACGAACGTATCGCGGCGCGGCCGGCCTTTCAGACCGCGAACGCCGATTAGGGAGCGCCAATGCCCCAAGACGCGGGCGCAGATCAACCGATAAAACGCGCGCGGCGTCGAGCACGCGGGGCGGGCCTTGAGGTCTACCCCGAAAGGCTTCTTGAGATCCTGCCCAAGCTGGCGCTCTTTCAAGGCGTCAACCCGAAAGACTTTCCCAAAATCCTTCGTGACTTTGAATGGCTCAGCGTCCCTGGCGGCTGGACGCTGATGTCGAAAGGCGAGGAAGGCCAATACTTGTATGTCCTTACCGCGGGCAGCATCGGCATGTGGGTGGGGGGCGCGGACGGCACAGACTATATGAGCGCCCACTTCACGCCGGGGCAGACGGTGGGTGAACTTGCCATGTTGTCAGGCGAACGGCGCGTGGGCACGCTCATCGCGCTGCGCGATACTGAGCTCTTGCGCATGTCGGCCGAGGTCTTTCACGAACTGACGGCAAAATATCCGGTGATCCTTGAAAACCTCGCCAAGCTTCTTTCAAAGCGCCTTCATGAAGTCATGCGCGGCGAACGCAACATCGAAGAATGGCGCTCGGTTCCAAAAACCGTAGCTGTTGTGCCTGTGGCGGATTCTGGGATTGAGCTTGAGATCGGCGAAAAGCTGGGGCTTGCGCTTGCGGCCATGGGCGGGCGCGTAAGGCTTTTGGATCATCAGTCTAAAGATCAAAGCAGTGAATGGTTTTACAATGTGGAAACCCACCACGAGCATGTGATTTATCTAGCTGACCAAGCCGATGATGGCTGGACAAAACTTTGTTTGCGGCAAGCCGACCGCATCTTGCTTGTCGGACACGCCACAAACACACCGCCGGTGGAACACCCCCTTGCCCATGTGGATCGGCACGCTTCGCGCGGCCTCATCGAGCTTGCGCTGATCCACGATGCCCATGCCAAAATCGCCGATGGCGCGGCCAAATGGGAAGATGCGATTGGCGCTGATTATCTGCACAACATTCGCACAGGCAACGACAGCGATATGAAGCGCATGTCGCGTCATCTATCGGGCCGAGCCACGGGGCTTGTGCTGGCGGGCGGCGGGGCGCGCGGGTTTGCGCATATCGGCGTCATTCGCGCCCTGCGCGAGGTGGGCATTCCGATCGATCACACCGGCGGCACCAGCATGGGCGGCATCGTCGCGGCGGGCCTGGCGCTTGGCTGGGGCACCGAAGAACTTGAAGAGCGTATGCATACCTCGTTCGTGAAAACCAATCCCCTCGGCCGCCTTACTTTTCCCTCCATTTCGCTTTTCACCGGCGGCAGAATTCAAAAACTCTTGCAGCGCAATTTTGGCGACGTGTGCATCGAGGAATTGTGGCTGCCTTATTTTTGCGTGATATCGAACCTCACCACCGGTCATGAGATTGTGCAGCGGCGCGGAAACCTGTGGCGCGCGCTTCGAGCATCTGTGGCGATCCCCGGCATTGCACCGCCCGTCGTGCGCGAGGGCGAAGTGTTGGTGGACGGCGCGGTGATGAACAATTTCCCCGCCGACGTCATGGCGGAGATGCGCCGGGGCGCCGTGATTGGCGTTGATGTGGAAACCCACCGTGCCTTTACCGGTCTAACCAAGGGATGGGAAGACAACCCCTCGTGGGGCATCTTGGGCGAAGACGCGCGCGGCGGGCCCAATATCATCTCAATCCTGATGCGCGCGGGCACGGTCAACAGCGAGGCGCAAACCAAAGCAAGTCGCGAGCACGCGGATCTTTTGTTTGAACCGCCGGTTAAAGACGTGGCCATTCGCGACTGGGGCGAATTTCGCCGCGTTGTGGATGCGGGCTATGCGCACGCGATGGAAAAGCTAGAGGCCACCGATCTTTCGCGCTTTGGGCGCTAGTCTTCGCTTTCGTCTTCAACAAAGAGCGTAAGAAACTCTACAAGGCGTGGAATGGTCAGCGCGCCCGTGGTCACGCGCAAATCGAATGTAGCGATCGCAAGCGGTAATGACTTTTGCCGCGAAAGTATTTGTAGCCACGATACAGATGATGTGGCGATGGCCACATCCGGATCGTCAGGAAAACCTGGCTGCAAGTCCCCGATAGAATTGCGCACATGCATGGTGAACGTTTCGTCCGTATCGGTGAAACGGAAACCAACCACAATGTCTTTTCCCGCCGCGCGCGCCGGGTTCAATCGAACCGGGAGCGACGCCATGATACTGCTCATGGGAAAGGAACGAGCGACGGCGGCGGTCTGCGCGGTGCTAACAGGTGCGCTCCAGACGTCAACGCTGCCTTCAAGCTCGAGCGCTTGGGTCAAGTAGTAATCGCGCCCGTTGGGGCTGACCGAGGCATAGCCCAGCGCGCGAAAGGCATCGGCCTTGATCTGCCGCGCTTCGGCATTATCCGCGTCAACTGACAAGATGTAGCTGGCAAGCTCAGCCGTCCAGCGGTGGCGATTATCCGCGGCCGCTTGGCGAAGCGCCGTCATGGCGCCGTCAACGCCGCCCGCAAGATCCACGATGGCTTGCGCGCGCTCTGCCGGCGGCGCGGGCGAGAGGGTTTCACCTTCACCGTCGAACCATCCGAGATAACCGCTAAAGATATTCCGAACCGACCATTCCACTGTTCCGTAGTGCTCAAGCAGAAAAGGGTGTGTGGCGAGATGTTCAGGAAGACGCACATCCTCGACGAGCTCATCAGGCGTCAATCCTCGATTGATCCCGCGAATGGTTTGATCGTGCACATATTGAATCGCGTCGCGATAGATGGTGAGCGTTTCTTGAATTTCGTCTTCGCCTTCCAGCGGCCGCGTGTGCGAGGGCACAAGGAAGGCGGGCCTTAGCGCTCGCATCCGATCAAGCGAGCGAGACCAAGCCGCAACGTCCCGATAGGGTGTGCCGCGAATGGTGTAGAGGTTTGGAAACGCGCGGTAGATGTTGTCGCCTGGCAAAAGGACCCGTTGTTCCGGCAGCCATACGAGAATCTGATCGTTGGTTTCGCCTGGCGCGTGTTCAAGATGAAACTGAACACCGGCGAGCTCCACATCCAGCGTCTGCGAAAAAGTATGGTTGGGCCGGATAATCCCGATGGTCGCTTCATTTGCGCCGCCTGTCCCGAGGAAAGGGCCAATTCCATTGTTCACATGGCCTTCAGGACCATCGGGCAAATACGTGCCGAACATGCGGGCCGACCGTGCGCTGATAACAGGCCGCACAATGTTGATCACACGGTCGAGGTAATAATTTGTTGTGTCGTGAGCATAAACGGGTACGTCACCTTCGGGCACAAACCCTCGCCCACCCAATGTATGGTCCACGTGATTGTGCGTATAGATCAGCGCCACAATGGGCTTGTCGGTCACTTCCTGGAAGGCGGCCCACACGGCTTGCGCCTCTTCAACGCTTTCGGTGACGTCGATGATCACGACGCCATCGTCGCCCTCCACCATGATGGAGTTGGCAAGAGCAAAACCCACTGCCACGTAAACGCCATCGGTAACTTCAATGACGTCGCGTTCAAATTCCGCTGAATGGGCCCAGAGCGAGGGCGCCACCGTCTCAGGCACATCACCATCGACCTGCGCCCATGCAGGTGCGCTCAAAATAATGATACTTGCGGCAATCGTCAGTAGGCGCATTATTCCCCCTCGAAAGTCGATCAGTCCACCGGCTCAGGTTCGGCGGTTTCGGCTGTATCGGCGGCTTCCTCGCCATCTTCCGTAGCGGCTTCATCTGGCGCAACCTCGTCCGCATCGGCGCCTACTTCAGGCTCGCCCTCGATTTCATCCATCTCTAGCGCGGGTGTCTCCGGCGGCGCGAGCTGGGCTGGGGGAGGCGGCGTTTCGATACTACTGGGGTGAACGCGGATCTGTTCACCCCCCGCAAGCGTTACAATCACCGACGAGAGATCCCACTCATCGTCGACAGATAACATTCGGCTGCCGACCACGTGCATGCGGCCTTCCCCGTTGGGGCCCGTGATGTCGTATGTGGCTGTCAGTTCTACAGCATCGCCAAGCTCGATATTGATCCCGTCGGTATTCGGTCCCTCGTCGAGATCATCAAGCTCAGCCACAATGGGAACGCCGATTGCATCGATCACGTCCTGATTTGCTTCTGCCATGGCAACGGCCGGCTCGCGCATTGGATTGTTGGTGAGTTGGCCGATCAGGCCTCCAATACCCGGAAACAACACCATGAACCCAATTGCGACTGCCGCCAGGGAAAAGAGGCACCCGAGGCCCATTGCGCCGCAACCCATAAAAATGGGTGTGATGATCGAGCCTTCCGGCCCGCGATCAAGCTCTTCGTCAAATTCATCAGCCATGTGCGAACGCTAGCCGACTTGGCCCCTAGGGACAAAGTCAAATTCATCAGCCATGTGCGAACGCTAGCCGACTTGGCCCCTAGGGACAAAGTCAAATTCAAAGCCAAAATTTGATGGCCCCATTGCCACGGCCGAAAATCGTATGCGCCCGCACCTTTCGTTCGCCAACGCGGGCCTCGCCCCACGTAATCTCACGTGCTAGACTCGCTTGCACGCCAACCCCCCGCATCATCAGAGGCGTTATGATCAAGCTATCGAAATGGATCACCATCGCGCTCATCGCCGTTTATGTGCTGATGAATACGCTCGGCGCGTTGACCATGACGGCCATCCGCGTTTCAGGAACCGTTCCGGCCAGTGCGCCCACTGAACAGGCGGCCTATTTCCTGACGCTCCCCTGGGGCGTAATCATTCTTTTGTGGATTGCGCTGCTGACATACGTGGCGGCGCTTGCCTTGATTGGGACCGGCCGGGTATTTGCGACCCGCACCTTGGGCGTTGCTGTGGCCATCGACATTGTCCGCTGGATCTGGGCACGGTCGTCCACCGCCTATGCCGACGTCATCTCCCCCGCCGAACAAGCGCTTGAGGCATTGTCATTCGTGGTTCTCGTAACCATCATTGTCCTGATGATTGTGGAACGCCAACGCGACGCGATTACGTAGGCTACCAGACCTTCGCCATCAGGATCGTATCTTCCGGCGTGCCTGTGGTATTGGCGGATTTGCGCTTGAGGCCTTCTTCGATATACCCAAGACGCTTATAGAGTGCGTGCGCGCCTTTGTTGCGTTCATGCACCTCAAGTTCGATACGGCAGAAATCGGGCCACGTACGGCAGATGCGCTCCATCTCTTCCATCAATCGTGTGCCAAGGCCCGCGCCCCGCACATCCTCAAGAACACTAATGCCGATGGTCCCGGCGTGTCGGGAGTACGGCCGGTCACCCACTGCGATATTGACAAACCCAACCACGCGCTCGCTTTTAAGTGCCAACAGAAAGAACGAGCGGCCGTTTTCTTCGCAACGGCGCAGCACTTCTTCTTCCTCTTCAACGGTAAGGCGCGGGGGGTGAATGACATCGAGCCCTTCATCGCGGATGTCATCCAGGAACTGCACCATGCGCGCAGCGTCTTCCCTTGCGGCAACACGGATTTCGTACTCGCCCGTTTGCGTTTCGCTCATTTCCGGCTAGCCTCCCTTTCCGCTATTCAGTCGGATCACGGTCACCCAAGTCAACCTGCGAGGGAGCCCCGCCTATGCCCATCGATTACGACAAACTTATGAGCCTCAAGTCCGAAGGCGATGAATTCACATACACCGACCGCGAGACCATGCTCTACGCTCTCGGCGTCGGGATGGGTCGCGACCCCATGGACGAAGCGGAGCTTAAATATACTTACGAATATCCGGACATGCGCACCGTGCCCACAATGGGGGCGGTGATTGCGTGGGGTCAGCGCACGCTATCCGAGGCCGATCTTAACTGGGTGATGATTGTGCATGGGGAGCAACGGCTCGAGCTCCATAAGCCCCTGCCCCCACGTGCCACGATTGTTGCCAATGGGAAGGTCGTAGGCGCCGTGGATAAAGGCGCGGACAAAGGCGCGCTGGTCATTTCTGAGACAGAGATTTTCGACAAGGCGAGCGGCGACAAACTCTGCACCGTGGGCGGGACGATGTTCGCACGTGGCGATGGCGGCTTTGGTGGCCCCTCCGATGGCGCACCTGTACCGCACGAAGTGCCCACCCGCGCGCCGGATGTGAGCTGCGAGCTTGAAACGCGCGCCGACCAAGCGCTTCTTTATCGGCTATCGGGCGATCGGAACCCGCTTCACGCGGATCCTGCGTTCGCCGCCGCCGCAGGCTTTCCGCGCCCCATCCTGCATGGGCTCTGCACTTATGGGACGGCGTGCCGCGCAGTACTCAAGACTGCGGTCGATTATGATCACACAAAGATCCGTGGCTTTGACGTGCGTTTTTCTGCGCCCGTTTTCCCTGGCGAAACCATCATTACCGATATGTGGAAAGACGGGAACGTTCTCTCGTTTGAATGCCGCTTGAAAGAACGCGACGCAAAAGTAATCAAAAACGGCAAATGCACATTGGCTGACT
>Ga0209273_10001181_pt1 | contig 25116 bp, 18 predicted proteins | sample tdAd471_FD_187126 | JGI IMG/M metagenome (GOLD analysis project Ga0209273, IMG submission 187126) | Marine sediment microbial communities from the Atlantic coast under amendment with organic carbon and nitrate - tdAd47.1 (SPAdes)... | ecosystem: Environmental > Aquatic > Marine > Coastal >...
CGGCTCCGCTACGACTCCATGTGCGACACATGCGTGCGGGCAGAGGAGCGCGATGAGTGGCGCAATGCTCTGCGGCACAGCCTTCTGCAACCGGGTTGTTGGTTCTTGAAACCTTCAGGTCGAGGAGTGTACAAGGGCGCGGGTACGAATGCGGGTATGGGCTGGCAGCCGCTGAACGCATACACGGTCCAAGAAACTCTGGAGGTGAAGGAGCGTCGGTCGTCTACCCGCTGAGGCGGCGAGCGAGTTACTGCAGCAGCGGGACGTTCTCGGCATCCTGTTTCGGGAGCCATTGACGGAGTTCTACGATCACAGGGCGGTATTGGGGATCGCCGGCGAGATTGGTCCATTCCATCCAGTCGTTGGAGTGGTCGTAGAGTTCTTCGCCGCCGTCGCGGTAGCGGATGTATCGCCAGCGGTCAGTGCGGATGGCGTGGTTTTGGCGGCCGTAGGTCGCTAGTGCCGGCCGGTCCCATTTCGCGGACTTATCCGCCAGAAGCGGAGATAGTGAGCGTCCTGAGAGGTCGGCGTTCTTGCTGAGCCCCGCCAGATCGATGAGGGTGGGGTAGATGTCGAGCAGGCCTACCGGACGATCCACCTGGACGCCGGCTTCCGTTCCCGCTGTGAGTCCTGGCGCGACGCCTTTGGGAACTCGCCACATGAGTGGGGTGCGGGTTGCTTCCTCCCACAGCGTGAATTTGCGCCAGTGCTGCTTCTCGCCCAAGTGCCAACCGTGATCGGTCCACAGCACGACGATCGTGTCAGCGGCGTTCGGCCCTGCATCGAGCGCGTCCAGCACCCGCCCGATCTGTTCGTCCGCGAAGTAGATGGCCGCCAGGTAGCCCTGGACGGCTTGTCTCCACTGACCGTGCTTAACGACCCTGGCGTGGTCTCGATCGGCGCCTGCGCGCTCGACGCCCATCGCCGGCAGGTCGTCAAGATCGTAGGAGTTGAAAGCGGGCAGTTCGATCTTGTCGAGCGGGAACGGCTCAAAGTACTTGGGCGGGACGTACCAAGGCAGGTGCGGGCGGAAGATGCCGCAGGCCAGGAAGAACGGCTTCTCGTGTTCCTGGCCGAGCTGCTCAGAGATCCAGTCGGCGACCTGCCGATCGCCCATCTCCCCGGACGCCGCATCCACGGGACCCCAGTCAAAATGGGCGGTGTCGGGGATCGTGTTCAGCGGACGGCCTTCCGGCAACGGATCGGTGGGCCTGTTCTTCTGCTGATCGGGCCAGTAAACGTCCCAAGAGGCCGGATCGGGATAACGGCCGTGGAAGATCTTTCCCGCTCCCGCGACCCAGTATCCGTTCTTGCGGAAGTGCTGCGGGATCGTGTCGGCGTTACGCAGCTTGGGTGAAGGTCGCCAGGGCTGGCTGTTCAGGTAGACCCCCGAAACGTGTGGAGCGATCCCCGACATCAACGCGGCACGCGAGGGGTTGCACGAGGGCGACGCCGTATACGCGTGCGTGAAGATCGTGCTCTGGGCGGCCAGGCGGTCCAGGTTGGGCGTCTTCGCTTGAGGATGCCCGCCGAGGGCGCCGATCCAGTCGTTCAAGTCGTCGACGGAGATGAACAGGACGTTCGGCTTGTCTCCAGCGGCCAGCGGCAAGGCAAGCAGGAGCGCGAGTAGGATACGCATCGGTCGAAATTGTACCCGACCGATGCGCCGGCTGGGCGGTTAACGTCTTCGTCCGCGCCGACCGCCGGTCCGCCCGCGCACGCCTACGAAGACGGTGCGAGCGCCGTAGCGCGGACCGTAGAAGCCGGGCCCCCAGTACCCCGGGTAGCCGCCGCGTCCGTAGCCGACGCCCCAGAAGACTGGGAACCATGGGGCGCCTCGCCCGCGGCCTTCGTCGAGCATCTTGTCTCGGCGCTTGGCCCAGACCTCGAAGTCGGTCTTAGGGTCGGCTTTGCCCGCTCGAATCGTCGGGTCGTCCGCTTCGCCGCGAACGGTCAAGACCCCCTTCTTGAGTCGACGAGTTCCGTCCCTGGTGAGCACGTCGACTTGGCCGTCGCGGACCGTGACGTCCATCTGGATCACCGAGCGAAACTCGATGCTGAAGGCGCCGGGCTTGACGGCCGCCACCGAACCGAGTCCGGTTTGGATCTCTATGTCGGCCTCTCCGCCCTTGAATTGACTCACCTCCGCGAAGCCGCGCATGAGTTCCACTCGAAAGCTCTTGTTGCCGAGCTGCACGAATCGCACTTCGGTGGAGGGCGCTAACCGCAAGAAGTTGCCGCGATCGAGTTGAACTTCGCTGCGCGAATCGTCCTTGGTCAGCAGTACGAAATCGGCCATCAGCGGCATTCCCGCCTGGGCTTGCTCTTCGTCTCCCGACGGATTCACGATCCGTACGTCTCCGTCGGCTACCGAGACTCGCGCTACGCCGAGGACCGGGCCGCGCCGTCCGCCGCGCTCGTCGTCTTCATCTCCGTACGGATCCACACCCCGACGGCGTTGCCCTTTCATGGCCAATGGGCTCAACAGGGCGGTTCCGGCCAGTGTAAGTAGATGTCTTCGGGTGGAGGTCGGGCTCTTCATGGTGGGGTTGCTCCTTGGTTTGTCGCTAGTGTTAATGCACGCCTCGCTCCATAGCGGAAACCCCTGTAAATAGAGAAAGTTGCGGTCCTAGGAGCGGCTCATTTCAACCACTGCAGCGGCTGAGTTGAGCCGGTCGAAGAAATTGTGGATGATAGGGGCCAAATGCGTCCTAATTCATGGTTCGTTTTCGTACTGTTTTTTACCTTGTTATCGCCGCTCTCCGGCCAGGTAGCTTTGGTTCCCGCGGCCGGTTTCGCACCGGGGCAGCCCTTCGCGGCCAATGAGATCGTCAGCGCCTTCGGCGTCGACTTGGCTGGCTCGACCGTCATCGCGACGGAGGTCCCGTTGCCGACCATCCTCGGCGGCGCAACCGTCGTCGTTACCGACAGCGCCGGAGCGGAACACGTCGCCCAACTCTTTTTCGTCTCTGGAGCCCAGGTGAATTTCTTGATGCCGCCGGGCGTCGCGCTCGGGGAGGCCACGGTGACGTTTCGTGACGGCGCGGGCGGGGAACAGGCGACCGTCGTCCAAATCGAGGCGACCGCGCCCGGTCTCTTCGAACTCAACCCCGAGGGGCTTGCCGCCGTCTCCATCCTCCGCGTCGCGGCCGACGGTACCCAGACCTCCGAGCCCGCTTTCATGACGACCGCGACCGGCCGAGTGATCCCGCGGGCGATTCCTCCGGCGGCTGAGGGCGAGCAGCTCTTCTTGGTCGGTTTCGGCAGCGGGCTGCGCGGGCATGGGGGTCTGGGAACGATCGATGTCGAAGTGGGCGGATTGCCTGCCGAGGTCCTCTTCGTCGGCGACCAGGGCGCATTCGCGGGCCTGGATCAATTCAACGTGGGGCCGCTGTCGCCGCTGCTCAGCGGGCGAGCGCGGTCTGAACTTCTCATGCGCATCGCGGGTCGTGCGGCCAATATGGCGTTTCTCAACTTTGGAGGACCCATCGCGACCCAGAGGCCTGAGATCCTCCGGGTCGCCCCCGACGTGCTGCGGCCGGGCGAGTCGTTTCCCGAATACGAGGTTCGCGGCCGCAACATGGGCATCGCCTCCGGCGTGGAAGTCATGCCTCCGGCGGGCGTGACGTTCAGCCAAACCATGCAGTCGGACGCGGCGATCAATGGACGATTGACCCTGGCGGACGACGCTGCGTTCGGCCCGCGCCTGGTCTCCGTGCTCTCTCCGAGCGGACGCTCGCGGTGGGTCCCGATTGAGGTGATCGATTTGCCCGAAGACGCGCCGGTCGTCTCGAATTTGGATCTCAACATGGTTGCGCCTCCTTCCGGTCTCGTGGTCAACCTCGCCGTGGACTGGCGGGATAAGAATCGGGACATCAGTTGGACCGGGCAGCTGGAGGGGAGCTCCTTCGTCGACCTCGTGCTGATCTCCGACGGCCTGACCTGCAGTTACATCGTCAGCGGTCGTCCGCTGGAAGGCGGCGGACAGCAATCGGGTCGCCTGATCGTGGGCGGCGGCACCGGTCGTTCGGACTTGGTCGAACGCGGAATGTCGAACTACGAGGTCACGCTGGTCGACAATGCCGGAAATCGCGGCAATACCGTCACCGGGGAAGTCATGGTTCGTCCGCTGTGCGAACCCGACGACGAGCCGCAGGTGTTCCTCTTCTAGGGTGCTCCTCCGCACCCTTTGTCGGCAGGCTCCGTGCGTAGCCGGTCCTCATGCGCCAGAATGAGCGAGGTATGCGCCTCCTTGCGACAGCACTGCTCTTGACCTTGCCGGCCGCCGCCCAAATCGGCGGGACGGGCCCGGAGCCGGCTCGTCCCCCGGAAAGCTGCCCTCTGCGCTCAATTCCCAATGGTCTTCTGGAGCGGATCAGCCCGGAAGGCCACTTGGTGTTTTACTCCAAGGGCCAGTTGATGGTCGCCAAGACCACCTCGGAGACTCGCTACACCATCCCCGGCTACACCAAACGGCAGCTTCACGCCGGACAAATGGTCAAGCTGCAGCCGGGTACGCGGGCCAAGATGCGGATCTGCGAACGCACCGGCGAAGTCGTGGAAATGAAGGTGCTTGAGATGGGCAAGAAGCCCGACGACGACAAGTCGGAAGCCAAGGGGCAGAAGAAATAGTTGCAGCTGTAACGGAACACAACGACCCTCCCCAACGGATTACTTTGCGACGGCCATTTCGGCTCGTCGAACTTGGGAACCCACGAAGGAGAATCGACCAATGAAACGTCGCGATTTTAGTAAAGCGTTGGCCGCCGCAGTGACCGGTATGGCGGCCGGAGCCGTCCTCACCCCCAAAGCCGCTCAGGCTGCGGACAAAGACGACAAGCACGTCTGTAAGGGCCAGAACGAGTGTAAAGGCCAGGGCGGCTGCAAGACCGCTAAGAATGAATGCGCCGGGCACAACGAGTGCAAGGGCCAAGGCGGGTGCGCCACCGTGGAGCACCATGAGTGCAAGGGCCAGAACGAGTGCAAGGGCCAGGGCGGCTGCAAGACCGCTAAGAACGAGTGCGCCGGGCACAACGAGTGCAAGGGCCAAGGCGGCTGCGCCGTGCCGATGAAGGCCGAATAGCCTCGGGTATCCTTGGGGCGTCCCCCCTCTGGGGCGCCCCAAATCTTACTCGCGAGAATCGCCCATGCCGAACCGCTGGAACCTACCTGACCTGGGCTACGGGATCGGGCTACGCACCAAGCACTTCCCGCACATCCTCGCCAACCGTCCCAAAGTGGACTGGTTTGAGGCGCTGTCGGAAAACTTCATGGATACCGGCGGACGACCGCTCTATGTGTTGGACCGCGTCGCTGAGCAGTATCCCGTGGTCCTGCACGGCGTCTCCATGTCCGTCGGCAGCACGGACCCTCTCGACGTAAGCTATCTCCAGAAGCTCAAGGCCCTGGCGAAGCGCACGCAAGCGCGCTGGGTCTCCGATCACTTGTGCTGGACCGGCGTCTCCGGCATGAACGTGCATGATCTGCTGCCCATGCCGCTGACCGACGAGTCCCTCGCCCACGTGATTGATCGCGTGAAGCGCGTCCAAGACTTGCTGGAGCGTCCCATCGCGCTGGAGAATGCGTCCAGCTATCTGGAGTTCACGCAGGACACTTGGGCCGAGTGGGATTTCCTCTCGACCTTGGCCGAAGAGGCCGATTGCGCCTTACTGATCGACGTCAACAACATCTACGTCTCGGCCTTCAACCACGGCTTCGATCCCAAGCAGTACCTCGACGGGATTCCCGCCGATCGAGTGGTACAGCACCATCTCGCCGGACACACGAACAAGGGCACGCACATCATCGATACCCACAACGACCACGTCATCGATGAAGTCTGGGAACTCTACCGATACGCCTACGGCCGGTTCGGTTCGGTCTCGACATTGCTGGAGTGGGATGCCGATATCCCCGACTTCGACGTCGTACACGCCGAGGCGCTGAAGGCCGCCGAATATAGGACTCGGCCCGAGCGAGAAGCCGGGGCGGGGAAGACGGAGGCCGTCCATGCCCGATAAGGCGGGTCTTGCGCCGACTCAGCATTGGCTGCAGGCGCATATCGTCTCCCCCGAACTCGACGACCAGGCCGCTTCGTTGGAGTCGGAGCAGCGGGTCAAGCCGTCGGCAACCCTGACGGCCCGAGAGCGCGCCGACGTTTACCGCGGCATGTACCTGTCGCGCATGCAGGAGGCCTTGGCCGCCGACTATCCGGTGTTGCGCGACTACCTCGGCGAGCAGATGTTCGGATCCCTCGTCGCCGACTACGTGCAGCAGCACCCCTCGAGCAGTTATACCCTCAACCGACTCGGCGATCATCTCCCCGCTTATCTGAAATCGAGAGACCCGTTGCATCATGCGCTAGCGACTTTCGAGTTGGCGGTCACTGAGGCGTTCGACGCCGAACAGTCGCCCGTGCTGACGGCCTCCGATGTGATGGCGATCCCGCCCGACCAGTACGCCGACGTGGTTTTGGATCCCATCCCGGCGCTGCGTTTGGTGCAGGTGGACTATCCCGCGCACCGCTTCAAGCAGTCGTACCGGGACGACCGGCCCTATCCCGTGCCCGAGCCTGATGAGACCCGCTTGGTCGTCTATCGCCGCGAGTACCAGATCTTTTGGGCCGTGCTGGAAACAGCTGCCTTCGGGCTTCTGGAAAGCTTGACGGAGGGCCGCCGCCTGGGCCCTGCCATTGAACACGCCTGCCTCCACGGCGGAGCAGACGAAGCTCAACTCTTTGCCTGGTTCCAGGAGTGGGTTTCGAACGGGCTGTTCCAAGCAGCGCGCGTTAGTCCCGAGACTGACTAAGGAAGGCGAGAATGTCGGCCATCTCCTGCGGGCTGATGGACTGCCAGGTGACGCCGCCGCGCAGCATCTCGTCCCTCAGCTCCGGGCCGTGTCGCCATACGCCCGCAGCCAGGTCCGTCGCCTCGTAGGAGCGGCTGGCCAGTGGAGACCGGTCCTCGGCGTGGCACAGCAGGCAGCCTTTTCCGTCAAAAAGGCTCTCGCCTCGGCGGGCATCGCCTCGCGTCTCTAGGTAGCCCTCTTCCATCAGGTACGAGAGCAGGTGTCCCATTTGGCCGGGCTCGAACGGGTAGATCTCTTCTCCCGTCGCGATCGCCCACTCTCTCATGATCGGCCGATGGTTCCACATCGCCGCGGCCATCTCGGTCAGAGAGCGATGGCCATCGCCGCTCTCGGGCGTGAGCGGCACCAGATCAAAATATTCGGAACCGTCCGCGCTGTGGCAGGCGGCGCAACCCATGTCGTCGAACAGGCGCATTCCCGCCGCCGCTGAGCCGAAGACGACGCGCCCTTGCCGTGGGGGAAGGTCGGGGAGGTTGGAGGTATAGGCGAGCAGGTCAGCGGTGTCTTCAACCGTCAGCTTGGGCCACCGGCGTCCGGCGGCTTCCAGATCCTCCGCCATCACTTCCCCGTGGTTCCACATGGTTTCCAGCAGCCGCAGCGGATCGCTCAGGGCGGACCAAGAGGAAACCGGAGATCCGATTCCGTCGCCGCCCGCGGAGACGATCGCATGGCAGCGGTAGCACTCTGCTTTACGGAAGACCGTTTCGCCGCGGTCATAGTCGCCGGCCGGTTCAAAGTACCGGACGGCGTAGAGAAAGGCGCGAATGTCGCGAGCTTCCTGGTCAGTCAGAGACGGCACGTCCATTCCACGCCGTTCCATCTCCGCCCACATTTCCGGCGCGTGGTTCCAAAGCCGAGCGGCGAATGCGACCGGAGAAAGACTGTCTTCGGCCGGTGAGGCGAGGTCGGGCGCGGTATCGGAGCCGACTCCTCGCAGCGAATGGCACGTGAAGCAGCCGTAGTCGCGCAGCACGTCCGCCCCACGAATCGAGTCCCCATATTGGCCTGCCGCCGCGGCGGGGAAGAAACAGAATGCGATGCAAGCGGCCATCGCGGTGCGAGTGAGCATGAGGCGTCTCCTCTATTCATCTAATTAGATGCGGACCACGACCAGAAGCTTCAAGATTTTCGTTATCCCGCGCCCTGTGTCCTGGCACCGCTTGCGCCCCCGGCGATGTGGGGCCTACACTCCGAGCAGAGAGGCTATCGAAATACTGCTTTGACTCGTTACCGGAAAATTCTCGCTCACGTGGATACCGAGGACGGCCTCCTCGACGCCTACGACCAAGCCCTGCGGCTGGCGGAGGACGGCGGCGGAGCCGTCACGCTGATCGACGTGATTGAAGAACTGCCCGTCTTCCTCAGGACGGCGACCCAAGGCCAGCCGTCTCTAATGGAGACGCTGAAACAGGAAAAGCGCGACGAACTCAGCAAGCTGGCGACGCGAGGTCGCGAGCGCGGAGTAGACGTGCGCGTCGAGGTTGCCTACGGAAAACCGTTCTTAGAGATCACCAGGTCGGTGCTGCGAGAAGACTACGACCTCGTTCTGGACACGATCCACCGGGGGCGCTTCAATCTTCACGGGGCCGTCGCGGCCAAGCTCATGCGCAAGTGTCCCTGTCCCGTTTGGGCGGTGCAGCCGGATCGGGGCCCGTCGATTCAACGTGTCCTGGCGGCGGTGGATCCGCTCTCGGAGCACGATACGGACGACGGACTCAATCGCTCCATTGTGGATGCCGCCCTTGAAGTAGCGGCTCTTGAGCAGGCTGAGGTTCACGTCGTCCACGCTTGGGGCGGGCGGACGGTGGAGAAAGCCGTTTTCGGACCTTACGCGCCTGAGTTGGGGACTTACGCGAGAGAACAAGTCGATCGGTTGCTCTCGCACTACAGCGGCGACATCCTGCCGGAGAACGTCCACGTGGCGCTCGGCGAAGCGGACCGAGTCATCTTGAAGACGGCCAAGGACGTGAACGCCGATCTGTTGGTGATGGGAACGGTCGTGCGCACGGGGTTCCAGGGCGTGCTGATGGGAAACACGGCTGAACGTGTGCTCTCCGACGTGCCGTGCTCCGTCCTGGCCTTAAAGCCGACGGGCTTCGTATCGCCCGTCGAGATTTAACGTCGCGCCGCGCAGTATTTCCTTGTGCGCGGCCTCAATTCGATGTAGCGTTCCTGTGAAAGCTCGGTCGTGAGCCTGTGCGCGGCCGACCGCTGACATTGGCAAGGGGTTCGAGGTGATTGGCATGCTGTTTTCCAACGGCTGTAGAGCCTCGGTGTGGTTGCTGCTGGCCGCGACCGCAATGCAGGCGGCCGATCGCAGCGACTTCAGCGGAGTGTGGGTGTTGACCGCGACGCGGAGGGCGGTGAACGCGCTTCCAGAACCTCCGGGCGACCAGCTCAAGGTGAATCAGAGCGACGGGACGTTGCGATTGGAGTCGCTAGTCGCCGAGGGAGACGGCCCTTTGAGCTGGACGTATGTTCTGGGCCGCGGCAGCTCTCGGAACAAGAACAAAGACTATTCGTTCAGCACCGTCCTGAAGTGGGAGGGCGACGCGCTGCTTTTCAATACCATCGCCAATTCGACCGTCGCCGAGTCGCCCCACGCCTCCTACACGCAGATGGATCGATGGGAACTCTCACGCGACGGCAGTCGCCTCACGATTCGGCGACAGGTCGTGGATCGCAGCGGCCAGGTAGAGGCTGAGTTGACTTACACGCGCCCTTAGCTTAATTCCTGCCGCCCCATGCTCGCCCCCCTTGCGCTTCCTGAGTCCCGCTAGACTCTGAGGACAGCGCATGCAGTTGCCCAAGCCGCCTCCGCGTCACGAGAAGCGCGTACTCGCCTACGCGCTCCTGGGTGGACTGCCCGGCGTCGCCGCCACGGGACTGCTGTTGTGGTACGGGGACTACTCCACTCGGTTGCTGTGGACCGTCATGGCGTTCGTCGTCCTGTTCTGGCTGGGCTTCAGCTTTGCAGTCCGCGAGCGCGTGATCTTCCCGCTGCGGACCCTCTCGAATCTCCTGGCCGCTTTGCGCGAAGGCGACTATACGTTGCGAGCGCGCGCGGCCAAGGACGACGCCATGGGCGAGGTGATGACCGAGGTCAACCTGATGAGCGCCATGTTGCGAGAGCAGCGTTTGAGCGCGCTCGAAGCCACCCAACTCCTGCGCACCGTCATGGAGGAGATCGACGTAGCCGTATTCGCATTTGATGCGGACAATCGCCTTCGACTGATGAACCGAGCGGCGGAGAGGCTCCTCGGCGCCAAGGCCGAGAAGCTGCTTGATCTGACCGCCAAAGAGTTGGACCTGGACGAGTTCCTCGTCGACCATCCCCCGCGCGCGGCCGAGCGGGAATTCCCCGGCGCGGCCGGACGCTGGCGGGTCAGCCGTAGTTCTTTCCGCCAGCACGGTGTGCAGCACCAGCTCCTAGTCCTCTCCGACGTGACTCGCGAACTGCGCGCCGAGGAGACCGCGGCCTGGCAGCGGCTCGTGCGCGTTCTGGGGCATGAACTCAACAACTCCTTGGCGCCCGTCAAGTCGCTTGCCGGCAGCCTGCGCTCGCTGCTCTCAACCGCGCGGCGTCCCGGCGACTGGGAAAAGGACATGGGCGAGGGGCTGGGCGTCATTGAGTCCAGAGTTGACTCCTTGAGCCGCTTTACCGGCTCCTACACGAGGTTGGCCAAGCTGCCGGCGCCTCGACTCGAGGCCGTCAACCTGGGAGCCTGCATTCGACGCACCGTGCACCTCGAGACCCGCTTGCAGATCGAACTAGAGCCGGGGCCCGAAGTGACTCTTCAGGCCGATACCGCGCAAATCGAGCAGGCCTTGATCAATCTCCTCCGGAACGGCGTTGAGGCGGCGGTGGAGACGGGCGGCGGCGTTCGCATCGCGTGGGACACGAGCCCCGCGGGAGTGGAGATCAGCATCGAGGATGGAGGTCCCGGACTCTCGAACGACGCGAACCTCTTCGTCCCGTTCTTTACCACCAAGCCCGGGGGGTCCGGGGTCGGGCTGGTGCTGTCGCGCCGCATCGCTGAGAGCCACGGCGGCTCGCTCACCCTTGGGAACCGCCCTGACGGACGCGGATGCATCGCGCGAATGATTCTGCCGCTGGGAGGTCCCGCGGATGTGCCCGACGTCGGCCGCACCGCCGAAACCGAGCCGTCCCGGTAGCGGGACGGGCCGCTCTCGTTTCTGGTTCATTCGCGGGACGAGAGATGCGTCGAGCCCTGATTTTTCAATGCTTTTTGGTTTGGCCCGTGGCTTGCATCCGCTCGAGTCAGAAATCGCATGGACATCGAACGCAAGGACTTTGCCCGTAAGCGCCGGATCCGCCGCGCCGTGGGCGGAACCGTTGCCGTGCTGGCGGTCGCTGCCATCACGCTCGGTGTTTCGCGTCTAGAGCCGGCCGCCCCCACCGTCGAGGCCTCCGTTGTCTTCGAAGATACGACCGCGCGAGGCGACATGACCATCGACGTTCGCGGATTGGGCGTGTTGGCGCCCGAAGAGATCGTCCTGATACCGGCGCGCGACCAAGGGCGCATCGAGCGTCGGTATCTCCAAGCCGGCATGGCTGTGGAGCCCGACACGGTTCTGATTGAATTGAGCAACCCCCAACTGGAGCAGGAAGTCTTCGACGTGGAGACCGAGATCGAGGCCGCGCAGGCGGAATACGCGGATCTGGAGGTCCAACTGGAGACGCAGCGTCTAGATCAATCCGCTCAAGCCGCTCAGGTGCGCGCGAACTTCGAGACCGCCAAGGCGCAGTACAGGGTCGACCAGGAGTTGTACGACGAAGGCCTCGTCTTGAGCAAGTCGCGCATCGCGATGGAACAACTTGAGACCCGCTTGCGTATCGAGGAGCAGCGCCTAGAGATTCGGAAGAAGGCCGTTACGGCGCAGCTGGCCGCCAAGCAAGCGCGCATCAACCAGCAACGACGGTTGCTCGTCTTGCGCAAGGAGAAACTCGGGCGACTACGAGTCAGGGCCGGCATCGCGGGAGTCCTGCAACAGATGGAAGTCGAGGTAGGACAGGTTGTTTCTCCAGGGACCGTTTTGGCGCGAGTCTCGGATCCCCGCCGCCTGAAGGCGGAGTTGCGTATCGCCGAGACCCAAGCAAAAGACATCCTCGTCGGCCAACGGGCGCTCATTGATACCCGCAGTGAGGTCGTCGAGGGTGAAGTCACGCGGGTCGACCCGGCCGTGCTGGCGGGAACCGTCACGGTGGACGTCCGCATCTTGGGCGACCTGCCCCGAGGCGCGCGCCCCGATCTCAGCGTGGACGGCCGCATCATCCTCGACCACCTGGAAGACGTGGTGAAGGTCGGACGTCCGGTGTACGCCCAACGCAACAGCAAGATCACTCTGTTTCGTCGGGAGCCGGACGGCCTGCACGCCGTCCGCACGCAGGTCTCGGTGGGCCAAACGTCAGTCAATGAGATTCAAATCCTGGAAGGTCTCAATCCGGGCGACCAGGTGATTCTTTCAGACATGTCGGCATGGGACGAGTACGACCGGATCCGCCTTCAGTAGGAGAGTTCGATGAGTGAAACCAACGACCACGACGCCTTGATCGAGTTGAAATCGGTCAAGAAGGTCTTTTTTGCGGACGAGATGGAGACGCATGCGCTGTCCAACGTGCATCTCAATATTCGGCGTGGGGAGTACCTGGCGATCTCGGGCCCCTCTGGCTGCGGCAAGTCCACGTTGCTTTCAATCCTGGGACTTCTCGACGCTCCCACTGACGGAGAGCATCTCCTCAAGGGCGAGCCCGTCGAGAATCTGTCGGCCAGCCAGCGCGCCCGCGTACGCAATCGAGAGATCGGCTTTATCTTCCAGGCCTTCAATCTGATCGGCGACCTCAACGTGTATGAGAATGTCGAGCTGCCGTTGACCTACCGAGGCATGGGGTCCAAGGAACGCAAGCGGCGCGTGGAAGAGGCTCTCGAGCGTGTGGCCATGGCCCACCGGATGAAGCACTATCCGGCACAACTCTCCGGAGGTCAACAGCAGCGCGTCGCCGTCGCCCGGGCGTTGGTCGGCGATCCCGCCATCCTGTTGGCCGACGAGCCCACAGGCAACCTCGACTCGAAGAACGGCGAGGCGGTTATGGACCTCCTCCGGGACCTGCACCGCAACGGAGCCACCATCTGCATGGTGACGCACGACAACCGCTACGAGCGCTACGCGGATCGCACGATTCATCTCTTTGACGGGCAGGTCCTGAGTGAGGAGGAAGCGGCTGCGCGGGCGGAAGCCGAGGTGACTCCGTGACTCGCACGCTGCGCCTCGCGATCCGTCGGCTGATTCGAGCGCGGCTGTACTCATTGTCGGTCTGCGGCGTGCTGGCCCTGGCCGGCGCCGGGCTCACGGCGACGGGCGTGATCGCCTACGGCGTCTTCTATTCGCCCCTCCCCTACGACGAGCCCGGCGGGTTGATGTTCGTCGAGCGGCAGAGTCTGCGCACAGGCTCTCCTGAGAATTTCACCCCGGCGGATTTTCTGGATGTGCGCGACGGCGCTAACACCCTGGACGGCATGGTCGCGGTCGAAGCCTGGGGGCCGGTCATCTCCGGTGACGGCGCGGCGGAGCGACTGAAGGGCGTGCACGCCGCCGGTGATCTGTTCGGCGTGCTTGGCCGACAGGCGACGTTGGGCCGCGCGTTCGGCCCCGCTGACGATCGCATCGAGGCGCCGGCCTCTGTCGTCATCAGCCACCGACTCTGGCGCCGACTCTTCGGTGCGGACCCCTCCGTGGTCGGCAAGGAGATTCGGTTGAACGGTGAGAATCACGTCGTCCTGGGCGTGATGCCCCAAGACTTCGAGTTCCCGACGTTCTGGCAAGCGGGCGTGGACATCTGGGCTCCGGCTCGCTGGACGCAAGAGCGCGCGGCGTCTCGGGACGGAGCCTCACTGCGGGTGTTTGCTCGCCTCGCCGAAGGTGCGTCCGCCGAACAGGCCGAGGCTGAAGTGCGCACCATCAGCGAGGGCCTTCGCGTGCAATTCCCGGAGACGCACGCCAACCGTGGCGTCGGCTTGTGGGGGATTCAAGAACGGACCGTCCATGAAATCCGGCCGACGCTGTGGGCGCTTGCCTCTGGGGCCGGGTTGCTCTGGCTGATCGCGATCGTGAATCTGACGGCGCTGGCGGTGGTTCGTTCCAGTGGGCGAAAAACGGAAGCCGCTGTCCGCCGCGCCCTCGGCGAATCGCGCGCAGCGACTCTTGCGCAAGAGGCGACCGAAAGCGGACTGCTGGCTGTGACGGGCGCCGCCCTGGGCGCCTTCTTGGGACTGACGGCGCTTCAGGCTCTAGCGTCCGCGGCGCCTCCTAGCCTCGCCTTTCTGCTGGCGCGTTGGCGAGACGTGCCGCTCACCACCTGGGCGTTAATCGCGACGATCCTCCCTGCGGCGGCTGCCGCCTGTGCATTGGCTGTAGCGGGGCTGCTGTCCCGGAGCGATTCCAATATCGTTGACCGCCTAAGGTCACGCTCGGATGCTTCGGGCTCGCGTCGTGCCACCGCTTTCCGTAACGCTCTCACCGGCGGAGAGGTCGCGCTCGCGGTGCTGCTTACCGCTACCGCGGGACTGGTGGGACGAAGTATGATCAACCTCGCTCAGGTCGATCCCGGCTTTCGCGCCGAGCACGTGACTACCGCCGTCATTCCAGTCACCGGCTCGACCTTCGGCGACTCCGAGCGAAAGGCGGGCTTCTACCGTGCTGTGCTCCAGAGGCTGGATGAGGCCCCTGGCGTAGAGAGCGCGGCGCTAGTGAACCACGCCCCGCTCGTGGGCGACATCTGGGGCCGGAGCTTCTATGTTGAGGGAACTGATCCGCCGCAGGCCGGCTCGGAGCCTAGTGCCGTCTATCGCGTCGCCAGTCCAGGGTATTTCCGTACGATCGGCGCGCAACTGACCGAGGGGCGCGACTTCACCGCAGCCGATGACGAGGATGCTCCTCCCGTCGTGATCGTGAATCGCTCGTTCGTGGAGCGATACCTGCCCAAGGGGCAATCGGCCGTTGCATCGCGCCTTCGACTGGGCGGAGAGGACGCGCCCTGGTGCCAGGTCGTCGGCGTCGTCGCCGATCTGCAGCAGTACACCTGGACGGATGTGGGCCCCTCAATCTTTCTTCCGTTCGAGCAAGACGCCGTATTTAGGAGCAATCCGGCGGCGCCCTTTTCGATGACGGTTGTGGTTCGCTCGACGATGCCGACCGCGGCGCGCGAGCTTCGGCGGATCGTGGTCGATCTCGACCCGGCGATCCCGGTGGACCGCATCACTACGCTGGAGGACGCGGTAGACGGCGCCTTGTGGCAACCCCGCTTGACCTCCTTGCTGATGGGCGCCTTCGCCTTCATGGCTCTCCTCCTGGCGGGCTTCGGCGTGTACGGAACAGCGGCTCAGGGCGTCGCACAGCGGCGTGCCGAGTTTGGGGTGCGCATGGCACTGGGCGCAACGCGTCGCGACGTTCTGGCGATGACGATCCGGCAAAACTTGACATTCGTCGTCGCCGGAATCGTCGCCGGCGTCGCTTTCGCTTTCATGGCCTCCGGGCTGGTATCCAACCTGCTCTATGAGGTGGGCTCGACCGACGCACTCGCGTTCGCGGGGGCCTGTCTTGCGCTGGCGTTGACCGGCTTGCTCGCGAGCTACTTCCCGGCGCGCCGAGCAGCGTCCATCGATCCGGCTTCCGCCCTCCGCCAGGAATAGGAGTTTGGGTATGAGCCTCTTCCAAGACCTACGCTACGGCCTCCGGATGCTCGCAGCGCAACCGGGCGTCACTGCCGCCGCGATCCTTTCGTTGGCGCTGGGCGTCGGTGCGAACACCGCAGTCTTCAGCCTTGTCGACGCCATGATGCTCAAAGGGCTGCCGGGGGTCCGTGCTCCCGAGGAACTCGTGATTCTCGGGCCCGGCAACAATCGGGGCCGCTCGATTTCGGACGAGCCCGTCGTGGACCTCTTCTCGTACCCCCGCTATCGCATCCTCCGTGATCAGTCCCGAACGCTCGGCGATCTCGCAGCCGTCGCCTCGAACGACGCCCGCGTTTACTTGCGTCAGCGCGACGAGCAGTCGCCGATCTCAGCCAGAGCACGGCTCGTCAGCGGGGAGTATTTCGCCATGCTCGGGGTCCAGCCTTCGCTCGGGCGCCTTCTTTCTCCGGATGACGCTCGGACGCCCGGAGGCCATCCCGTCGTCGTGCTCGATCATGTGTTTTGGCAGCAGCGCTTCGGGGCCGATCCCGCTGTCGTCGGACGTTCGATCACGCTCGGCGAATATGCCTATACGGTCGTTGGAGTCGCTGAATCTCACTTCAGTGGCGAGCGCCTCGGCGACCGGCCCGCCCTTTACGCGTCGCTGATGATGCAGGCTGAGATCGAGCGGGACGATCGCATGCTGGACAACCCGCAAATATCCTTCCTTCTTGCGTTCGGTCGGCTCACCGCCGGCGAGACTATTGAGGCTGCACAGGCCGAGCTCGGTTCGCTCTGGCGCTCTCTACTACTGGCGGAGCTGAACGGGGATCCCAGCGAATCTTGGCTGCACGCCCTCGACCGCGAAGCAATGACAGTCCACTCCGGTCGTGCAGGCTACCAGCAGGTTGACCGGCTCTACGATCCGCTCTGGTTGTTGTTCGCCGTGACCGTACTTGTCCTGCTCATCGCTTGCGCCAACGTCGCCAACCTTCTGCTCGCGCGCTCTACGGCTCGTGCGCGCGAGATGGGCGTGCGCGTCGCTCTTGGCGCCGACCGCAAACGACTCTTTCGTCAAGTCTTCACCGAGAGCCTTCTGCTGGCCTTCTTCGCCGGGGCCGGCGCCGTCCTGGTCGCCGTCTGGAGTCGCGACGCTTTTCTCGCCTTGGCCGACGTCTCCGCTGCGGATATCGGCCTCGACGCCGGTCTAGACTGGCGCGTCCTTGCCTACACCCTTTCCGCTGCGCTGGCAACGGGTTTGCTCTTCGGAGCGGCTCCGGCTTGGCGCGCGGGCCGAGCTGACGTGGCGACGCAGATGCGCGGAGGGCGGGGAACTGTAGGCGGCTTCGGCGGCAAACTACGCGCCGCCCTGGTCGTGGCCCAAGCCGCCCTTTCTCTGCTCTTGCTCTTCGGCGCCGGACTGTTCATCGAGAGTCTTCAGCGGATCACCCGAGCTGATACGGGAATGCGGACGGATTCGCTCCTGTCCGTCGCCCTCGACCCGCGCGGCGGCGGATTTACCGACGAGCAGCAACCAGAGCTCGCCCGCCGCATCCTGCCCGAGATCGAGGCCGTCCCCGGAGTCCGTTCCGCTTCCATGGCCTTTCTTCCCGTGTTGACCTGGGGGCGACGCACTGCCACCATCGACTTTCCCGGCTACGAGCCCGCCCCCGATGAAGACATGGATGCTCGAGTCTTCGCCGTCTCCTCCGGGTATTTTGAGACCGTCGGATCTGAAATTCTGACGGGGCGCTCGTTCGAGCCGCAGGACGATAGCGAAGGCGCCGTTTCGGCCGTTGTTGATCAAGCATTCGTGGATCGATTCTTGCCCGACGTCGACCCCGTAGGTGCGAGCGCCCAGATTGACGACACGGTTTACCGGATTGTTGGACTCGTCCGGAACGCCAAACTCGACAGCGCCCGCGAACACCTCATTCCGACCATCTACGTGTCGGCCCTTGCGGAGCATGAGATGCTCCGTGGGCTGATGGTACGCACGGAAGGTGATCCGGCTCTTGTAGCCGCTGCGGTCCGCGCCGCTCTGGCCCGCGTTGAGCCCCGGCTGCCGATTGTGTCCGTTGAAACCGCTCAGAGCCGCATGGAGGACCAGAGCGGCGAAGACCGTATGCTGCTCCAGCTCGTAACCGGCTTCGGAGTGCTGGCTCTTCTTCTGGCAGCGGTCGGCGTCTACGGGGTGATGAGCTACCGGGTCGCCGGACGAACGGGAGAACTCGGCTTGCGGATGGCCGTCGGGGCCGACGGTTTCGCGGTGCTCCGGCTCGTTCTGCGCGAGGGACTCTTGCTGGCGGGCGCGGGCGTCTTGATCGGTGCTTCGGCCGCTCCGCTGCTCGGCCGCTACGTCTCTTCTTTCCTGTATGAGACGAGCCCGTGGAACCTCTCCGCCGTCGCTGCCGCTTCCGCCGTACTCCTGTCTGCCGCAATCCTCGCCTCGCTCGTACCATCGCTGCGGGCAGCCCGCCTCGACCCCGTCACCGTCCTTCGTCAGGAGTAGTCGCAGTGAGTCTATTGCGTCAATTTCGCCCTTCCGCCCGCGATGGCCTCAGCCGCCGCTGCCCTCAGGAGCAAATGTACCTCCCATGATCCAACTCCGCGACCTCGAAAAATCTTACCCTGCCGGCCTCGGCAAGACCTACGTCCTGCGACAGGTCAACTTAGACATCCAGGAGGGCGAGTTCGTCACCGTCATGGGCCCGTCCGGAGCAGGGAAGTCCACCCTCCTCGGCATCCTCGGAATGCTCGACGCCGACTATTCCGGCGAGTTCAATTTTCTGGACGAGCCCGTCCATCGGCTCAAGCCCAAGCATCGCGTCGACCTCAACAAGCGCTACATCGGATTCGTCTTCCAGGCGTACCACCTGCTCGACGACCTCACCGTCTATGAGAACCTCGACGTCCCGCTCTCCTACCGCGACATCGGCCGCAAGGAGCGCGCCGCCATGGTCGCCGATACGCTCGACCGCTTCAATATCGTCGGCAAGAAAGACCTGTTTCCCAGCCAGCTCTCCGGCGGCCAGCAGCAGCTCGTCGGCGTCGCGCGCGCGGTTATCTCCAAGCCGCGCCTCATCCTCGCCGACGAGCCGACGGGGAACCTCCACTCGGCTCAAGGCGAAGAAATTATGGAGCTTTTCACCCAGCTCAACCAACAGGGCACGACCATCATTCAGGTCACCCATTCCGAGAAGAACGCTCAATACGGCAGTCGCATCATCCGTCTCAAGGACGGCTGGGTGGAGAGCGACGAGCCAACGAAGAGGGCAGTGTGATGCGGTCCTTCACGGCGTTCCTGGCGCTCGCCTTCACGTGTGGTTCGCGGCAATGCGTTTCGCTCCGCCGTCGCGTGCATGCGGGGAGCCCGGCGGCGTCGGCGCAGTCGTCTGCGTTTCCAGGTCGGGTGCAGCTTTCTCTCGATGTTTTGACACACCCATGCGAAACTTGACTCAAGATCTTCGGTTCGCCCTCCGCACGCTCTCCCGTGCACCCGGCTACGTTGCCGTCGTCGTCCTCACGCTGGCCCTCGGCATCGGTGGCACAACCGCGATATTCAGCCTCGTCGACGGCGTCCTGCTCAAGCCGCTCCCCTACCCCCAGCCGGATCGTCTGGCGCTCGTCTTTGAGTCCGTTCCCAAATTCCGTGAGCGCTATCCGCTCGTGCCCGTCAATGCCGGCCATTTCAACCGCTGGAAGTCCGAGGCGGAAACCTTCGAGTCGCTGTCCATCTTCAGTTGGGACGAAGAGACGCTCACCGGGGGAGACAACGCCCGCCGCGTCGGCGTCATGCAGATCGACCCGGAGTTCTTCCCCATCCTCGGCGTCCAACCTCGCCTCGGTCGCAACTTTGTCGCGGAAGAGAACGGGTCCGACGCTGCCCGTGTCGTCATCGTCACGGAAAGCTTCTGGCGGGGCGAACTTGAGTCCGACCCCGCCGCGGTCGGCCGCACGATCAAGCTCCACGGCCAACCGCATGAAGTCGTCGGCGTACTGCCCGGCGGATTTCGACCGTTCAACCCCAACCGCATCGGCGACTTTGAAGGCGCCGTCCAAGAGGTTGAACTCTTTCGTCCGCTCCTGATCCTTCCGCGTCATTTCGGCCCTGGCGAGTTCAACTTCAATACCCTCGCCCGACTCAAGCCCGGGATTTCCTTCGACCAAGCCGACGCCGAACTTGACGTCATCCAAGCCGCCGTTACCGCCGCGTCGCCCGAACTACAGGGAGAAGGCATGGCGCTCGAAGCGATCGTCCGCCCCTTGTCGAAAATCCTGGTCGGCGACACCGAACGTGGCCTCCTGCTCGCCCTCTGCGCCGTCGGCGTTGTCTTGCTGATCGGTTGCGTCAACATCGCGATCGTCGCGCTTGGCCGCAGCGACCGCCGTCGCGCCGAGTTCGCCACGCGAGCCGCGCTGGGTGGCGGACGCCTCGCGCTGATGCGTCAAGCCGGTGCTGAAAGCGTTTGTCTCGCCGTCGCGGGCGGGGCGCTCGGCGTCTGGCTCGCCTACTCGGCTGTCGCCTGGATGCGCACCGCCGCGCTCATTGACCTGCCCCGTGCCGATCAACTCGTTGTCGATTCACGCGTGCTCGGCTTCGCCGTGGTCGTCACCGCGCTCAGCGGAATACTCTTCAGCCTCATACCCGCGTGGCGCCTATCGAGCGCCAACCCATCCAGCGCGCTGAGTTCCGCTGGACGCACTGCCGGCGTCTCCCGGCGCGACCGCCGATTCGGCGAAACCCTAGCCGTCGGCGAAGTTGCACTCTGCACCACGCTCCTAGTCGTTGCCGGCCTGCTAGGCCAAAGTCTTTTCGCTGTGCTCTCTCAAGACCGCGGCTTCGACGCCTCCGCCAGCGCCACCGCGCGCGTCTCCCTAGCGCCCGTGCCGGGTCAGTCGTTCAAGAAGCGTGTCCAGACAGTGCGAGAGATCCTCGACGGAGTACAAAGCGTTCCCGGTGTCGAAAGCGCTGGAATCGTCACCCGACTCCCGCTCACCCAAGAGACGAGCGTCCGCCCCGTCCTTGCCGAGGAGGCGCCGCAGATCCCGCCCATGGAACGCCCCATGGCCAACTTCCGCTGGGCGAGTCCCGGCTACTTTGACGCACTACAGGTTCCGATTCTCTCCGGCCGCGCCTTCGTTGAAGACGACGGGATCGAAAACCCCGTCGTCATCAGCCGATCCACTGCGGAGAAACTCTGGCCCGGACGCGACCCCATCGGCCGTCGGATCCGCGAAGTCGACGAGAAGAGACCGTTGCTCACCGTCGTCGGCGTGGCGGCCGACGTACCTATAAGCTCGCTCGAAAGCGGATCGCCCATGCTCGTCTACGAACCCTACTGGCAACGGATCGGAACCTCCTTCGCTCTCGCCGTCCGAACCCAGGGCGACCCGACCGGTCTGTCCGCCCAGGTTCTCAAGTCTGTCCGCAAAGTCGACCCGGAGGCCCCCGCGTTCGCCCTCGTCCCAGCCGACCAGCTCATCGCCGACGCCACCCGCGACCGCCGTTTCCAAGTCCTGGTCACCGGACTCTTCGCCGCCGTCGCGCTCATGTTGGCGTGTGTCGGCGTCTACGGCGTTCTGTCCCAAGCCATCGGTCGTCGCACCCGCGAGATTGGCTTGTGTATGGCGCTGGGCGCGGAGTCATCTCAGGTCGCTCGTTCGGTCCTGCTTCAGGGAATGCGGCCCGTAGCGCTGGGACTAGCTGCTGGGATCGTAGGCGCGCTAGTCGCGTCGAACTGGTTGGACAGCTTGCTGTTTGGTGTCAGTTCGACGGACCCCTTGAGTCTGGTGGCGGCCCCATCCGTTCTGGCTGTAGCTGCTTTGCTCGCTTGCGCCATTCCGGCAAGGCGTGCGGCTTCCCTCGATCCATTGACCGCTCTGAGGCACGACTAGCCATGCAAGTCCTCCGACAATCGCTTCGCTCTCTCTCGCGCGACAAGGCCTTTAGCGCGACCGCGATCGCGATGCTTGCTCTAGGCATCGGGGCTGTGACGGCCATCTTCTCGGTCGTCGACACGGTCGTCCTCCAGTCTTCCTACGCCGACTCGGAGCGACTCTTTGCAGTAGAAGAGGTTGTTCCCAAGCTCTCCGCCCAGTACCCCTCGGACACCTTCCCAATCAACGCACGGCACTATCAGGAGTGGCAGGAGGCCTGCACCGTCTGCGAGAGTTTCGGCCTCATGAAGGCGCAGGTCGGCGGGGTCAATCTAACGGGCGAGGGAGCGCCTGAACGCGTCGACACTCTAGCCGTCTCCCATGATTTGTTGCCGACCCTAGGCGTGGAGCCGATTCACGGCCGTGGATTCCTTCCGGAAGACAATCGACCGGGCGACCCGCCAGTGCTTGTGCTGACGTACTCCTTCTGGCAGCGCCGCTTCCACGGTGATCCAGCCATCGTGGGCGACGTCGTTCAACTGAACGGCCGGCCGGTCGAAGTCATCGGCGTACTCCCAGCCTCCTTTGCCGCCGTCGGCGGAGCTTACCTCAGCGAGTTCGCTGCTTTCAATCATGACTACGACGCCCTCGCACCTGCCACCGTAGCGTTCTCGAAGATTCGCCCCTACGGTAATTTCAACTTCGGAGCGGTGGTTCGGCTCAAGCCGGGAGCCACGCCTGAGCAGGCACGGGATCAAATGAATGCGTCGTTGCAGCCCTTCGTCGAACAGTTCGACGCCGAAATGTCCGTGCGCTTGACCCAGGTGGACGAGGCCGTTCTCGGCAGGGCAGCGGGAAGCCTCTGGATGTTGTTTGCGTTTGTCGGAGCCCTGCTGCTGATCGTCTGCGTGAACCTTGGCAGTTTGATGCTCGTTCGTGCGGAGCGACGTCAGCGGGAAGCAGCGGTGCGACGCGCGCTTGGTGCGACTACAGCTCGACTCCTCGCACAGGCGTTACGCGAGGGCCTCGTCCTCGCCGCAGTCGGAGGGGGCGTCGGAATGGTAGTCGGCTACTGGGCTCTGGAAGCGATTGTTGTAGCAGCTCCGTTCGATACGCCGAGAATGGCCGTCGTCCAAATGGACTGGACCACGTTCGGCTTCGCCGCGCTCACGACGGCTCTCGCGGGCCTGCTGACCAGCGCCGCGCCCGCCGTCCGATATGGGGCCTCGTCCATCCAGGCGACGATCACCCGGGCGCAGGGCAACGCTACCGCCTCCTCCTCGCGCTTGCGCTCGCGCGGTCTCTTGATCGCCACAGAGGTTGCGCTCAGCGCGGTGCTCCTCGTCACGGCGGCCCTCGTAGGCACAGGATTCTTCCGACTGATGACCGAAGAGCGAGGCTTTGCGACCGACGGCGTATTGAGCTTCGATCTCGTCTTGCCTCCGCTCGACTATGCCTATGGCGACGGGTCGCGCGAACGCTTCCACGAGGCCCTACTTGCAAACTTGAAAGAGCTGCCCGGCGTACAGGCGGCGGGCATTACCACCAAGATCCCCTTAGAGGGATCCACTTGGTTGGACGGTGCGACGCCCTACGGCTCGGCAGGGAGCGCCGAAGCTAGGTTGCTCACCGAGTATCGCTTTGTGAGCGGAGACTATTGGCAGGCGATGGGCGTGCCGCTGCTCGCCGGTCGGCGCCTCGCGGACACGGACAGAGACCGGGAGGTCGCCGTAATATCTGAGGCCGTCGGTCGCAAGCTATGGCCGGGGGCGAGCGCTCTCGGCAAGCGCTTTTTGGGCGGCATGGGCGGGAAGGACCCTTGGGAGGTTGTGGGCGTGGTCGCCGACGTTAAGACGACAGGGTTGGGGCAAGAGCCCATGCCGATCGTCTACGTCCCCTACTGGAGCAATCCGCTCGACGCGGTGTCTTACGCCGTTCAGACTCCGGGCGACGCCGAATCGCTGACCAACGCCGTGCGCGAGGCGGTGTGGAGCGTCGACTCATCCTTGCCGGTCATCAACGTCCGTACGATGAAGCAGGTTGTTGCGAAGTCGACTCGCGAGGAGAGGTTCCGCAGCTTGATGGCCACTTTGTTCGCAGCAGCGGCGCTTCTCTTAGCCGCTCTCGGCATCTACGGCGTCGTCTCCTACACCGTTGCCCGGCGGACGAATGAGATCGGTCTTCGCATGGCGCTGGGTGCGGACGCTTCCGGCGTGCTGCGCATGATCGTTGGACAAGGAATGCGACCGGTATGGGTTGGGATCGCGATCGGCCTAGCGAGCTCCGCAGTAGCGGTTCGCTCTATTGAAAGCCTGCTGTTCGGAGTCAGTGTCCGCGACCCCTGGGTCTTCTCGATGGTCGGGCTACTGCTGACAGGAACAGCCTGGGTCGCCTGCGCGATTCCCGCTCGCCGCGCCGCTTCGCTCGATCCGTTGACCGCCTTGCGACAGGAGTAGAGGAGATTGCTATGACCCACTTGTCCCGAACCGACGCTTCGGCACCACAGGAGGTGCAGGCATGATGCAAGGTCTTCTCTCCGATCTCCGGTCGGGCTACCGCACCTTGTGGCGCAGCCCAGGCTACGCCGCCATGATCATTTTCACCCTCGCCGTCTGTATCGGCGCGAATACGGCGGTGTTCAGCGTCGTCGACTCCGTGCTGCTGAAGCCGTTGCCCGCACCCGATTCGGACGAAATCGTCTTGATGGGAAATCTCTATCCGAACGCCGGAGTGGGAGAAACGTTCGTGAGCGCGGGCGGCGACTACGTCGACCGGTTGCGCGACGTCACCGCGCTCGGAGAACAAGCGCTGTTCCAGACGATCACGCGCACGCTGGATGCGGACGGAGGTGCGGAACGGCTCACGGGTATGGAGAACACCCCTTCGCTCTTCCGCCTACTCGAAATCCCTCCGCTGTTCGGCCGAATCCTCCACGAGGACGAGGCGGAGATCGGCAATCACCGCAAAGTCATACTCAGCCACGCCCTCTGGCGGCGCCTCTTCGCCGGCGACTCGAACGCGGTCGGGCGGGAGATTCGTCTGAGCGGCCGGCCCCACGTGATCGTCGGCGTTATGCCCGCGAGCTTCCTCTTCTACGAGCCGGCCGCGAGATTTTGGATTCCCCTGGCGCTGACCCCCGAGCAGAAACAGGCGCGTCACAGCAATAACTGGCTTAGCGTCGGACGGATGAGACCCGGCGCCACGATCGAGCAAGTCCAAGGCCAGGTCGATGCTCTCAATCAAGCGAATCTCGAGATTTACCCCACGATGAAGCAGGCCATCCTCGACGTCGGTTTCCATACCGAGGTTATGCCGCTCAAGGATCTCCTGGTTCGTCCGGTCCGCGACAGTCTGCACCTGCTCTGGCTAGGAGCCTCGCTCCTGCTGCTGATCGGTGCACTCAATGCCGCCGGCTTGGTGATCACCCGCACGGCGGGCCGCGCCAAGGAGTTCGGCGCGCGTCTGGCCCTCGGCGCGGGCCTACCTCGTCTCGCTCGTCAAACTACCGTGGAGAGTCTCGTCCTGTCCGGCCTCGGCGGAGCGTTCGGGCTCGCGCTGGCCCTCTTGCTCGTAGAGTCGCTCGCCGCGCTCGGCCTCGATCAGTTCGCCCGCGCCAATGAGGTCACAATCGGCTCGGCTTCCTTGCTCTTCGCCGCCGCTGTTTCTCTTGTTACCG
>Ga0209273_10001184_pt1 | contig 25044 bp, 20 predicted proteins | sample tdAd471_FD_187126 | JGI IMG/M metagenome (GOLD analysis project Ga0209273, IMG submission 187126) | Marine sediment microbial communities from the Atlantic coast under amendment with organic carbon and nitrate - tdAd47.1 (SPAdes)... | ecosystem: Environmental > Aquatic > Marine > Coastal >...
AGAAGGAGAAATCATAAGAGCGTCCTGAGAGCGGCGTTGAAAAGTCACAGAGGGAATCAATCGCCACTTGCAATACCGCGTTGGTGAGGATCGTTGGACTGCCACAGCACACTGCAGAAAGGGAACACTGCAGAAAAGGATGGCACTCGATGAACGGCGAACTCGACACGAGCACGATGTCGAACACAGCAGGGCAGCACAGAGAGAAAGCAACGTGTGAAAGAGCCGCCACTGAAGACTCGACAGATCACAGCGCCGCAACCGCGGAGCGTCGGTCCGGGCTTCCATCGGCTGAATCTGCAGCGGCCTGCGCACGAGGGGAGCGCGGACCATGTCAATGTCAAACGTCGTGCCTTCAGACGACGGGCACAGATTCAGCGAGCAGGCGACTGCTGCAGTGCCACTGCTCGATCGTTGCAACAGGCGCTGTCGCACTTCTGAGATGAGCAGTGAGTGGCCTGATCGTTGATCGGCAATGCTTTGCGTGACGGCATGCTTTGCTGAAAGCGTTCATCGTTCCGCTGCTTTCCTGTCAGCCGGATGCCGCATCGCAGGAGCGTTTACGTTGCGGCGGACATTTCAGCTCGCTGCAAAGCAAGCAGCGTGCCAGTTAATGGTGCTCACGGAGCGACGAGCGATCGGTCCCTTGTTTTGCAGTACGAACGGAGTTTTCCGGGAGAGCGATCAGCTGCGGGCGAGTTCTGTCGGGCTACGTGGTGCTCCACAGCTGGGCGGCGTCTGCCTGTGTGGCAAGCACCGTCTTTCGCGCCGCTTCGGTAAACAGCTCTGAGATTGCGGCAAGTGGTTCAAGTTATGGGAACCCGGTTCACGCTGCGGAAACCTGATTGAGGAAGTCGTTCACACTCCGTCCGGCAGCGAGCGGATGTCGGAGACGAGTTCGACCAGTGAGGCGGCTTCCATTCTCTTCATCAGGCGGGCTCGGCGGTCTTCGACGGCGCGCAGGCTGATGCTGACTCGGGTGGCAATCTCCTTATTGCTGCAGCCCTCCAGCAACAGGTCGAGAACTTCGCGTTCCTTTGAGGTCAGCGACCTCAGGCGTGCTCGGACTTCGTTCTGTTTCTGCTGACGGGTTTGTTCTGCGAGACAATGTGCGATCGCCTGGTCGATTGCCTCTTTCAGTTCGGGCATCCGGAATGGCTTCTGGAGAAACGTGAACGCGCCCTGCGACATTGCGGTCACGGCCATCGGAACATCCGCGTGCCCGCTCATCATGATGACAGGGAACCGCACGCCAGCGTCGACAAGCATCTTCTGCAGCTCGATGCCGCTCATCTCCGGCATGCGAACATCCAGAACCAGGCAGCCCGGCGTTCCTTCGGTGTATCCCAGAAGAAACTCTGACGCGCTGCCGAACATCCGCACTTCATAGCTCAGTGAGCGTGCGACGATTCCCACAGCGCGCTGCACGGCGGGGTCATCATCGACGATAAACACAGTTGGCAGCTCAGGCATGGTCATTCTCAGGTGATGCTCCAGCGGAGGCAGCGTCATGCTCGACAGGAATCGTGAAACAGAATTCCGCACCCGGATCGGCAGCGACGGCTCTGATCTGGCCACCGTGGTCTTCAACAATCGTCCGGCAGATCGCCAGACCGAGACCGACGCCGTCCGGGCGTGTTGTGTAGAAACTGTCGAAAACGCGGGAAGCGGCCGCGAGTGGCAGACCAACCCCGTGATCTCGAACCGTGACCGTCAGGCAGCGTCCCGCGAAGGCATCGTCAGTTTCAGAGACGGGCTGCTCGATTGTCGTCCGGATTTCAATCACGCGCGGGCCATTGAGTGATCGTTCCATCGCCTCAACGGCGTTCTGGATCAGATTGACCAGAACCTGCTCGATCTGAATGGGATCGACGCGCACCTTCGGCAGCCCGACCGGTCCGGCGACGAGCAGTTCAATGCCGGCACGGGATGCGTACAGCCGGCAGATTGGCAGCACGGATTCAATCAGTGTCGCGAGTGAGACGGTTTCGCGGCGCGGTTCTTTTCTGCGCACGAGTTCGCGCACCGACCGGATGATCCGCGACGCCCGTTCGGCCTGATCGGCGATCTCGGTCAGAGCATCCCTCAATTCGGAGTAGGAATTGAAACTCGCCCCGTTCTGAGCAGTTGCCGTGTGGCCGTCGGTCGACACCATGTCTTCCGAGCAGAGCTGTGCTGCGGCGTCTGCCTGCAGACAGATTGCCTGGAGCGGCTGGTTAAGTTCGTGTGCGAGGCCAGTTGCCATCTCGTTGACAGCCCTCCGCCGCTGCTGATGCGCAAGGTCGTTGAGTTGCTGCCGTTCGCTGGTTTCCTGCTCAACGTGGCGCGTCACGTCGCGCATGATTCCGGTGAAGCGATAAGCCCCGTCCGGCAGGCGGATGGCACCAAACGAGACTTCGATGGGAATCTCGCGCCCGTCCCGGTGCAGCCCTCGAGTTCGTAACCCGCTCCAGCCGCGTTGTCGCTGGCCGGTTCGCAGAAACCGTCTCAACCCGGTCGCGTGGGAGGGTCGCAGGTTGGCGGGGATGAGTTCTTCGATCGATTGCCCAATCAGGTCGTCCGGCGAGTGTCCGAAGACATACCGTACGCCCGCGTTGGCATGCTGAATCTGTCCGCGCTGGTCGATCGTGACGATCGCGTCCGACGCGGACTCGAACACGAGATGAAACGTCTGCTCTTTCTGCCGCAGAAATTCATTCTCGCCCCGCAGACGCTGCACCTCGCGGCGGATCCGCGCGAGTTCCGATGCCTGGTCGACAGGCAGTCGTCCGTCAGCGGACATTTCAGAAGCAGAGCGATCGGTCACAGCGGCAATTACCTCGTCCTCAATCCGCGATCACGCAGATTGCTGTCACCTGACCGTGCACAATCACCGGCCATGCAAGCCCCCACGACAACGCGCCCGTCGACAACGCACTTCCAAAGACCGGATCGCCAGCGTCACCTTGCGTGACGACGACTGGCTTTCGCGTTTCGAGCACTCGGCCGATCAGTCCCTCTCCGGGCGTACTGAGAAGCTGACCGCCGCGACCGGCAAGTTCCGGCAGGGTCGGTGCCACAACGTCCGACAATTCGAAGACGTCGTCGGCTTCTGACGGCAACCAGATTTGAAGCGCCCGGGCGATCGGGGACGAGTTCGACGAGAGCATCACGAAGACTGCGTTCAAATGGTCGCGGCCACTGACGACGGGTACGGCCAGTCCGGAATCGAGGCCGTCGGCGACAGCTCCGGAAGCACGCAGAAAATGGCTCGACTCGCCCAGCCGGTCGATCAGCTGCGGCGCCAGCGTCTGCCAGACTTCGCCGGGCAAGCCGGCTCCGTACGGAAAACGCAGGTACTGGCTCAATCGCCGGAAGCGATCAAGGTCCGAGTAGTATCCCGTGCCGAGTTCCAGTTCGTGCCGTGTCGTGTTGGGCAGCCAGGATTCGAATGCGCTGCGAGCCAGTTCGTCGGCATCGAACAGAAAGATCATGACCGCCGTCAGCTCGTCTCCATCGAACACCGGCAGACCAAACCCGGCTCCGAGATTCGATTCTGTCGCCGCACCGCTGCGTACGAAGTCGGCCGAGCTGAGATCGTCGAACAGAACAGGCACGCGTGCTTCGCTGACCCAGCCCGGCAATCCGGCGCCCGAATCCAGACGCAGCGACTGCGTGGCCTCGCCGAACGCGTCGACCTCGGCATACATCGCCGAGTCAACAACGAGCGCACCGTCGGCTGACGGCGTCCAGACTTCGACAACTTTCAACAGGCTCGATGCGATAATCGTGTCTCCCATTGTTCCACTCGTTTCATGCGGACTGTTCCTGCGTTGATCTCTGCTGTGGCGGGAATTCAGTCAGCAGCGACTGTCGTCATCAGCTCCGCTTCAACATCGGCGTCCTCGTCCCGCGGGCCGATTTCCTCGCAATCCGCAGCAGCGTTCGAATCTTCCGAACGATGATCCTGGCCTTCGAGGAAGCTCAGCAGGCAGCCTCGCAGGTCGTAATAGTCCGAGTGTTCGAGAACAGCGTGCCGTTCGCGCGGTCGTTCAAACGGCAACTGCAGCACCTGGCCGACTCGTGCTCCCGGACCGTTCGTCATCATGCAGACTCGATCGGACATGTAGATCGCCTCGTCAACGTCGTGCGTGATGATCATCGTCGTGATCTTCTCGCGGTCGAGGATGTCGAGAATGACGTCCTGAAGTTCCATCCTGGTGAGCGAGTCCAGCCGACCGAACGGTTCGTCGAGCAGCAGCATGCGCGATTGCCCGAGCGATGCCGACGCGCTGCTGCATCCCGCCGGAGAGTTCTTTCGGATAACGGTGCATGGCATCGGCGAGACCGACGACGCTGAGGTAGTACTCGCAAAGCTGTTTCCGATCCTGCTTCGACGCGTGCGGATAAACGCGGTCGACGCCCAGCTTCACGTTCTGAAAGGCAGTCATCCACGGCAGCAGACACGGCGCCTGAAAGACGACGGCCCGATCCGGCCCTGGCCCGACGATCTCGCGACCGCCAACAACGATGCCCCCTGACGAGATGTCATTGAGCCCGGCGACCATCGTCAGCACGGTCGATTTGCCGCAGCCCGAATGCCCGATCACGCTGACGACTTCGCCCTTGCTGATGATCAGGTCGAAGCCCTGCACGACGGCAATGTCGTCACCGTACGGATTCGGGTAGGCCTTGGTGACTTCGTAGAACTCGACAAACCGCCGCTCAGCGAGCGGAGTCGTGTCGGTTCTGACCTCGGTCTTCTGTGTTGAGGTTTCAGCCATTGGTTGAATCATTGCTTTTCCCAGTGCCCCGGAAGTCGACTGCTAAGAGCTGTCGTCCGGTTTCTCCGAAGCCGGAACAATCGCTGCGAGGAGTTGAGTCGTTGATAACGAACCGCAAACGCAGGCGACGCTTTCGATCTCGTCAGTCGTTCTGGAGTCTCTATTCGTTGATCGTCTCTGGTCATCTTTGCGATTTGCCTGCGTCGCTCCAGGTTTTGGAAAAACCTGGCTACGGCTTCAAACGCCAGACGTTACGACGCCAGCCGTCCTGATGGCGTCGTCAGATCAATCGGCTGAATGTCTGGAAGCTCGATCGCGTCCGCGACGCGGAGCTGCTTCGCCTCGCGGTTGATGTCGAGCATGTATTCCGTGACCTCGTTCCGCAGATGTTTGAAGTCCGGATTGAAGTTCAGCGTCGTGCGATCACGCGGTCGGTCGAGTGTGACCTCGAAGCTCTGCCCGAGTGTCGCGTTCGGCCCCGGCGTCAGCGGCACGATCCGGTCGGCCATGAGCACCGCTTCGTCGACGTCGTTTGTGATCATCACGACCGTCCGGCGATCCTCTTCCCAGATGCGCGTGATCTCGTCCTGCAGCTGCGACCGTGTCAGAGCGTCGAGCGCGCTGAGCGGCTCGTCGAGCAGCAGCACCTCCGGCTGCATCGACAGCGTGCGGGCCAGCGACAGTCGCTGACGCATTCCGCCGGAGAGTTCGTGCGGCTTCTTCCACTCGGCTCCGGCCAGGTTGACCATCTCGATGTACCGCTGGATGTACTGCTTCCGCTCGGTCGTCTTCATTTCAGGAAAGACCTGCCGGACGGCCAGCTCGATGTTGCCGTACACGCTGAGCCACGGCAGCAGGGAGTAGTTCTGAAACACGATGCCGCGGTCCGGACCCGGTTCGGTCTGTACCCGACCATGAATGCGAACCTCGCCCGAATCCGGCAGCAACAGCCCGGCCAGCAGCGAGATCAGCGTGCTCTTCCCGCTGCCGGAAAAGCCGATGACCGCAACAAACTCGTTCTCCTCGACGTCGAGGCTGACGTCGGTCAGCACTTCCGTGCGACTGCCGTCCGGGCCGAATCCAAGAGACACATTGTCGAGTTCGATGAAGGCCACGCTGGGCTCCTTTAAGTTCAATCAGGTTTCTCGGTGGCAAGCCGTAACGTCGTCGGTTTGTCAGTAGCGAAAGTCGCGCAGACTTTCGGCACATCCGAAACTCTGCGCGAGTTTCGCTACCGAGAATCAGCCCGCTCTAAATTGCGGCTGCGGCGTCGTCGAAACTCACCAGACGCTGGAACACGATCATGATGCGATCGAGTGCCAGGCCGATCAGACCGACGACGAAGACAACCACCATCATCTTGGCGAACGAATCGGACGCTCCGTTGTTGAACTGGTCCCAGACGAACTTGCCGATTCCCTCCGACGAACTCAGCAGTTCGGCCGCGATCAGCACCATCCAGCCGACGCCGAGTGAAATTCGCAGGCCAGCGAAGATCAGCGGCAGCGACGACGGGATGACGATCTTGAAGAGACGGTCCTTGAAGCCGAGCCGCAGAACGCGGGCGACGTTCATGTGATCCTTGTCGATCGACGCGACGCCCAGTGCGGTGTTCGTCATCGTGGCCCACAGCGAACACAGTGCGACCGTGATGGCCGAGGCGATGAACGCCGGATTGATTTTCATCCAGCCGAGCAGGGGCAGGTTCGCCAGGAAGTCGATCAGCCAGTGCTTGTCAGGATCGGGGATGAACCCGCCGACGATGATCAGCGCGATGGGCAGCCAGACGATCGGTGAGACCGGTTTGAACAGCGCGATGAACGGCGTCATCGCCGCCATGAACGTCTTGCTGAGCCCACACAGAACGCCGATTGGAATCGCAATCGCCGAGCCGATCAGAAAGCCGACGAAGACGCACGCCAGGCTGCGGTAAATCTGCATCGGCAGGGTCCACGGCTTTGCATAGGTCGATTCGGACGTCTTCTGAATCCGCTCTTCCTGTCGCACAATTCGCTGCGCGAGAGCGAAAGCTTCGTCACCTTCCGCCGACAGAAATGCGATCTGATCGGCGCGGAGCCGCGCCATCTGTTCTTCAACCTTGAGCGTTCGGTTGGCCTGGCCAAGCTGCTCGGCGAGCTTCCCCAGGTACTGTCGCTCTTCCGCGATTCGCGTCTGAGCTTTCAACGCGTTGACGAGCTGCGGGAACTTCTCGGCTCGAATCGCGGTCTCCTCGGACTTCAGTTCTTTGAGAGTTTCGCGTTCGGCTTCGGTTCTGGCCGCATGATCGCGGACCTGCTGCAGGTACGCTTCCCTCGCTGCTCGATCAGAGGAAGCCAGCAGTCCGGCGTCCCGCTTCAGAGCCGCCTCGCGCTCAGATTGTGCGGCATCGAATTCGGCGTCGAGCGTTTCATACCTCTCAAGAATCGGAGCAACGATCGCTGCGACACTTGTCGCACGGGCGGCAGTGGCGTCCTTAACGTGTCGGTCCGCAAGCTCTTCCAGCGGTGCCAGCTGGCTGAGCCGCTTCTCGACGATGGCCAGCTTCTGCTCACGTGTCTTACCGCTGAGTCCGTAAGCATCTTCCTTCGCGTCTTCGCGGTCGTGAAAACGCCAGATACTGCTTGCCGCGTCCCATACCACCACCGGCGTTGGTACCTCACCGGATTTCGTTTTGTGCCGCGGAGCGATGGCTTCCCACAGGGCGACGAAGATCGCAAACGCCATCAGCGGCACAACGATGAACCGCCCGATTTCTCCGAGTTGCTTCTTCGGCTCCTCGCCGTAGCACAGACGGACGACTGGTGTGAGAAACGTCAGGCCGGCGACGTCAATCGCTTTAATGAGTTTATATTTCATAGCCGTGATATTGGGTTCTGGGAACCGGGCGAGGTGTTTGCAGGCCGAGCCGGGGAGCGAAGCGACGATGTTCCGGCTGTCAATTCGCACTTGAGGGATTGGAACGTGCCGGAGCGGCGCTCCGCTTGACCCGGCCTACGGGATTCTCCTGGCGATCAGTCCTTGTTCCCGATCTTGTGCGAGTTCAGATAGCCGATCGGGTCGTGGCCGTCGTACAGCACGCCGTCGATGAAGTCGGACGTCGGTTCCTTGTAGCCGTCGGTGTCCCACGGGACGTCAGCCTCGGCGAGCAGGCCTTCATTAACGAGCATGCGGGCCGCCTGTTTGTAGATATCCGGGCGGTAGACTTTCTTCGCAGTTTCGTCATACCACTCGGCGGGCTTCGCTTCCGTAATCTGTCCCCAGCGTCGCATCTGAGTCAGAAACCAGACGCCGTCCGAGTACCACGGGTAAGTGCAGTGGTACTTGAAGAAGACGTTGAAGTCGGGCATCGGCCGTTTATCAGTCTTCTGGAAGTAGAAGAAACCGGTCATTGAGTTCTTAATGACGTTGTAGTCGGCGCCAACATAGTCCGGTCGGCTGAGAATGCGGGCCGCCTCTTCACGGTTCACGAGGTCGCCTGCCGCGTTGGTTTCGTCAAGCCACTGACCGGCTCGGATCAGCGCCTTGACGACGGCCAGGTGGGTATTCGGATTCTCGTCCGCCCACTTCTTCGTGACGCCGAAGACTTTTTCTGGGTTGTTCTTCCACACGTCGTAATTCGTGGTCACGGGGACGCCGATCCCCTTGGCCACAGCCTGCTGATTCCAGGGTTCACCAACGCAGTACCCCTGAATGTTTCCTGCTTCCAGAGTGGCCGGCATCATTGGTGGCGGCGTGACAGAGAGTTCGACCTCCGCATCCGTTCGACCGCCGATGTCCGACCGGGTGTAGAAACCAGGATGAATTCCGGCGGCGGCCAGCCAGTAACGCAGTTCGTAATTGTGGGTTGAGACTGGAAAGACCATGCCCATCTGGAGCTTTTCACCACTGGCGAGCTTTTCCTGGACGACCGGCTTGAGCGCGTCGGCTGTGATCGGATGCTTCGGCGTCGGCGACTTCAATGCCTCGTCATTCTGCTGCATCTGTTCCCAGACGCTGTTTGAGACCGTAATGCCGTTGCCGTTCAGATCCATTGTGAACGCTGTGATGACGTGAGCCTTCGTGCCGAACCCAATGGTGGCGGCGATCGGCTGTCCGGAAAGCATGTGCGCGCCGTCGAGTTCGCCGTTGATGACGTTGTCGAGCAGCGTCTTCCAGTTCGGCTGGGCGATGACTTCGACCTGCAGCCCTTCCTGCTCAAAGAAGCCCTTTTCGCGGGCGATCACGATCGGAGCACAGTCGGTCAGCTTGATGAAGCCGAATTTGAGTTCGTCCTGTTCGAGGTCCAGCAGTGTCTTTGGCGAAACCGTTGTGGAACTGTCGGAGCTGTCGCTGACAGAGTCACTCGCAGCTTCGTCCGTCGCGGTCGTTTCTGCTGCCGCCGCGGCAGCTTCGAGATCGTCTGGGAGATCGAGCGACAGTTCGGAGTCACTGCCGCCGCATCCGGACAACAATCCGGCAAGGAGGACAACGGGGAAGAGATTTAACCGAGTGGGTGCGAGGAAGTGGCGGAAAAGCGAACTCATGGAAAATTGCTGCTCCGAGATCATCTGGTGGAAACACCACTCCGGTTGTCCTGCGCTGACGTTCCAGAGTTCTTCGGAGCCGAATGCAAGCGATGTGCCGACGTGGTGATTCACGTAGCAAAACCGCGTTCAGGCCGGCAGATCACGGGTATTTCAAGAATCGATACGTGGCGAGCCACGTATTTCGTCAAGATGGTTGGATCGGCCAATGCCGCGAATGCAGGCACTGAGATGTCAATGCGCAGGCATCGCGAGCGTCTGTGGCTGGTGCTGGGAGATGCGTCGATCCGTTTCAAAACAGCGAACACGAATGACTCGCGAACTCCGCTGTGCTGTCAACCGGGAGCAGGTCTGGTTCGCAGTTACTGGTCCCCGTTGTCTCAGGCTGGCCAGCAATCGCCGGTGACCGTAGTGGAATTCGCCAGAATTCCCTCAGTGGTCAGGCCACTCGGAAATTCTGGCGGATTCCACTACCCAAGCCTGGAACGAGTGAAGCCTCCAGTTGCGGTTCGCGTCCGAGCGAATTCACACTCCGTTGCTGCTGGGCGTTTCCGCTGCGTTGCTGAGTGACTCCGAGTTTGCCACGGTTCGACCGGGCAGCAGGTAGAGTACGCCGGAGACTGCGACCTCCGTCACGAACCAGACGGCGCGAAGGAGAATCGACGCTGCGCCCGCGAGTGGCGCTCCGACCAGAGGGGTCATGGTCGCGAAGATCAGGCCTTCGCGAATTCCGAGTCCGCCGGGGGCAATCAGGACAAAGAAGCCGATTGACGTGCCACCGGTCGCGGCGACCGTACAGACCAGCCAGTGACTGGCCGAGAAACCGGGTTCCTCGATGGCGTTCAGCAGGCAGAGCAGGCTCAGGCCGAGACAGAACCACGCTCCGCAGAACACGAGCAACGCCTGGATCAGCAGCCCGGCGGAAAGCTTTAACGCCCAACTGTCGGCAACGTGGCTGCCACTCGCGCTGCCGATTTCCTCGTCACTTGTCGAATGCGGCTGTCGTGCGGCCATCGATTTTCGGGCGAGCCTGCCGGCAATCCGCCCGGCGAATCCGGTGACGGCAGGGACTGTCACCAGAACGAGCAGCACGACGGCCAGCGTCACGGTTCCCGGCGAATCCTTCAGCCACAACAGTGAAGCCGGCAGTTGCTCCCAGGCGGCATCCGGCAGCGCGTACGTTGCCAGAGCCAGCGTCAGCGCCAGGCCCGTGCCCATCATCGCGAGCGTTTCCGCGACGGTCGCCAGTGCTCCCGCCCCAAACGGCACGCCTCGATCGCGCAGCATCATGGCACGAATCAGGACAACGGTCGCCTTGCCCGGCACATACTTTCCCAGGTGGCCGCAGTAGTAAGCGCGGGCAACGCTCAGCGGCGAGACTCGATACCCGGACTCTTTCAGCAGGCGGCGCATAAACCAGACGGACGGCAGCCAGCCCAGCGAGTACGCCATGCCGGAGACGATCAGCCAGACCGGGTCGACCGTCAGATTCTCGACCTGATCAGCGTTCCACAGATCGGCGGCATTGCTGGCCACGAATCCCAGCACAGCCAGCGCGAGTCCCCAGCGAAGCACGGGGCTTGCGATCCGTCGCCAGGCTGGTCGTTCAGAACGAGTGTCCGCGGTCACGGCGATTTGATTTCCCACTGCGTCGTCGCTGCTGCCGTGCGGAGAAGTCGCTCAGCGAAACAGGTCGACGTACCACTTCATGATGGACGAGAAGGGCTCGACGTTTCTCTTCACCAGAAACACGATGGGAGCGTAAACGACGGCGACCGCTCGCTGGAAACCCGGCACTTCGAAAACCCGGTGCAGCCACGCCATCGGCCCGGCCGAGAGCAGATAAAACGTCAGCACGCCAAAGGCCGACACCGCGAGGGCAATGAGCTTCTGACGGCGGGTCGGCGGAGTGTTGATAGCAGGTTCAATAGAAACCGAACTGAGCTGGCTGTCGGATTCGAGCGGGGCGTCAGACATCGCGGGAGTACTCAAACGGGACGTTGAACGATCTCGGAGATTGATGTGCTCTTGCGCCCAATGGCTACGCTCGCCAGAGCGTGGATTTCCACCGTCTGGCGACGTTAGCTGCGACCGCACTCGAAGGGCACGAGAACACGATACTCAACGTAGTGCCTTCACGTTTCAGCGAACGATCCCTCAATCGATCGTCACCGCACGAAGGCAACGTAGTAGAACCACAATCCCGTGACCGACGTGAGAACCAGATCCAGCGTTGAGGCCCAGCCCAGCTTTTTATGCAGACCACTATGCGGACACGGAGCCGGCGGGTTCGGCATTCGTTTCAGGGCAAGGACGATTGTGACCGCCCACAGCAGCGGGCTCGAAACTGCGAAGACCAGGTGAATCCACAGCACCTGACGGACGGCGGCAAGCTGTTCGGCGTCGAGTGGCACTTCGCGTTTCGCAACGACTTCCTGCCAGCCGCCCTGCACGAGCTGCATGTCGACCTCGAACGCTCCCACCGCGATCAGCAGCACGGCGGCCAGGCCAAGCTGCATATTCCGATGCGCGACGAAGTGGTGCTTCACCTTGACCAGGTACAGGCTGTAGATGATCGCAGGGACGACCAGCACCAGCGCGCAGACCACGACGTCCAGCATCAGCGACGTACGGAAACCCAGAAATCCATCAGACATTGAGACAGAACTCCGCAGCGGCAAGCAGGCAGCAAAGAGCAGGCCTTGTTGACCGATCCGTCGCTACGCTCGCCAGAGCGTGGATTCTCCGCAGTCTGGCGACCGCAGCGACGTCAGAATCATGATCGATCAACACTGCCCGGCGATCAGCAGACGAGACAAGTTTCGGAAACTGACACCGACAAGGGGTTTTAGGCCGCTCCGGCGCGAACGTCCAGACGGGGAAACGTCGCATCCTCGCAGTTCTCACGGGCGAGGCTGCGACGTCTCAGATGACGGTTCGGCAGCGGCCCGGTATCGTGAGACGCTGCCGCCTCCATCCAGCCACAACTGATCCAGAACCTGCGATGAATGAGCATCTCGAAGACGCCTTCTTTCTTCGCCAGCAGATGGTTGAACGGCAACTTCGTGCCCGCGGCATTCGCGACGAACGTGTCCTGCAGGCCATGGCCGACGTGCCTCGGCACAGCTTGATTGCCGGCGTCGATCTGCAGACAGCGTACGGGGACCATCCCGTCGCGATCGGATATCGACAGACGATCTCGCAGCCGTACATCGTTGCGTTGATGACTGAGCTGCTCGGAACTCGCCCGGAAGCGCGAGTGCTCGATGTCGGAACCGGTTCCGGTTACCAGGCGGCCGTTCTCGCGGAACTCGTCAGCGAGGTTTTCACAGTCGAAATCGTTCCCGAGCTGGCTGAAGTTGCCCGCCAGCGTCTGAGCGAACTCGGCTATCAGAACATCCACTTTCGGACCGGCGACGCATTCGCCGGCTGGCCGGATGCCGCCCCGTTCGACGGAATCATTGCAGCGGCAGCTCCGGCGGAGATTCCCGAGGCGCTCATCGAGCAGCTCGCCCCCGGCGGTCGACTCGTGATGCCGATCGGGACAGAGTCACAGCGGCTGGTTGTTGTGCAAAAAGGCGACGATGGATCGATCAGGCAGGAAGATGCCGGGGCAGTCGCCTTTGTTCGGATGACCGGCGAGGCGGAACACCATTGACGCAACCGTCTGCAAGGCAGTGTGAATGACCACAGACCCGCAAACTCCGAGTTCACAGCCGGCGTCGCTGACATTGTGGGACGCCGTGAGCATCATCGTCGGGATCGTCGTCGGCGTGTCGATCTTCAAGGCTCCGTCGATCGTCTTTGCCAACGTGCCGACACCGCTGCAGGGCCTCGCCGCGTGGGTCTTCGGAGCGGCGATCGCACTCTGCGGAGCACTGACCTATGCCGAACTGGCGACGATGCACCGTGCGGCAGGCGGCGAGTACCTCTTTCTGACGCGCGCCTACGGACGACCGGTCGGCTTTCTGTTCGGCTGGGCTCAATTGACCGGAGTCTTCAGCGGCAGCATCGCTCAAATGGCGTACGTCTTCGCGGATTACGCGCGGCACTGGCAGAGTGAATCGGCAGGCGCGTCTTCTCAAACAAACGAGTCCGGCGCCGGGATCGCCGTCCTGGTCATCGTGGTGATGACCATCATCCACATCTGCGGAGTGCGTACCGGTAAGGCGGTTCAGAATCTGCTGACAGTCGTCAAGGTGGTCGGTCTCGCGGGACTGTTGATCGTCGGCTTCAGCTCGACGGCACCTGCAGCCGCCAGCGTACTGCCGGCCGAAGTGCGCGGTCCCGGTTTCAGTCTCGCGATGATTCTTGTGCTGTATGCCTTCGGAGGCTGGAACGATTCGGTGTTCGTCGCGGCCGAAGTTCGACAACAGGAACGCAATGTCCCGCGCGCACTGGTGCTGGGACTGGCGATCGTCGCCGTGCTGTATCTGCTGGTGAATCTTGCGCTGCTGCAGGGGCTCGGGTTTGACGGTGCGCGAGCGTCCGACGCCCCGGCCTGGGATCTGATCGAGAACGCCAGCGTGCTGAGCCCTGCCGCTCAGACGACCGGCGCGCGAGCGATCGGGCTGCTGGTGATGATCTCTGCCGTCGGCGCCGTTCACGGACTGATCTTCACCGGCTCGCGACTCTACGCGGCACTGGGACGCGACCATTCCGTCTTCAAGCTGCTGGGCTACTGGCATCCCGCGACAGGCTCACCCGTCTGGTCACTGTCCGCTCAAGGTCTGCTCGCCGTTCTGCTGACCCTCGCTGTCGGAACGAACACGGGCCGCGGGATCGTCGACAGTGCGGCAACAGTTCTCGGCGGCTCACCGATTCCCTGGAGCGATTACGGCGGCGGGTTTGAAACGCTCGTTGCCGGAACGGCACCCGTCTTCTGGTCGTTCTTCTGCCTGAGCGGTCTGTCGCTGTTCGTCTTCCGCCTGCGTGAACCAGCGATCGATCGACCGTTCCGCGTCCCGCTCTTCCCCGTCGTACCGCTGGTCTTCTGCCTGAGCAGTGCCTGGATGGTCTGGTCGAGCGTGACCTACGCCAACTGGCTGACCCTCATCGCCGTCGTGCCCCTGGCGTGCGGGCTGCCGCTGTTTCTGGTTTCGCGGAACGTGGGCTCTTCGCGACTTGACTGACACCGTAGCTGGATTCGCCAGAATTCAGAGGACCATAGGCTTGAACTCAACGCAGTTGCAGGGTGCGTGCAGCAAGCCATTTTACGGCGGTGCGTTACGTCGGCAAACACGACAATTCGTCTGCGACACTCTGTGTTAAGAGCAATCTGGCTTGCGCAACGTACCAGGGCAAAAACGCCGACTCCACGCACCCTACGGGAATAATCCGGGATAGGCTTGAACTTAACGCAGTCTGAATTCTGGCGAATCCAGCTACATCAATTCTGAACGCGAAGGATTCCTGGCCAGGTCACGCCAGCAACTCGTCGATGACGTGGCCGTGGACGTCGGTGAGGCGGCGTTCGATGCCGTTGTGGTAGTACGACAGTCGTTCGTGGTCGAGCCCCAGGAGGTGCAGCGCGGTCGCGTGCAGGCCGTAGCTGTAGGTCGGGTTGACCTCGGCCTTGAAGCCCAGTTCGTCGGTCGCTCCGTATCCGACGCCGCCTTTGATGCCGCCGCCGGCCAGCCACGCGGTGAAGGCTCCGGCGTTGTGGTCGCGGCCGGTCGTTCGGTTGCCTTGAGCGGCGGGCTGGCGGCCGAACTCGGTCGTACACATGACGAGCGTTTCGTCGAGCAGGCCGCGCTGCTTGAGATCCGTCAGCAGGGCCGATGCTCCCGTATCGAGGATGCGGCCCCAGTAGCCATGATCGCGGACGACGTCCTCGTGCGAGTCCCAGTTTGGACGGATCGGTTCCGACGATGTGTTCTCAGCGCCACAGTAAATCTGCACGCAGCGAACTCCGCGTTCGACAAGTCGTCGAGCGAGCAGGCACTGGCGTCCGAACTGACCGATGTCAGGATCGTCGACCGCGTACATCTGCTGAGTCGTCTGCGACTCCGCCGAAACGTCGGTGACTTCCGGCGCACTGAGCTGCAGTCGCGCGGCGAGTTCGTAAGCGGCGATGCGGGCTTCGAGATCCGTGTTGCCGGATCGTTGCTCAAGATGCCGAAGGTTGAGTTGCTGCAGAAAGTTGAGCCCCGCGGCGTCGGCTTTGCGGTCGGTCTGCTCGAAGTCTTTCGGCGGAAAGAGGTCGGAGATCGGCGGCTCACCCGGCTGCGTGTTGAACGTTGTCGCCTGGTGAACGGCGGGGAGAAATCCCGAGCCCCAGTTAATGATGCCGCCCGGCGGCAGGCCGCGCGGATCGGGCAGGACGACGAAGCCCGGCAGGTCGTCGCACTCGCTGCCCAGACCGTACAGGACCCACGAGCCCATACTCGGAAAGCCCGGCAGCGTGTAGCCGGTATTCATCATGAAGCAGCCCGGCCCGTGCAACGCGGTCTTGCTGTGCATCGAGTAGATGAATGCGATGTCGTCGACGAGGCCGCTCATTCGTGGAAACAGGTCGGCCATCCAGCGGCCGCATTCGCCGTGCTGTCGGAAGTTCCAGAACGGCGCGAGACACTTGCCCGGCTTCGAGCCGAAGAACTGCAGCTTGCCCGTCGGATCGAACACCGTGCCGGCTCGCCGCTTCAACTCAGGTTTGTAATCGAACGTGTCGACCTGGCTCATTCCTCCGGGACAGAAGATCTGGATAACGGATGTCGCGCGAGCTTTGTGGTGAGTGCGGAGTTCGGATTGCGGAGTGCGGAACCTGTCAGCGTGGGCCGTTTGCTCCTGGGCGAGAGCCGAGAGTGCGAACAGCCCGAAACCGCCACCCACTCGTGCCAGCAACGACCGCCGATCGAGAAGACGCGATTCGAGAAGTCGTCGACCGCCCACTGCATTCGGCGTTTTGAATTCCGCATTCTGCATTCCGAACTCCGCATTCGTTTCAGTCGATGACGACAAACTCGCTGGCGTTGAACAGCGCCCGGCACAGTTGCAGCAGGCCGTGCTGGTCGACGAGTTGTCGGGCGGCGTCGAGTTCGCTGCTGTCCGGCGTTCTCGTGAAGGCGAGTTCAAATGCGCGGGCGATTCGAGCGAGTTCGTCGCCGGGGCACTCGCGTTTGAGCCGTTTGGCGAAGTAGCCCGCCTGCCGCAGCATGAAGTCGTTATTAAACAGCGCGAGTGACTGCAGGGCGGTTGTCGTCACATTGCGTTTCGGAGTCATGTTCGCCGGGTCGGGGCAGTCGAGCACGGTCATGAACTGCTGCGGCGTCGTTCTCACCACGAAGCGATAGACGCTCCGCCGCCAGACGTTCGGCGAGTCGGCGGTTCGATATTCGTAAACCGGCGCGTATGCCTCTTCGTAATCAAAGTCGCGATAGCCCGGCCCGTACATCTCGGGATTGAGCTTGCCGGTGATCGACAGGACAGCGTCGCGGACAGCTTCGGCTTCGAGACGTCGCGGGTTCATCCGCCAGAGCAGCCGATTGTCAGAATCGACCGAATGCGGAATGCGGAGTTGGGAATGCGGAATCTCAGCGGGTGACGATTTCGCGGAGGCGTCGGACGGATCCTGCGATTCATTCCGCACGCCGAATTCCGAACTCCGCATTCGATAAGCCTTGCTGGTCACGATCAGGCGGTGAATGTGTTTGAGGCTCCACTTGTTGCGGACCAGCTCGGCGGCCAGCCAGTCGAGGAGTTCCGGGTGCGAGGGCTGATCGCCGCCGTAACCGAAGTCGCTGGGCGTCGAGACGAGTCCCTGACCGAAGTGCCAGTGCCAGAGGCGGTTGACGATGACTCGGGCCGTCAGCGGGTTCTGCGGATCGGTGATCCAGTTCACGAGAGCGACGCGGCGTTCGCCTTCCGGCATCCCGGCCGAGCCGAACGTCAGCGGCTCTGTGGACCAGCTCAGCGCGCCGGGAACGACGGCCTCGACCGGAGTTTCCGGATCGCCGCGCTGCAGAACGTGAACCGCTGGCGGCTGCCCGGCAATCACTCCATAGAAGACGGGCGGCTCGCCGAGTTGCTTAAGTTCAGTTTCGAGTTTCTGTTTCTGAGATCGCAGGTTGGCGAGTCGTTCGCGGCCCTCGTCTCCGAGACTGCGAGGTTCTGCTGGAGCGAGTCGAGGATCGCCGAAGCTGATCTGGTCGTGCCCGTAACCATTGCCGCCATCGGTCGAGATGAACGTCAGGAAACGGGCGTCTGCTGGAACGGAGAATTTGATCGGGACCGCGTCATTGCGGCCGATCCGGCCATGCGCGAGTTGCTGACCGTCGAGCAGGACGCGGAATTCGGCACTGGGTTCGACGGTCCGTCCCCCGTAACCGGCGACGGTGGAAAACTGCAGCTTGTCGAGATTCGTCGCCTTGCGGATCGCTCGCAGATCGAACGTGATGCCGGCGTTCGCGTGCAGGCCGATCATTGAGTGGCGGTCGGCGTTGAAGTCGGTTTTGCCGAGCTGCGTGGAAAACTGACTCGCAACCGGGCCGTTGCGAATCATGTCCCAGGCTTTGCCGCTGTTGAGGGGAAGACCGGTGGCGCTCAGGCCAGTCGAGCTGATTCTTGTTTCGTCGTTTGCCGGAACGAAAACGCCGTCAACAAACTCGTACTCGCACGCTCGATAATCGCCCGGTTTGACGTTGCCGAGGTCGCCGAACGGTCGTTCCTGAACTTTGCCGGTGCGTGCGTCAAGACCCAGCCCCTTGCGGCCGGTTCCAAAACCGTTGCCGCCTCCGACAATGTCTGCGAGGTCAACACCTTTGCCTTCGAGTTCCGCGATCGAAAAAGCTGCCTGATCGATCGCCGCTTTCAGTCGCTGCTTTTCCGTGTTGTACTCCCGCGTCGCCGCGGCGCTGATTTCCCGGTTGCCGCGTTTCAGGCCAGCGAAGTTCGCAACAAGCTGGTAGTACTCGGCCTGTGTGATCGGATCGAGTTTGTGGTCGTGGCAGCGGGCACAGTTAATTGTGACGGCCATTGTCGACGTGAGGACCTGCGTGACCATGTCGTCGAGATCGAGTGCCCGGGCCGAACGTCGCAGTTCATCGCTCTTCGTTTCGACCTGGCCGACGAAGTCCCACGGACCCGCGGACAGGAAGCCGGTCGCGATGACGGCCTCTTCGTCCTGTGGTGCGAGAACATCGCCAGCGATCTGCTCGCGCAGAAACTGATCGTATGGCTTGTCGCTGTTGAACGACCGGATGACGTAGTCGCGGTACGGCCACGCGTTGTCGCGCCGTTTGTCGCGTTCAAAGCCGTGCGTGTCCGCGTAGTGCGCGATGTCGAGCCAGTGCCGCGCCCAGCGTTCTCCGAAGTGTGGCGAGTCGAGCAGCCTGGCGACCAGGCGTTCGTACGCATGCGGATCGGCGTCCGCGACGAACTGGTTCACCGCTTCGGGAGTCGGCGGCAGGCCGAGCAGGTTGAAATACAGCCGACGAATCAGCGTGCGACGGTCCGCGTGCGGCAGCGGTGCGAGTCGTTCGGTTGCCAGCTTCTCGCGGATAAACGCGTCGATCGGATGACCGGCGCGCGGCGGCTCGACCTCGCTGACCGGCTGCAGTGACCACCAGGACGCATCGCCCCTGGGCTTCTCACGAAGAACAACGGCCTCGGGCCAGCGGGCACCGGAGGTAATCCAGCGGCGGATCAGCTGAACTTCGGCAGCAGTCAGCGCGTCGCCGTCTTTGGGCATCGACGGCGGATCGTCGCCGGAGCCTGAGATCGCGTCGAGCAGCGCACTCTCGCCGGGCTTGCCCGGAACAACGAAGCCGCTCTCAATCAACGCCGCGCGTGTCGCGAGCGAGAGGTCGCCCTTTGCATTGCCGGGCTGGTGACAGCGGATGCACCGCGACTCGAACAGCGGTCCGATCTGCTTTGCAAAGTCGACGGCGTCCTCGGCACCTGGCAACGAGGACGCCATCGTGATCAGCAGGCTGGCAAACGCCAGTCGAGAAAGCATCCGCATTGACGAACCTCTCTCTGAGAGCAGTCAATCTGAGAGCAGTCGAAACGACTCTCCGGGGTTCAGCAACCTCGCAGCTACGCTCGCCAGAGCGTGGGCACTCAGCACAGTCCCACTGTCTGGCGACGGTGGCTACGACGATCCGGCGACTCGACTTATTCTGAACGGGCCGTGATTTCGAGCAGGTGGTAACCGAACTGCGTCTTGACGGGGCCATGCACAGTGTTGAGCGCGTCTGAGAAAACGACCTGATCGAACTCGGGAACCATCTGACCCTGGCTGAACGTGCCGAGATCGCCGCCACGCTGGCCGGACGGGCACTGCGAGTGCTCCGCGGCGACGGCGCCGAAGTCAGCCCCGCCTTCGATTTCTTCCTTCAGTTTCAGGCACTGAGCTTCGTCGGCGACCAGAATGTGTCGTGCGGCAGCGGTAGGCATTGTTTCATGTCTTTCTGTTGCAGGCTTTCGTAAGGAGGTTGTGTGTCGATCGCGAGAGCGCAAGGAACTCGAACAATCAACGACGTCGGAGCGTGTCGAGGTCGCAGCGAACTGTCAACGCCTGGCGGCATGTCTCGCCTGCTGCGAGACGCACCACTTGTCTGACACGTTTCGATGCGCGAGCGTCACAGGGCGCAAGCGTCACAGTGCGCAACCGTCACAGGCCATCTGAACTGCCGCGTGTCAGGGATTCCTTAACGTGACAGGTCGACGCAATCCGACCAGCGAGGCAAACCGGGGTTACAGTTGAAACAAGCAAGTACACGGTAGAGTCCCGGATCGAAACGACACGCCAGCTCAGGCTGACCTGTCAGTTCTCACAGATCGGGAAGGGGTCGATCAGAGGATGATCGACAACTCTGAGTGCTTTCAACTTTGCCCCTGCCCGCGACCGATGCCTTCCTCCGGGCAAGCTTCCGGTCGCTCCCGCCTCCCAGCAATCTCCTGGAGTATCAGTCTCATGCCTGAGTCCAACGTGTCCATGGAGCTGAGTGTTTCTTTCGTGTCGTGGATCAACGACCAGCTTCGCGAGCAGGTCGACATCCCGCCGCGCCGCATTTCAATGAGCCCGTTTCACGGTCTCCGACTCTCAGCCCTCGAAGGCTTCGTCGTGGTCGGTGTCGCCGGCATCTCCTGTGCCCTCGCGACACTGCTCAGCTTCTGAGCCTCAGTCCTCTCTGAGCTGCAGCCATCGCGCCCCCCTTCGCGGCGAGATCTGCCAAAGCAAACTCTGCCAGTGACCGGTGCCGACCCGTTCGACACCGGTCGCTTGCGTTTCCGGGCGGCGAAATCAGAGTCGCGGGTGAGGCTTTGCAGGCGAGCCGTGTGCCGTCAGGCCACGGGTTTCTGCAGCGTTGAAAACACCCGCAGCCTCACGACCGCGGCTCGCCAATACCTCACCCGCAGCCTCACGGCTGCGGCTCGCCAACACCTCATTCGCCTTCGTCAGGCGGACCGGCTGATTTCCTGGCCGTCTTCGTCGAGCGAATCCTCGTCAGATTCGACTGTCGCGAGAGACGCAATCGCTCGCCGGGCTTCGGGCGTGAGCTGATAAACGACGCCAGCCGACCGGTCGGCGAGATCGCACTTCAGCAGGCCGTAAGCAATCAGGCGACCGTGGATCTTTGACAGTTCCTCGGAGTCGACGTCCCCGACACTCGTCAGCCGCGGAGCCCACGGCTGGCTGCGGCGCGACTTCTGAGGCGCCGCGGGCTCATCCGAATCGGCATCGCCCTCAAGCTCGGCATCGGAGTCTTCCAGACCGTCGGTCAGCTCGGCTGGCTCAGAGGGACTGTCACCGGTATCCGTACTCAGGCCGGCGTCCCTACTCGGGTCGGATGCGGTCTCACGCTGAGCGTCGGCGCTGGCGAGGTTCTCAAGAATCTCGACGTACGCCCGCAGGACGGCCAGCCAGGACGGATTCTCACGCAGCAGTTCGGTTTCGGAGAAGAGCATGTGCGCTCTATCGACCGGCTCAACCGCTGCATTCAGGTCGGCCCCGGACATCGCTACAAACGGAACTCCGGCAGTCGAGGCCGGATTTTCTGGCACGGGACGAGAAAGCAAACTCAAGTTAGAATCGCGTCCGGAAAGCCACGGCGAGACGCGCCGGATTGTTGGCGGCCTGCCCGGTTGGCTGCCGCCGGAATCCGCGGTCGGGCAAATTCGTGCGTTGATTGAATCGCCAAAGGCACTCGTTACACTGCCGCACTTCTCCGTCTGGAAAACATCTGGAATCGAACAAAGCAGGCGTTCGGAAATGTCAATTACTGCAGAAAAGAAGACAGAACTGATTGGTGAGCACAAGCGGACTGACGCTGATACGGGCTCACCGGAAGTGCAGATCGCGGTGCTGAGCCATCGCATCGAGAACCTGACGGCTCATTTGAAAGAGCACAGCAAGGATCACTCCAGCCGACGCGGGCTGCTGATGCTTGTTGCTCGACGGCGGCGGCTGCTCAATTACCTCCGCAAGAATGACGAGTCGCGATACCAGAGCATTATTGAACGGCTCGGTCTCAGAAAGTAACGAATCAGGCGGCGCACTTCGCGCCGCCTTTTTTCGTGAGTGTTGTGTCCGGTCGTGCTCGCAGGTTGCTCGAACAGTTCGACAGAGTCGAACACGGCCCGCTGAAGTCCCGATTGATGTCGGGCAATTGTCGGTTGTTTCCCGCTGGTGCAGTTGCTTCGTTTTCAGAACGAGCCCATTCAGCGTGGGCTGATGACAGTCAGTCTGATGCGCCCTCTGCTGAAGGGTCTCCGGTTGGAGCGTGGTCTCGCCGGAGTATCAGTCGTTGTGTCGGCGCGTGGGAAACAGTGTTGGTTTTCAAGCTCAGAGGCTCGAACGGCTCCGATCTGGTTCGGCAGCTTTCGCCAAGTGCTGTGTTCAAGTCTCGCTCGTCGGCGCGCTTCTTCATGAGTCCGGACGCTGCAAAGTCCGATCGCTGACGTTCAATCGCAAAGGAAAAGAAATCGTGGAACAGACCACCGTTACCCGTGAAGTCGCGGGACGTCACTTCAGCCTCTCGACCGGTTACCTCGCCAAGCAGGCGAGCGGAGCCGTCACTGTCCAGTACGGCGATACCATGGTATTCGTCGCCGCTCAGACCGGCCCGGCGCGGCCCGGCATCGACTTCTTCCCGCTGACCGTCGACTACCGCGAACGGTTCGCCTCGGCCGGCAAGTTTCCCGGCGGCTTTCTGAAACGCGAAGCTCGCCCGTCGACTCGCGAAGTTCTGACCGCTCGACTGACCGACCGTCCGATTCGCCCGCTGTTCCCGAACGGGTACAACGACGAAGTGCAGATCATGTCGAACGTTCTCTCCTACGACGGCGAGAACAACCCGGACGTGCTGTCGATCAACGGTGCCAGCGCGGCGCTGATGATCTCCGACGCTCCGTTCAAAGGCCCGATCGCCGCAGTGCGCGTCGGTCTGGTTGAGGAAGAACTGGTTCTGCTGCCGACCACTGAAGAACTTGCCCAGAGTTCGCTCGACCTGATCGTCGCCGGCAACAAGGACTCGGTGCTGATGATCGAAGGCTTCGGCGACCAGCTTCCCGAAGACATCATGGCCGACGCCATCATGTTCGCCCACGAAGCCGTCGCCGAACTGTGCAGCCTGCAGGAAGACCTGGTGAAGACGCTCGGTTTGCCCGCCAAGGAATTCCCGGAAGCGGTCGACAATCCGTTTACCGAGATCCTCCGAGAGAAGGCGTACGACCGCGTTCGCGAATCGAAGGTCGGCAAGGCCAAGGCAGAACGGCACGCTCTGGTCGACGAAATCAAGTCGGAGCTGAGGGCTGAATTCTTCCCGAATGACGCGGAAGAAACGGCCGACGGCAAGACTCTGGCCGAGTTCAACAAGGCGTTCTACAAGCTGGAAAAGCAGACGATCCGCGATCTGCTGCAGGAAGGTAAGCGGCTGGACAACCGTAAGCCGGACGACCTGCGAGCTGTCGCGAGCGAAGTCGGCATCATTCCTCGCGTGCACGGTTCGGCAGTCTTCACTCGTGGAGAAACTCAGTCGGTCGCAACGATCACTCTGGGGACGTCTCGTGATACACAGAAGGTCGACGGTCCGGTCGAGGAATACGAAAAGCGATTCATGCTCGACTACAACTTCCCGTCCTACAGCGTCGGGGAGTGCCGTCCGATCCGCGGACCAGGGCGTCGCGAAATCGGCCACGGAATGCTCGCGGAACGCTCCGTTCAGTGGGTCCTGCCGCCGGCTGAAAAGTTCCCGTACACAATCCGCGCGATCTCCGACATCACGGAATCGAACGGTTCGAGTTCGATGGCCAGCGTCTGCTCGGCCACGCTGTCGTTGATGGACGCCGGTGTCCCGATCAGTCAGCCGGTCGCCGGTATCTCGATCGGTCTCGTCAAGGACGGCGACAAGTGGACGCTCCTGACGGACATCATGGGCGACGAAGACCATCACGGCGATATGGACTTCAAAGTCGCCGGGACCGGTAAGGGCATTACCGGCATTCAGCTCGACCTGAAGATCGAAGGCATCGATGAGCCGATCATTCGAGCGACGCTCGAACAGGCCAAGAAGGCTCGCCGCGAACTGCTGCGTTCGATGCTGCAGGCGATCGGTCGTCCGCGTAAGGAGATTTCGCAGCACGCTCCGCGTCTGCTGCAGACGAAGATCGATCCGGAAAAGATCGGCATGCTGATCGGCCCCGGCGGCAAGACGATCCGCGCGATGCAGGAAGAAACCGGCACGCAGATCGACATCTCGCCGGAAGGTAACGTGACGATCGCCTCGCACGACGCCGCTGGTGCACAGGAAGCGCTGGCCCGCATCGAAGCAATGACCGAAGAGGTCAAGGTCGGCCGCATTTACACCGGCAAGGTCAGCTCGGTGAAGGATTTCGGTGCGTTCATCGAAATCGCTCCGGGCAAAGACGGCCTGTGCCACATCAGCGAACTCTCCGACGGCTTCGTCAAGAATGTTTCCGATGTCTGCAAAGTCGGTGACGTTCTGGAAGTCAAAGTCATCGCCGTTGATGATCAGAATCGCGTCAAGCTGTCCCGCAAGGCTGTCCTCGCCGAGAGTGCCGAAGCCGATGGCGGCGACGATGATGACGCTGGCGACGAAGAGGAATGAGTCCGTCGACTGAGGTTCGTCGCTCTTGAGTGACGTATCGAGTTGACCGGTCAAACGAGAAGCCCGCCGTGTTTCGCAGTGTCGAACGCGGCGGGCTTTTTTGTAGCTACCGTCGCCAGACGGTGGACGTATTGGGCATCCACCAGAGTCCACCACCGTCTGGCGACCGTATCTGCATCGGTAGACGCATTGGGCAACCACCAGAATACACCACCGTCTGGCGACGGTAGCTACATTGGCAGGTCTGGACTGACACTTATCTACCCGTCGGCGGCATCAAGCAGGTCGTCGCCGCGGGCGGAGTCGATCATCATGTCGGTGCTGTGCGTGTCGACTCGGCGGCACGCGTCGGTGAGCTGGGTTGAGATGTCGAGCAGTTCGGTGTGCCAGGCGGACTCAGCCGGAACGTGCTCCACGAATTCGTCGCACAGCAGAATGAACCGCAGAATGTGACGAAAGACGATCCCTTCCTGCTTCGCGAGACGGCGGGTTGTCACCAGCTTGTTGAAGTCGCCGCCGAAGTGCAGCAGTTCGCCTGCGGCCCAGACATCGGTCAGCGGAATGTCGGTGACGGCGGGGAACTCGGAACGAAACAGCCGCAGCAGCTTTTCGGGAAAGGTCAGCGGACGCACCCACTCGTCGGGGTCAAATGGCTCGTCGTCGTCCGGCTTCTGGCCCGTTCCGAGT
>Ga0209273_10001185_pt1 | contig 25042 bp, 18 predicted proteins | sample tdAd471_FD_187126 | JGI IMG/M metagenome (GOLD analysis project Ga0209273, IMG submission 187126) | Marine sediment microbial communities from the Atlantic coast under amendment with organic carbon and nitrate - tdAd47.1 (SPAdes)... | ecosystem: Environmental > Aquatic > Marine > Coastal >...
TGGCGGCGGCTGCCATGACCGGGCCAGCGACGGCCTGGGCGGCGTTGTACTTGGTTGCGAAGTCCTGCGGGCTGACCTGGAAGTGGACCTGAAAACTCGTGTTGCACGCTTCGAGCATGACCGAGTCGTGGGTCACGATGAGTTCGTCTCGGCCCTTGATACGCAACTCGTACTTGCCGCCCCGGAGGTTGTTCAGCGCTTCGTTGAGCGCCCAGTAGCGCGGGCGGTCGGTCAGGTTCCGGAGGCTGAGGTCGTCCTTCTCCAGCGACGGCAGGATCCCGACCATCATGGCCTCGGCGTCGTGCCGATGGGCGGCGTAGCGGGTCTTGTCAAAGAACTCGGTGATTCTGCGTTCGAGTTTCGACAGGCAATCCCCCGAGAAACTGAGCGGGTCGAGATTGAACTCGATGTTGAAGCGCCCGAGTTCATGCGTGAAGTGCGGGTCGCCTTCGAGTTCTTCGAGGATCTCCTCGCAGAGCGGGGCCGGGCGCCAGTCGCGCCCGACGATGACCAATTCCTGCTCGGCGCCGATGCGGTTGACGCCGGACTCGATGCGGTCCTCCTGGAGCAGGCGTTCGAGCGCGCGGAGATCGCGCAGGACGGCCTGCATGAACAGCCGCCGCTCCTGACCGTCGAAACGGGCATTGATGTCCTGCACGCCCAAAGGGGGACCACCTCCTGGCCGGATCGGCTCAGGATCGATTGTCGGGGTTCGGGGCGTCGATGCAAGCGCGAAGACGGGAAATCAGGCGAGACCGATAACTCGTTCAGATCGGCTCGTCGAGCGTGACCTGAAGTTCCACAATGCCGGAAGGTCGCGCGACCTCAACGATGACGGTGTCCCCCACTTCGTAGTCCGCGAGGATGTTCAGCAGGTCGGCGGGCACGATCACGGGCTTCTCGTCGATGGAGATAATCACGTCGCCGAGCGTGATGGAGCCATCGGGGTCGCGCAGGGTCGGTCGAACGCCGGCCCGCGAGGCGGGTCCGTCCTCGATGACCTCGAGGACCAGCACGCCGCGACGGATGCCGAGTTGCCGGGCCTGCTGCGGCGGCAGGAACCGGATGCCGACGGTCGGTGTGGTGACCCGGCCGGTTTGGATCAGCGAGGGCACGATCCGGCGGACCGTGTCTGCCGGGACGGCGAAGCTGATGCCCGCGCTGGCCCCGCTGGGCGAGCGGATGGCGGTGTTCACGCCGATCAGGCGACCGGCGGAATCGAGCAGCGGGCCGCCGGAGTTGCCGGGATTGACGGCGGCGTCGGTTTGGATGACGTCGAAGATGGTGCGTCCGTTGAGGGATTCGATGGTGCGCCCGAGCGCGCTGACGACTCCGGTGGTGAGGGTCTGATCGAGGCCGAAGGGGTTGCCGATGGCGAAGACGGCCTGGCCGACGCGCAGGCGGTCGGAATCGCCGACGGGAGTGGGACGCAACTCGAGCCCGTCGGGGTCGACGCGGAGGACCGCGAGGTCTTTGTCGGGGGCGGCACCGATGACGGTGGCGTTGCGAGTCTCACCGTTGGCGAAGGTGACGTTGACGCGCGATGCGGCGCGAATGACGTGGTAGTTGGTGACGATGTGGCCGTCCTCGTCCCAGACAAAGCCGGAACCGGTGCCGGAGCGGACATCGCGGAACGCGCCGAAGACGTTGCGCACGACGACATCCTGCTCGGTGGCGACGAACACCACGCTGGGCGAGGCGTTCTCGAAGAGCTGGACGACCCGAACCTCGCTGTCGGTCAGATCGGTCGGGATCGGGACCGGCTGGGCGACGGCCTGAGACTGGGTCGTCATTGCGGCGACGAAGCCGAACGCGACCCCGATCACCAGCGTGAAGACGGCGAGCAGGGCCGCGGGGCGAAGAACCGGCTGAGAGTCGAGGGCTTGAGACTGGTCGGTCATCGTCTCTCCTTTGCTTGGATCCATCGTGTGTATCGAACCTCCAATGGGCGACTTCGGAGTCTAGGGACGCCGGTTTCGCGCTTCACGCGTCCTGAATATGGGAGGATCGGACACGATGGTTGACGCGAAACCGGGCATAATGCAATCGCTCGGATTCCCAATGAGGCCCCGGGGCGTTTCAGGAGGACCAGGACATGAGCGAGTTTCTCTTTGATAACGGTGCGGCGTGGTTCAGTGTTCCCGCGCTGATCGGCACGCTGTTCTTCGCGATCCGGATCGTGCTGGCTCTGGTCGGCCTCGACTTCGACGATGGTGGCGATGCGGGCGACGGCGGCTTCGGCGATGCCGGCGACCCGAGCGTGGAAGAAGGCATCGACCACGCCGAGTCGACCTCCGTGTTCAAGTTCCTGTCGATCCAGACCATCACGGCGTTCGCCATGGGTTTCGGCTGGGGCGGGCTGCTCGGGCTGCGGACCTTCGGCTTCGGTGTGCCGGAGTCGGTCGGCGTGGGCGCGGTGCTCGGCGTGGTATTCGCATGGTTCGTGGTCTGGTGCTTCAGCATGATCTACGCCCTCGAATCGTCGGGGAACATCAGCATCCGTGACGCCATGCATACGGAGGGCACGGTGTCGAGTTCGGTCGCGCCCGGGGGTACGGGACGGGTCCGCCTGACGATCGGCGACCGCCAGCGAGCGTTTACCGCGATCACCGAGGGTGAGACGCTCCCAGCGGGGACGCGCGTCCGTGTGACCAGGGTGAATTCCAACCAGACCGTGACCGTCGTCCGGGCCTGATCTCGTTCATACTCCCGGCGCAGTGCTGCGCTCGGGCTTTCTCTCGGAGGAGACTTTCATGACGAACCTACTCGCAGCCGGACGGTCCGGTGTGGACACCTCGGCGATCGTGCCGATCATCATCGTCGGCTGCGTCCTGCTGCTGCTGTTTTTCATCATCATCATCCTCGTCAAGCAGTACAAACGCTGCCCGTCGAACCGCATCCTGGTCGTCTACGGTCGGGTCGGCGGCAAGCGGGCCTCGAAGTGTCTGCACGGCGGTGGCACTTTCGTGGTGCCCCTCATCCAGGACTTCGCGTACCTTTCGCTTGAACCGATCGTCATCGACATCCCGCTGGACGGAGCGCTGTCGCTGAACAACATCCGCGTGAACGTGCCTTCAACGTTCACGGTCGGCGTCGCGACGGACCCGGTGCTGATGAACAACGCGGCGGAGCGTCTTCTGATGCTCACCACGCAGCAGGTGCGCGACCAGGCCCAGGACATCATTCTCGGCCAGCTGCGCCTGGTCATCGCGACCCTGTCGATCGAGGAGATCAACAAGGACCGCGAGAAGTTCATGGGTCTGATCAACGAGAACGTTGCGAACGAGATCAACAAGATCGGTCTCGAACTGATCAACGTGAACATCCGCGACATCACCGATGAGTCGGGCTACATCACCGCGATCGGCAAGCGTGCCGCGGCCGAGGCCATCGAACGGGCCAAGGTCGAGGTGGCCGAGCAGGTCCGCGACGGTGCGACCGGCGAGGCGATCGCGGTGCGTGAGAAGACCGTGAACGTGGCCCGCGAAAACGCCGCGGCGGTCGAGGGCCAGAAGCAGGCCGAGCAGCGCCAGCGCATCGCGGTGGCGGCGCTCGAAGCCGAAGCGGTCACGGGCGAAGCCGAATCGCAGCGGAACCAGGAGATCGCGATCGCCGAGCGCCGGGCCGAAACGGTCGCCGCGCAGAAGCGTGCGGAGCAGGACCAGCGCATCAAGGTGGCCGACGCGGAAGCAAAGGCCGTCACCGGCGAGAACACGTCTCGCGAGTCGATCGCGTCCAGCACGGCGCAGCTTCGCGAGATCGAGGCGGAAGCGAACCGGCGTGCCCAGGTCGCGGCAGCGAACGCACGCGAAGCAGCGCTGCGTGCCGAGCGTGAAGAGGAACTCGCGCGACTCGCCAAGGAAGTGCTCGCGCCGCAGGAGATCGAGAAGCAGAAGATCGAGATCGCGGCCGAAGCCGAGGCGGAGCGTCAGCGGCGCATCGCCCGAGGCGAGGCCGAGGCGACGCTCGCGAAGTACGAGGCCGAGGCCGAGGGTGTCCGCAAGGTGCTCGAAGCGAAGGCCGAGGGCTACCGCCAGCTCATGGAAGCCGCGGCGGACAACCCGCAGATCGCCCCGACGCTGCTGCTCATCGAGCAGTTGCCCGAACTGGTCCGCGAGCAGGTCAAGGCCATCTCGAATCTCAAGATCGACAAGATCACGGTCTGGGACAACGGGCGTGCCGGGTCGCAGGTCGAGGGCAAGGCCGGAGCCAAGGGCGCGACGGCGGATTTTCTGTCCGGGCTGATCGGATCCCTGCCGCCGGTGCACGAACTGGCCGAACAGGCCGGCATCGACCTGCCCGGTGCGCTGGGTAAGGTCTCTAAGTCGACGCCGAACCATGCCTCGTCGCGACCGAAGGCGGAGCCGACGGAGAAGCCTGAGGCCTAGCACTTCCCGGTCGATCTCATCGCAGATCCAACGCCCGGACCCGCTCGGTCCGGGCGTTTTCGTTTGGCGCGGCGGGTCGGTGGAGCGACACTACCGCCCCGACCGAGGATCAACGGTACGGCCTGCAGGATTCGGTTCGGCCCATTGGAGGAACGCGTTGTCGATCGCTGCGATCATTGTGTTGCTGGTGGTCATCGGCGCGGTGGTCCTGCTCGCGACGACGCGGATCTCGCCGGATGCGCTGCTCATGGCGGCGCTGACGGCCCTGCTGGTGGTGCCGAACCCGACCGACAGCGGCTGGGCGATCGGCGTGATCGGCGCGGACGATGCGCTGACCGGCTTCAGCAACACCGGTGTCATCACGATCGCGGTGCTGTTCGTGGTGGTCGCGGGCCTCCGCGAGACCGGGACGGTGGACTGGCTGGGCGAGCGACTGCTCGGGCGTCCGCAGGGCCTGACGATGGCGCTGGTGCGGATCATCCTGCCGGTGGGCGCGATGAGCGCGTTCCTCAACAACACGCCGGTGGTCGCGATGATGATCCCGGCGGTGAGCGACTGGGCCAAGCGTCTGGACCTGACGCCGTCGAAACTGATGATACCGCTGAGCTACGCCGCGATCCTCGGCGGAACCTGTTCGCTCATCGGCACGAGCACCAACCTCGTGGTCAGCGGCATGGTCGACGCGACGCCGGGCGGCGATCCGATCGGCATGTTCGAGATCACGAAGGTCGGCCTGCCCGCGGCGATCATCGGAGGGCTGTTCCTTGTCTTCGTAGGTCCGAGACTGCTCCCGGACCGCGGCTCCACGAAACAGGCGCTTTCGGATCCGCGCGAGTACACGCTGGAGTTGATTGTGCCATCGGGCAGCCCGCTGGACGGCAAGACGATCATGGAGGCCGGTCTGCGGAACCTACCGGGGTGCTTCCTGGTTGGAATCGAGCGTGAGGGCGAGCCGATCGGGCCGTCCGATCCCGGCCAAGTCCTTCACGCGGGCGATCGCCTGCTGTTCGCGGGCATTGTGGAATCGATCCGGGACCTGCAGCGCGTCCGTGGCCTCGAACCGGCGACGGACCAGGTCTTCAAGCTCGACGCGCCGCGCTACCGGCGCCGGCTGTTCGAGGCGGTGGTCGGACCGACGAGTGCGCTCGCCGGCTCGACGCTGAAATCCACCGGGTTCCGTCACGAGTACAACGGCGTGGTGCTGGCGGTCGCGCGCAGCGGCGTCCGTCTGCGCGGGCGGCTCGGCGATATCACGCTCCGCGCGGGCGACACGCTCCTCGTCGAGGCCGAGGCCGGGTTCCACGATCGCTACCGGAACACGCGTGACTTTCTCCTGATCAGCCCGCTCGATGATTCGACGCCGAGACGCCACGACCGGGCACCCGTCGCGCTCGGTGTGCTGCTGATCATGGTCACGGTCGTTGCGATCGGCTGGCTGAGCATGTTGCAGGGAGCGCTCATCGGCGCTGGTGCCATGGTCCTGGCGCGCTGCTGCACGCTGAGCGAGGCACGCCAGAGCGTGGACTGGTCGCTGCTGATCGTGATCGGCGCGGCTCTGGGGCTCGGTCGCGCCCTCGATGTGACCGGCGCTGCGCCAGCGGTCGCCGACGGGCTCATCGGGATCGCCGGCGCGAGCCCGCTGATGGCCCTGATCGCGGTCTATCTGGTCACTTCGCTGGCCACCGAGATCATCACCAACAACGGCGCGGTCGCGCTCGTGTTCCCGATCGCGTACTCGGTGAGCACCACGCTCGGCGTGCAGTTCGAGCCGTTCATCTTCGCGATCATGATGGCCGGGTCGGCGAGCTTCGCCACGCCGCTGGGCTACCAGACCAATTTGATGGTGCTCAGCCCCGGCGGCTACCGGTTCAGCGACTTCCTGCGCATCGGAATCCCGATGAATCTGCTCATGGCCATCGTGTCGATCTCACTGATCCCGCTGATCTGGTCATTCTGACCCGAATCGCATGGCTCCTCGGCAACCGGCCGAGACGGGCTTGGGTGGCTTCGTAGTCGCCAGCGGAGGTCCGAATACCGTGTGATCGACGGGCCGGCTGACCTGGAGAATGTGGGAATCTGCATTCGGGTCTGTCCAAGTCGCCCCGCCCAAGCCGTTGGACACCCCGATTCGGGGCCCGTTCTCCGATTCTGTGCGGTTCTGCCGGCTTTCAGGCGAATGCACCGTTGGAAAGCGGCGACATAAGGAGGGAGATCCACTTCGATGCCGCCCGCTCCTGTTCCAACCAACGAACCGCTCCGATTGGCCAAGCTGCGATCGCTCGGCGTGCTCGATACCGAGGCCGAGGATCGGTTCGATCGGATCACGCTGCTGGCGTCCGAGATCGCCGGGATGCCGATCGCGGCGGTCAGTCTCGTCGATGAAGATCGCCAGTTCTTCAAGTCCATCTGCGGCCTCGATGTGCGAGAAACGCCGCGCGAGCAGGCGTTCTGCGCGTACACGATCCTCAGCCACAACCACCTCGTCGTAAAGAACGCTCTGGCCGACTCGCGATTCCGGGACAACGCGCTGGTCACCGGACCGCCGCACATCCGGTCGTACATCGGCGTGCCTCTGGTCGTGGACGACCTCTGCCTCGGCTCGCTGTGCGTGATCGACCTGCAGCCGCGCGAACTCTCGAACTCGCAGATCAACGGCTTGAGAACGCTCGCCGAGATCACCGCCAGTGAACTGGCCAACCGCGTGCTGAGACAGAAGGCGGAGTCGGCGACGCTTGCCAAATCGATGTTCCTCGCGAACATGAGCCACGAGATCCGCTCACCCCTGGGTGTGATCGCCGGGTACGCCGATGTGCTCTCGGATCCCGCGACCGACGACGCCGAGGCCAGATACGCGATCCGAGCCATCTCGCAGAACGCCGATCACCTGCTCAAACTCGTGAACGGCATTCTTGATCTTTCGAAGATCGAAGCGAACCAGTATCTCATCGAACAAATCGCCTTCCACCCGGCCGACGCGGTCAGTCAGGCGATCGAGATGCTTCGAGGCTTCGCCGAGCAGGCCGGAATACACGTTCGCTCAAGCATCGACGACGCGTCGAGCGCACCGGTGCTCGGAGACCCGACCCGCCTGCGCCAGATCGCGGTGAACCTCATCTCCAATGCGATCAAGTTCTCTGACGGCAAGGACATCGAGGTCGGGCTGGTTTGCGAGCCCGGCTCGTCACCGGGCCAGATCAAGCTCTCACTCACGGTGCGAGACCACGGTATCGGGATGGACGCCGAGCAGCTCTCGCGCGTGTTCGACGAGTTCCAGCAGGCCGACGCCTCCTCATCGCGACGTTACGGCGGCACCGGCCTCGGTCTGGCCATCGTCCGGCGTCTGGTCGGGCTGATGCACGGCACGATGGAAGTGACATCCGATCCGGGTCGGGGCAGTTGCTTCAGGGTCAATTTCCAGTGGAGCGAAGCGGAGTCCCTGCCCCACGGCCGCGCCTCGGCTCGCGCCCGAGCGTCCGGAGAACCGACTCCAACCGGCGGCGAACTGCGCGGCGTACGAGTGCTGCTGGCCGAAGACGGGCCAGACAACCAGCGCCTGCTCCAGTACCTGCTCAGCAGGGCCGGTGCGCATGTGGTGATCGTCCAGAACGGACAGGAAGCCTGGGAGCGCGCGAACGCGGAACCCGATGGGTTTGACTGCATACTCATGGACATGCAGATGCCGATCATGGACGGCTGCGAGGCGACCCGACGCATTCGCGGGTCGGGATGCGAAACACCGATCCTCGCGCTGACCGCGAACACACTGTCGGAAGCCATGGACGAGTGCATGCGCGCCGGCTGCAACGGCTACGCCCAGAAACCGATCCGGCGCGACGACCTGATCAGCCGGGTCGCCACGCTCGTGGAATCCTCTCGCCGATCACGCGCCGCCTGAAAAACCGCTTTCTATACTGCGTCCACCCGGGAAGCCGGACGCACGACCATGAAACCGGAAATCGAACAACACCTCGACAAGCCGATCAAGGGCTTCATCCGTCGGACCAAGGCCACGCTGCGGTCGTCCCTCTCAATCGGCGAAGCCCTCGAAGACCTCAGGTCGCGCGGGATCGAAGAGGGAATCGTCTATTTCTATGTCATCGACGAGAATGACCGGCTCGTCGGCGTCATGCCGACACGCTCTCTGCTCCTCTCGGCTCCCGACGAGCCGGTCAAGGGAGTGATGAAGCAGGGCGTGGTCTCCTGCCGATCCGACCGACCGCTCTGGGAAGCGATGTCGATGTTCGCGGTCCACCGATTCCTGGCGATCCCCGTGGTCGACGCGGACGGCCGGTTCGAGGGCGTCATCGATGTGAAGCTCTATTCCGATGAGGCGGCGGACATGGCCAGCGCCGAACACGAGGCCGATGTGTTTCAGATCATCGGCGTATGGATCGAGCAGTACCGTGGCGGCGGACCGTGGAAGGCTTTCCGCATCCGAATGCCGTGGCTTGGCTGCAACCTTCTCGGCGGCCTCATCAGCGCCGGCATCGCGACGGTGTTCGGCGGGGTGCTCGAGCAGGCGATTGTCATCGCCGCGTTCATCCCGCTGGTACTCACGCTGTGCGAGTCGGTCTCGATCCAGTCACTGACGCTCGCGATCCAGTTCATGCACGCCTCGAAAGTGAATTTCAGGCAGATACAGAAATTGGCGTTCCGAGAGACCGCTGTGTCACTGCTGCTGGGATTGAGTTGCGCCGCGATCGTCGGCATTATCGCGATGCTCTGGGCCGGCCCCGTTCCGGCGGTCGGTGTGATCGCCGGTTCAATCCTGATCGCGATGTGCATCGCCGCCGTGCTCGGCCTGCTCGTGCCGCTGGTCCTGCACGTCGCCAAGCTCGACCCGAGGGTTGCGGCGGGCCCGCTCGTGCTCATGCTCGTCGATGTGACGGCGATGCTCGTCTATCTCGGCATCGCGCACCTCGCGCTGTACACGCCCTGACCGGGCTCACGCCGCCTTCGAAGACTCACCGGATTTCACGCGCAGACATCCGTACTCCCAGAGGCCGTCGGAATTGGGCGCGGCGAGCGGTCGGACGATCTTCGCCTGCGTGTCGAGGTGTTTGCCCTTGCCCACCGAGGCGCGCACACGGACCGTGGCGCCCTTCTGGAACTGTTTGTGACTCGCGAACCGGAGCCCCGACTTCGAGATGTCCAGCAGCCGAGCGTCGACCGACTCCTGCTCGGCGCCGCCCTTGAACATCAGAGCAACCGCTGCACGGATGTCGCAGGGGTACCGCTCGGCCTGCCGCTGCTCGTTGCCGCGGAACCGGGTCACGATGCCCATCTCCTTCTTGATGGAGAGAATGGCCTTCGCGGTCGACTCGTCGTGCGGGCAGACCTCGTCGATGGAACGCGCCTCGGCGGTCGGATTCGGCAACTCGTCCGAGTGTTCCTTCGAGGCCTCGGCCACGATGCCCTTCCAGACATCGAGGATCTCCGGGTCGAACTGCGAGCCTCGGCTCTCCTCCATCATCCGGAGGGCGTCCTCCCAGGCGATCGGAGCCCGGTACGGACGAGCAGAGGTGAGCGCATCGTAGACATCTACCACCGCGGCGATGCGTGCCGGGATCCCGAGCTTCGCGGCGTCGATGCCGCGCGGGTACCCGGTGCCCTTCAGATGCTCGTGATGATCGCGCGTCACCTCGATGGCGATCGGGTCATCGATGCTGAGCTCACGCAGGATGCGTACTCCCGCAAGCGGGTGATCCTTGAGCGTCGCGAACTCCTCGTCAGTGAGCTTGCCTTCCTTGTTCAACAGATCACCGCTGATCTCGGCCTTGCCGAGGTCGTGCACGAGGCCGGCGCGGATCATCGCCGCGGCGAACTCGGTGTCGCGCGGACGCAGGGCCCGCGCGAGCAGCCCGCAGCCGATCGAGACATTCATCATGTGCGTCGCGGTGTAGAAGTCGTGGCCGCTCATGTTGAGCAGGCATGAGAACGCAGCGTCGCCCTCCTCCGAAGCGATCTGGGCGATCGTGTTGCCAACCTCGAACAGCGAACTCAGCGACTCCGGCGATGTGTTCGCCATGGCATCGTCGACGAGCTTGGAACAGATTCCAGAGACGATGTCCCGGCGTTCCTGTGCGTTTAACGAGTCGTCACGAAGCACGTTGCTCACGCGGTTCGAGAGCATGGCCTGGTACTGGGAATGCTGCTCCACAGAGATGTACAGGTATTCAACGCCCTGCTCCAGCAGTCGGGCACGGTCCTCTTCCTTGAACATCAGGCCGACCGAGCGGTACAGGGCCGGCGGCACCGCCGGCGCGGTCCGGATGTACAGGTCCATGGCCAGTTCGCTCTCGTCGAGCGAGGCGAGCGGGGCGGGAAAATACGCCCGTGTGGATGCTGCGTCTCGCCCAACGATGGCCATGGTCGGTCCCCTCCGGCGCTCGAATCGCCGTCCACCGCGGCGGCGATGTAGCGATCATCGTCGCGTTCGAGCGGCGGCTTCATTCCGCCTCGCCCATCTCTCACGACGGCGTCCGGCATGCTCGGAGTTCTCGGACGCACCGGCACCCGATATGGTGGTGCCATGACCGAGAACCCGCCGCCGACCCATCTGCCCGATCCACCAGAGCCCAAGGGCGCGTTCGCTCGCTTCCTCGCCGTCGTTGAGTGGCTGGGCAACCTGCTTCCCCACCCGGTGTCGCTCTTTGCTCTGTTCGCGCTCGGGGTGGCCGTCGCAAGTCATATCGCCAAGGTGACCGGGCTGACGGTCGAGGACCCGCGACCGAATCCCGCAGGCGACGGCATCCTGCGCGTCAGCAGCCTGCTGGAAGCCGACGGCATCAGGTGGATGAGCCAGGAGCTCGTCAGAAACTTCACCGGCTTCGTCCCGCTCGGCACCGTGCTGGTCGCGCTGCTCGGGGTCGGCGTCGCCGAGAAGTCGGGTCTGCTGACCACCGCTATCCGGGCCATGGTGCTCGGCGCACCGAAGGCGATGGTCACCCTGGTCGTCGTCTTCGCGGCGGTCGTCTCCAACACCGCCAGCGAGATGGGGTACGTCGTCATCATCCCGCTGGCGATGGCCCTGTTTCACTCGCTGGGCAGGCACCCGCTGGCCGGCATGGCCGCGGCGTTCGCCGGCGTCTCCGGTGGCTACAGCGCGAACCTGCTCATCGGGACCGTCGATCCCCTGCTCGCGGGCATCACCGAAGAGGCGGCGCAGCTCTACGACCCGGAATACACGGTGCACCCGGCGGTGAACTGGTACTTCATGATCGCCAGCACGTTCCTGATCACCGCGCTCGGCTGGTTTGTCACCGAAAAGATCGTCGAGCCACGGCTGGGGGCGTACGACCCGAGCATGGCCGACGAGGACATCGACCGCTCGCCGACGCTCGAGAAGGTCACGCCCTCCGAGTTCCGGGCGCTCAGGTGGGCGGGCCTCAGCGTGCTGCTGGTGTCGCTCGGCTTCGTCGTGCTCGCTGGACCGAAGTGGGCCGCCCCGCTCTTCGACTGGCTTCCCGGCTACGGCGTGCTCCGCGACCCGAATGAACTGAACCCGGACAACCCCGTGACCGGCATCGCGATCTTCAAGCCGATGCTCAACAGCGTCGTCACGATGATCCTGATCTTCTTCGTCGTGCCAGGCATCGTGTACGGTGCGATCGTCGGGACCATGCGCAGCGACCGCGATGTGATCGACGCAATGGCCGGGGCGATGAAGAGCATGGGGCTGTACATCGTCCTCGTGTTTTTCGCGGCCCAGTTCGTCGCGTTCTTCAACTACTCCGGTCTCGGCCAGATCCTTGCGGTGCTCGGCGCCGACCTGCTGGTCGCGATGAACCTCGACAACCCGGCCGTGTTCGTGCCGTTCATCCTCATGTGCTGCTTCGTGAACCTCATGCTCGGCTCGGCCAGCGCCCAGTGGGCGGTGACCGCGCCGATCTTCGTGCCGATGCTCATGGCGATCGGCTACAGCCCCGAGGTCATCCAGGCGGCGTACCGCATCGGCGATTCCACCACCAACATCATCACGCCGATGATGAGCTACTTCGGACTCATCCTCGCCGTCGCCGTCCGCTATCAGAAGAATCTCGGCATCGGCACGATGGTCGCGACGATGCTGCCGTACTCGATCTTCTTCCTGATCGGCTGGGTCGCGCTGTTCTACATCTGGGTGTTCGTGCTCGGAATCCCGGTCGGACCGGGCGCGCCGACGCTCTATCCGGCGCCGCTGCCCGGCTGAACCACCGTTTTTCCCGTCGTCCCGGAACCGATGACCTGCTTCTCCGCATACTCGGGCGCGACATGGTCGAGGCGCACCGCGAGGCGGTGGAGATTGCACGTCGGCACCGCCGGGAACAGGTGGTGTTCCAAGTGATAGAACATGCTGTAGCTCACGACGTTGCGCAGCCAACCGCGCTGCGTGCGAGCGATCTGACCGTGGTGGTCGCAGCCGTGGTGAACCGTCCACACCGCGAAAAAGGCGGTGAGGCATTGACCGGCGAGCATCGCCGCGAGATGCCAGCGTAGGGCTACCGGCGCGTCCGGCATCACGCCGGAACCGATAAGGACCACCATGACCCCGAGTTCCGCGGCGATCCAGCGGCGCTTCACGGAGCCACCGATTCGCCACGCTGAGGCGTGAAGACGCAGAGGGAACACAGGGCCCTCCAGCAGCACACGCCAAACGGGTTTTCCGATGTGTGACGCCTCGATGTCGTCTTCGTCGAGACAGTGCCGATGGTGATGCAGGTGCGTCACCTGAACCGCGTGCATGCTCGCCAGCATCGCCGGGCTGAGCACGAACAGCACCAGATCCTGCCACCGACGCCCGCCCCCGAGCGCGTAGTGCTGGCAGTTGTGGCTCAGGCGCAGACCGGTCAGGAAGAAGAAGAACGAGCCGATCGCTCCGACTACGGGCGCATCGAGTGCGTACGAGCCGATCGAGAACACCAGCCAGGGCACCGGGAGGGTGGCCTCGTAGAGCCGCTTGTACACCGAGATCTCCACGAGATCCCTCCACTGCACGGCCCTGAGTCGTGGGTCACGCCCGAGCATTGTCTTCGGGGAGCGGGTCGGCCCGGCGATCGTGGAAGCGGCATGCATGGCACCCTCCAGTGCTGTTGTTCAATAGTTTCAATATATCTTGAAACTATTGAACATGCAACACCCCACGCCGAGCATTCGATGGAGTTTGCGGAGGGGGCTCAGAGGGCGTTATCGCCGTCCGGGAGCGTCATCGCGACCTCGACGAGGTTGTCGAAGAAGTCGTCGAGGTCTGCTTCGTCGACGTCGGCGTTCACGAACGCGGCGCGGATGACGCGCCGTCCATCAACGATGCCGTAGCCGACCAGTGACTTCTGCTGCTGGCGTAGCGTCTCGCAGATGAGGTCGCTGGGCTTGCCAGTGACCTCGAAGCAGACGTTGACCGATTCGGGTTCCTTGCTGAGCGTGCAGCGCGGGTCCTTCTTCACGCGCTCGGCGAACGACCGCGCGAGGTCGTAAAGCCGATCGATCTTGCGCGCATAGCCCTCGTCGCCGAGGTGCTGCCACGCCGCCCAGAGTTTGAGGCAGTCGTTGCGACGGCCGCACTGCATGGACTTCACGCCGTGGTTCAACTCGTCCTCATCGGACTGGAACAGATAACTCGCCGACTCACTGAAGTGCTTGCGCAGCAGCCCCTTGTTCTTGGTCAGGATCACCGAACAGCTCAGCGGAACGCCCATCATCTTGTGTGCATCCCAGGTGAACGAGTCGCTCCGCTCCGAACCCTTGAGGTGGTCGCGGTGCTTGGCCGAGAGGGCGGTCGAACCGCCGAACGCGCCGTCCACGTGGAACCAGATGCCGAACTCCTCGGCGACATCGGCGATCTCGTCGAGCGGGTCGTAGGCGCCGAGCACGGTCGTGCCGCAGGTCGCGTTGATGCAGAACGGCTTGGCGCCCTCTTCGATGTCCCGCTTGATCGCGTCTCGCAGCGCGTCCGCACGCATGCGTCCCCGTTCGTCGGTCGCGACCTTTCGGAGCGACCTGCGCCCGAGGCCGAGCATGGCCAGGTTCTTCGCGATCGAGTAGTGATCGAGTTCGGAGCTGTAGAGCGTGAGCCAGGACCCGTCGTGCCCGTCCTGCTGGCATCGCTCGTTGAACTCGTTGCGCGCGATCATGATGCCGGCGAAGTTCGAGAGCGATCCGCCCGGCGTGAAGATGCCCTCACCGTCGTCGTAGCCCACCTTGCGTCCCATGTGCTCGCCGAGTTCCTTCTCGATCAGCACGTGCGGGCCAGCCGCCTTGTAGGTGTACATCGAGGAGTTGAGCAGCACCGCGACGATCTCCGCGGCAGACGCGATGTCGTGCCGACCGGCGAAGAGCTGGTTGAAAAATCGGCGCGAAGCGGTTCGGGGCGTGGCCAGCGCGACATCCTCGAGCAGGTCCATCACGCGCTCGGGCGAACTCCCCTTCTCGGGGATCGCCAACTCGATCGCCCGGCGCATCTCCTCCGGCGTCCGGAACCGCGAAACCGGTGCGGTCTGCTCGGCCTCGAACAGCGCGTGGGCGAGTTCGATCAGACGCGGCGTGAGGGTCGACTGCTGCCCGGCCCCGGGCGTCGCGAAGGTCGTCATCAATTACTCCGAGATTCGTGGACCCGGCCGGTCAGGCGGTAGCGACCGGACGGGGATAGGTGGTCATTCTCAGACGCGGCGAGTAGGCGTGCAGCGTAATCAGATCGCTATCCGTCTTGTTCGCCACATCGTGAATATCGCCGTCGTGCGCGGCGCAGATGTAGCCCTCGGGCATCTCGTGGCTCTCGACCGGGCGGACCTCTTTGCCCTCGCCGGTCAGTTCGAACAGCGTCTCGGTGCCCGTGCCTTCGATGACCCGGAACGCGCAGGCCGAGTGGCGATGGTCATGGATCGGCGAGCGCTGACCCGGACGCCAGCACAGCAAAGCCAGGTCGAACCACTTCGACCGGGCGATGATGTTGCGCTTGTAGGTCCGCAGGCCGAAGTTGCAGAACGAGCCGAAGTCTTTCCGCCGCATGCGGGTGTGCTGGAGCAGGGATTCGAGTCGGCTCAGAGATGCGGGCTCAGTCAGTTGTTCGAGATAGTCCATCAGGGGCTGGAGGCCCTTGGGACAGTCGATCACGCTGGCATCTTCGGACATGGTCTCCACCGTACGGGTTGAGGCGGCACTCCGATTGCGTCCGCCGGTCACCCCGACCTTAGGCAGTTTGCCACGATTTTGCACGCGATTTCGCACACGCACGGCTTCTCACCGCACCCTTTCACGATCCAACATCCGCCGACAAACGCCCACTCAGCACGCCTTAACGCGGATTTCTAGGGGTTCATTCTAGCATCGGACGGCACGACTCAGGGCGCCCCGCGAATCCGAGATAACCCGGTCGGACGCAGATTCACTCGTTGATATCGAAATGCATCGTCACTTCGCAGGGTGCCGCCGGATAGTCGAGGTCAGCCCGGAACGCCCGGTAGTCGGGCGGCTCACCCCACCCGGCCTTGGCGAGCGCATCACCGACCATGCGCGCATAAAAAGGGATACGCGTCGTCTGCAGAGTCGGTGGCTGGCCGAGGAACTGCGTCGGCGACGGCGCCATGAGCGGGCTGCGATGTTCGGCGCTCGTCGATCCCATCGGACGGTCTTCGAGCAGGCCGTGCACCCGCGTGTCGCGGCTCTCGAAGTGCGCGAGGTCACGATGCAGCAAGAGGTCGAAGTGGACCCCCTCAACCGGCGTTCGGACCGTGAGGGTGTACCGGGCTTCGGTATTGTCCTCGGAGCGCCGGTAGGGCAGCGCGGCGCGATAGATCTCGCCGGTGACGCAAGTCAGGGCACCGCTCCGGCCGACCGGGCCGGGCGCGATCTGGTCGTAGACCCAGCCGTTGGAACCGGTGAACTGCTGCAGTTCGGGCACCGGCTCCGAGCAGTACGCTGGGAACAGCGGCACCGTCGGTCCGGTTTTCCCGGCCGGGTCCAGTGGCTCGCGCTCGAACTGCAGCCCCTTGCCTGTATCGCTGGAGGCACGCAGGCGCCGGATGATCCACGGCACATCCGGGCGGAGACGCTCGAAATCGAGCAGGCCGGAGACCTGCACCGCGTCGAGCATGCCGTCGTTCGTCGCCGAGGGGCGCAGCGCGAGCATCAGGAACTGGACCCGCGCCCGAACGCCCCAGATCGCCGAGCCCGCCCGGTAGTAGGCCCGGCGCTCTTCGGATTCGATCCGTTCGTCGCGCCCGCCGGAAGCCAGCATCGCCTCGAACGACCGCCGGTCGCCGGCGTGCTGCTCCATAAAGGACCGGAGGTCCCGGTCCGCTTTGCGGACGGCGTCGATCTGCTCGGCGTCGATGCCTCTCTTGCGGACCGCCTTGAGAAGGATCTCGACCCCCCCGCTCCCGGGCATGTGGCGTGCGGCGCCGGCGAGATCCTCGTCCTCCATGAAGCGGACGACCTTCCACGCCAGCGTCTTGTCGAGGCCGAGTTCTCGCCCGACCTTCGTCGGACGCGCGCCGGAAAGCCCGACCTCGGCGAGAAGATCGACCAGCGCCGCCTGAACGGCCCGAACATGCTCCCCGGCGCTCGCCGCGAAGGGCTGCTGCTTTGGTTCGGCAGCCGAATCGGGCGGGGTCGTGGTCATTGATCGATTGTACAGCACCGGATACGACTCCTCGCCGACAGTCTAGCACCCGGCATTGATCTTGTGAAATTTCTTTGGAGAAATTTTGACAGACTGCATCCCGGCGATATCCTCTGCGTATCAACTGGCCAACCGGCGCTGGCGAACGGATCGCCACGCCCATTCAAGATCCAGAGGAGCAGAGTCATGAAACGTACCCTCACCACCCTCGGCGCTTTGGCGATCCTGGCCGGAGCCGCCCATGCCGGCGAGATCTCGCAGAGCGTGGATGTCAACATCACCCCTGATGCGCCGATCCAGGAGTTCGTCCTCAACGGCTTCGACACCATGGGCGGCAACCGCGTGCTCACAGGCGTTCGCTACCAGCTCCAGACGAGCATGAGCGCCGAGTTCACCGTCCTGAACTACTCCGATTTCCCCATTCCTGCCGGTGAGTGGCAAGCCCTGCCGGGGTTCAGCATGTTCTTCACCGCCGATGAGCCGGGTGGCGACGGCGAAGACTCGATCTTCGGAGGCATCGGAGGTATCGGCTTTGACCCCTTGACGGGCGATCTCCCGGCCGGGTCCGGCGACCCGATCTTCGGCGAGCCCGGTCGGCTGGAGTTCAGCGACAGCGGGACTCTCGAATCGGACTTCCTGGACGACGGCGAGGTCGCGCGGAACTTCTTCTCGACGCACGAGACCATCGCGTCCACGCTCGCGCCGTTCTCGTTCCCCGAGATCTTCGGCCCTCCCGGGTCGAACATCGCGCTTGAATCGCAGGTCACCCAGACCGGCACGCTGACGGTGATCTACGAGTTCACCGAGATCCCGGCTCCCGGTGCCGCGGCGCTCTTCGGTCTTGCCGGTCTTGGCGCGACCCGCCGTCGTCGCTGAGCGCGGTGGACCGCTGACATCCTCGACCTCCTCCCGGAGGATGAGAAAGCCCGATCCCCAACCGGATCGGGCTTTCTCGTGCGCGGATCCGAAGCCGTCTCAGAAGCAGTTGCTGTTGAAACCGGCGAGCACGAGGTTCAGATCGGCGAGGTCAACGAATCCGTCGCCGTTGACGTCGCCGCAGCCGTTCTCGGTGCCGAAGGAGGCGAGCACGGCGTTGAGGTCGGCCAGATCGATGTTGCCGTCGTAGGTGACGTCCGCGCAGTCGGGGAGCGGCGTGGTCTCGACGAAGACCTCGTCCATGCCGTTGGCGAAGTCACCGTTTCCGAGGGGCGTGATCACGACCTTCGCGATGGGCGTGCGCGATACGAAGCCGACGAACGCGGTGCCGGTGTTGGGTGCGTCGATTGAGACGATCAGTCGATCGTCATCGTCATAGCCGAGGACCCGGACCCAGTCGCCCTGCGCGTTGGTCTGCGCGAAAGCGTAGATGCGGTCCTCTTCGTTCTTCGGGCGGACGACCCAAGAGGACCCGAACGGACGCCCGTTGCCGAAGTTCTGCGTCCAGCGGCTGCCGAACGGCGCAGCGACGGTGGCCTGGATGATCGGGAGCGGTGCTTCGGAGCCGTCGGCGTACTCCGGCGCGAAGCGCCCCTCGTTCGCGGGCATCTCGCCGACCTCTTCTCCGCCGCCGTAGGACTCGAAGCCCTCGGCCTCGGCCACGACCCCGGTGAGGAGTTCGTAGCGGTCGACAAACGCCTCACGCGCTGCGTTGTAGGTCGCGTTCACGCCGACGTAGGTGTCGACACAGTAGGTCTCGGATTCGCCGGCGGCGGCCTCAGACGCGGAGAGCAGGAACGAGCCGACCAAAGCCGGCGCGACGCAGCATTTCAAATAGTTCATGGGTTTCCTCTTCTGCCGGTTCGTCCAGCGACTTTCAAGCATAGAGATTAACCCCATGGGCGAGATGGTCAAAGAAAAACGCCGCGTGCAAGACGCGGCGTCGATCAGCGTGTGAATCTGGGCAAGATCAGGCCGTGGCGGCCATCTTCTCGGCCTTGGCCTTCGCGTCGTCGAGGGTGCCGACATACATGAAGGCGGACTCGGGCAGGTCGTCGCCTTCGCCGGCGACGAGGCGCTCGAACGAGTCGAGCGTGTCTTCCAGCGAGGTGAAGATGCCGGGGAAGCCGGTGAAGACTTCTGCCACGTAGAACGGCTGCGACAGGAATCGCTCGATCTTGCGGGCGCGGCTCACGGTCTGCTTGTCTTCTTCGGAGAGTTCATCGACGCCGAGGATGGCGATGATGTCCTGCAGCGACTTGTACTTCTGCAGGATTTCCTGAACGCGAGAGGCGACGCCGTAGTGACGCTCGCCGATGACGCCCGGGTCGAGGATTCGGGAAGTCGAGGAGAGTGGGTCGACCGCGGGGAAGATGCCCTTTTCGGCGATCGAGCGCTCGAGCACAACGAACGCGTCGAGGTGAGCGAACGCCGTGGCGGGCGCGGGGTCGGTCAGGTCGTCGGCGGGCACATAGATGGCCTGCACCGAGGTGATCGCACCCTTGCTGGTCGAGGTGATGCGTTCCTGCAGTTCGCCCATCTCGGTGGAGAGCGTCGGCTGGTAACCCACGGCCGAGGGCATACGACCGAGCAGCGCGGACACTTCCGAACCGGCCTGGGTGAAGCGGAACACGTTGTCGACGAAGATCATGGTTTCCTTACCCGACTCGTCGCGGAACTGCTCGGCCATCGTCAGGCCGGACAGGGCGACACGCAGACGCGCGCCGGGCGGTTCGTTCATCTGACCGAAGACCATGGCCACCTTGTCGATGACGTGGGCCTTGTTGCCGGCCTCGTCGGTGTACTCGGCCTCCTGCATTTCCAGCCAGAGGTCGTTGCCCTCGCGGGTACGCTCGCCGACGCCGCAGAACACGGAGTAACCGCCGAACTCGCGGGCGACGCGGGCGATCATCTCCTGGATGATGACGGTCTTGCCGACGCCGGCACCGCCGAACAGGCCGATCTTTCCACCACGGACAAACGGGCAGAGCAGGTCGATGACCTTAATGCCGGTCGGGAGGATTTCGGTCTTGGGGTTGAGCTGGTCGAACTGGGGCGGCTCGGCGTGGATCGGGCGGCGTTGGTTCGGGTTGGGGACCTCGCCGCGGTTATCGATCGCGTCACCCAGGAGGTTGAACACGCGACCGAGGACCTGTTCGCCGACGGGAACCGTCACGGGCGAGCCCTTGTCGATGCACTTGGTGCCGCGGGCGAGGCCGTCGGTCGAGCCGAGGGCGACGCAGCGAACGCGGCCGCCGCCGAGGTGCTTCTGGACCTCACCGGTGAGCTTGACGCGTCCGACGCGGGTCTCGGTCTCGATGCTGATGGCGTTGTAGATCTCGGGGAGTTGGTCTTCGGCGAACTGGGCGTCGAAGGTCGAGCCGATGACCTGAGTGATGACACCGGTGTTGGACATGGTCTGTCTTCCTCTGCGGGCGGTGCGGGGTTTGACGGTTTTTTGGCGTCCTGAAGGGGTTTCAGGGCGATTCCGGACCGATCGCCGAGGCGTGGTGGGCCGGGCCGCACAGGATAGCGGTTTTGGCGGAATCGGGCCAGCGGAGCGGCCGTCAGTCCTCGGGAACTTTGCCTGACCGGCGCAGGCGTTCAGGTCGCGCTATCGGGCCGAGCCAGCCGGGTGCGTCGGGCTGGCCAGAATTGCCGTCGAATCGGAAGTTTGCGGCATGGACACGCTCTCACCGACCAACGCGCAGCACACCGCTCAACCGCTGGAACGCGGGCCCTCGAGGCCCGGACCGACGCTCATGACCGCCTCGGCGGTACCGTCCATCGGAGCCGGGGCCTTGCCGGGGGCTCCTGATCCCTCGGGCTGGGCCGGGGGCGTGAACCGACGACGCCACGGACGGGTGAAGTGCCCGGGCGTGAGAAGTTCACTGGGCGAGGTTCTTGATGTCTCGGCGTCGGGGTGCAAGATCAAATCGCGCGGACGGCTCGCGGCGAGGGTCGGTGAGGTCGTCCGGATCCGGATCCGCCCGCTGACGAGCGAGCCCTTCGAGGCGTACGCCCGGGTTGTCTGGTTCCGGAAGGTCGGGCTGTTCCGGGTTCACACCGGGCTGTGCTTCGAGCACATCACACCGGAAGTGCGCAGTGGGCTCGCATCGATCGCTTCGACCGCGGTCATGCACGACGGTGTCTGGAACGGTTAACCATCCCGACCGCCGTCAGTGCGTCTGTCCGATCGTCTCGATCGTGCTCTCGTTGACCAGGTTGTAGAGTTCCATCGTGCTGTGCACGGATCCCTGATACGGGACGCGGAAGCGGACCTGGCCGTTGTCGGCGTTGTACCAGATGGATCCCCAGCTGTTCGACACGGCCATCTCGATGGTCTTGTTGATCGGGTGCATCTTCTCCTCGCCGCCGAACTCGACATCGTAGATGGGCAGCGAATGGTGGTGGTACGGGTTGAGCAGGTTGTTCGAGTCCTGTGTTTCCAGGATCTGCGAGAGGTCGGACGGGTACTCGCCGTGGGTCCCGCCGGTCGCGGCGTCATCGAGCCGAGCATTGGCGACAGCGACCGCGAGGGCGGAGCGTGCGCCCCGCGCGGCGGAGGCCTGCGCCCGATCCCGGTAGTCGATGTACTTCGGCAGTGCGACTCCCGACAGAATCGCCAGGACCACCAGGACCGCGATGAGCTCGACGAGCGTGAAGGCTCGAAGCACTCGGCGCCCGTGCTGAGTTGAGAGTGTTTGCAAGGCGGAGTACCTCCTGTGACGGATATCGTCTGGCTTGCGGTGCGAGTTAAAGCCGAATCGCGTCCGAGAAGTACCGTGCCGTCGCAAACCGCAAGGCCCGGACCCGATCGCGGAGGACGCGTCGGGGTTCGACGACACCGTCCCGCGCCGCGACCGATACCAGCGAGGTGTGACGGAGGTGACGCGATGAACGGGATTCCCAACGAAGACGTCGTCCGCCTGATCGACCGTTCCATGAACGCGGACATGCCTGACGGACGATCGCGCGGGCGGATGCGCTGCAACAACGTCGAGACGACGATCGGCCCGGTGCTCGACTTCTCCGCGACCGGCATGCGCGTTCTCTCGAAACGCCGGGTCAGGCACGAAACAGATGGCGAGCCCATCCAGATCGGTCTGATCTCGGCGTTCGAGATGGTGCGCCTCAAGGTGATGGTCCGCTGGTCGCGCAAGCTCGGCTGACGCCGGCACGAAGTGGGTCTGGAGTTCGTCAATGTCACCGACGAGGTGCGAACGGTGCTCAGCGAGATCGCCCGGAGCGTGCCCGCTGACTCGTTCTGCATGATCCACTCGATGAACCGAAAGACCGGCTGAGGTCCGGTCCGTGGATCAGACAAGCCAGGCCAAAGAAAAGGGCGATCCGCTTTGGATCGCCCTCGCTTCTATACTCGTAATCGGTGGGATCAGACCGTCGCGGGCTGACGCGCCTCGTTGAGTTTCTTGCGGATGACGGTCTGGAGGATGCCGCCGTTGCGGTAGTACTCCAGTTCGACTGGCGTATCGATGCGAACGCGTGCGCGGAATGGGATCTCCACGCCGTCGGGCTTGGTCGCGACGACCGTGATTTCCTGCCCCGGCTTGAGGTCGTCGGGCAGTTCGATATCGAAGGTCTCAAAGCCGTTCAGGCCGACGGTCTCGGCGTTGTGGCCGGGCATGAACTGGAGGGGCAGGATGCCCATGAACACCAGGTTCGAGCGGTGGATACGCTCGAAGCTGTCGGCGATGACGGCGCGGCAGCCGAGCAGGATGGTGCCCTTGGCGGCCCAGTCGCGCGATGAGCCCATGCCGTAGTCCTTGCCGGCGAGCACGACCAGCGGGGTCTGCTCGGCCTTGTAGTTCATCGCGGCGTTGTAGATGTAGTCGATCTTGCCGCCGCCGGCCTTCGACATGTCCTTCGTCCAGCCGCCTTCGGGGATCTTGCCCTCGGCGTCGGCCGCGATGCGGTTCTTGATGCGCACGTTTGCGAACGTGCCGCGGGTCATGACACGGTCGTTGCCACGCCGGGAGCCGAAGCTGTTGAACTGGCTCTTGGGAACGCCCTTGGAGATGAGATACTGGCCTGCGGGGATCTCCTCCGCGATCGAGCCGGCGGGCGAGATATGGTCGGTCGTGACCGAGTCGCCGACGTAGACCAGGCATTTCGCGCCCTTGATGCTCGCGAAGCCCGGGGCGTCGTCGCCCATGCCCTCAAAGAACGGCGGGTTCTGGATGTAGGTGGAATCGTCGTTCCACTTGTAGAGCTCGCTCTTGGAAACGGGGACCTGGTTCCATGTCTCGTTCTCGGTGAACACGCCCGCGTACTTCTCGAGGAACTGCTCGCGGGTGACGCACTGCTGGCGGATCTCGACGACCTCTGCGTGGGTCGGCCAGATGTCCTTGAGGTAGACGTCCTTGCCGTCGGGCGTCTGCGCGATCGGGTCGTTCGCGAGGTCGATGTCCACGGTGCCGGCGATGGCGTACGCGACGACCAGCGGCGGCGAGGCGAGGTAGTTCGCCTTGGTCAGCGGGTGCACGCGGCCCTCGAAGTTGCGGTTGCCCGAGAGTACCGACGCGACGGCGAGGGTGGTGCCGTCCTTCTCCTTGGTGGAGACGATGGCCTCTTCGATCTCGGGGGGGAGCGGGCCGGAGTTGCCGATGCAGGTCGTGCAGCCGTAGCCGACGGTGTGGTAACCGAGGGCCTCAAGATCCTCGGTGAGGTTCGCCTTGTCGAAGTAATCGGTGACGACCTTCGAGCCCGGTGCGAGGGAGGTCTTCACCCACGGCTTGCGGGTCAGGCCGAGCGCCCGGGCCTTGCGCGCCACGAGGCCCGCGGCGATCATCACATCGGGGTTGGAGGTGTTCGTGCAGCTGGTGATCGCCGCGATGACGACGCTGCCGTTGTGGATCGTGTGCTCCGAGCCCGCGGTGGCGGGGTGGCTGGCCTCGGTGGCGGTGTAGGTCGCGCTCATGTCGATCTGGTCCTCGGTGTGGCCGAGACCCTGCGGGCCATTCGGTGCGGTGAGCGCCTTTCGGAAGGCGGTCTGCATGTCGGTGAGCGCGATGCGGTCCTGCGGGCGCTTCGGCCCGGCGAGCGACGGCTGCACGGTGGACAGATCGAGTTCGAGCACATCGGTGAAGACCGGCTCTGGCGAATCCGAGGTCCAGTAGAGGTGGTTGGCCTTGGCGAACGCCTCGGCGAGAGCAACCTCTTCCTCGCTCTTGCCGGTGAAGCGCAGGTAGTCGATGGCGACCTGGTCGAGTGGGAAGAAGCCCATCGTCGCGCCGTACTCGGGCGCCATGTTGGCGATGGTCGCGCGGTCGGGAAGCGAGAGCGTGGCGAGGCCGTCGCCGAAGAACTCGACGAACTTCTCGACCACGCCGTAGGAGCGGAGCATCTGCGTGACCGTTAGCACGAGATCGGTGGCGGTCGCGCCCTCGGGGAGCTTGCCGGTCATCTTGAACCCGATGACCTCGGGGGTGAGCATGTAGACCGGCTGGCCGAGCATGACCGCCTCGGCCTCGATCCCCCCGACGCCCCAGCCGACGACGCCGAGGCCGTTGATCATGGTGGTGTGGCTGTCGGTGCCGACGAGCGAGTCGGGGTAGACAGTCTTCTCGCCGCCGGCACTCTTCGTGAGGGCGCCGCGGGCGAGGTACTCAAGGTTGACCTGGTGCACGATACCGGTGGCCGGCGGGACAACGCTGAAGTTCGCCAGCGATTGCTGTCCCCACTTGAGGAACTCGTAGCGCTCGTTGTTGCGCTCGAACTCCTTCTCGGCGTTGATGGTCAGGGCCACACGGGTCGCGAAATCGTCCACCTGCACGGAGTGATCGATGACGAGATCGCACTGCACATCGGGGTTGATCATCGACGGGTCGCCGCCGAGGTTCTTCATCGCGTCGCGCATCGCCGCGAGGTCGACTACGCAGGGCACACCCGTGAAGTCCTGCAGGACCACGCGCCCGGGCATGAACGGGACTTCTTCCTTCACGACATTCCTCGCGTCGTACGACGCGAGTTTCTGGATGTCGTCCTCGGTGACCACGAAGCCGTCGACGTTGCGCAGCATCGATTCCAGCAGCACGCGGATCGAGTACGGCAGCTTGGCGATGTCGCAGCCGAGCTTGTCCTCAAGCACACCGAGGTCGTAGTA
>Ga0209273_10001192_pt1 | contig 24948 bp, 26 predicted proteins | sample tdAd471_FD_187126 | JGI IMG/M metagenome (GOLD analysis project Ga0209273, IMG submission 187126) | Marine sediment microbial communities from the Atlantic coast under amendment with organic carbon and nitrate - tdAd47.1 (SPAdes)... | ecosystem: Environmental > Aquatic > Marine > Coastal >...
GCAAAACCTGTACCAAAAAATTATTTTATTGATATTAAAAGGTTTTTTTGGATGTCTAGAAATGAATCAATCATTATTCTGGCCTTTTTTGTAAAAAAACATGACACTTTCAGCAATCAACCCCCGAAACATGTAAAAAATACTGACAACACCCCTGACAGGAAGCTCGGCCTCCGTTTCCAAGAGCCCAAAAAAAAGCTCTCCACCTGTACGCATACTCTCCGTAAAGTTTTCGATAATCAATCGCCTTCAAAACAAATTGCCGACAATTAATATCGCTACAGATACCCGGTACCGGCTGGTCTACGTAAGTAGGCCAGCAACTGAACAAGCATCTGTAACGCCAGGATCAATCTCGGTAATATGTCCGACCCTGGATTTAATCAGCCTCGTTCCTGGAAATAGATTCCGCCGCACTAACGGAGAACTCGAATGATCCCTTTTAACGAACTTAACGCTCCCCGCCAGCTGTTTATCAATGGCGAATACTGTGATGCGGCCAGCGGCAAGCAGTTTGACAACATTAACCCGGCGACCGGGGCCAGCCTGGGCGGCGTAGCCGAGGGCGGCGCAGAAGATATTGGCCGCGCAGTAGCCGCAGCGCGCCGGGCGATGGACGACGGCAAATGGGCAAACATGGGCAGCCACCAGCGCGAGGGCATTCTGCATAAGCTCGCTGACCTGGTTGAACAAAACGCTAAAAACCTGGCGCTGCTGGAGACCTACGACACCGGCAAACCCTATCGGGACGCTCTGGCGGTCGATATCCCGTTATCGGTCCAGACCCTGCGCTACTACGCTGGCTGGCCGACCAAGCTGCGCGGCGAAACCAACCCGGTGGCTGGCAACTTCCTTACCTATACGCGTCGCGAACCGATTGGAGTCATTGGCCAGATCGTGCCCTGGAACTTCCCCCTGTTCATGGCGGCAATGAAACTGGCCCCGGCCCTGGCGGCGGGCAATACCGTGGTGCTTAAACCAGCTGAGCAGACACCGCTCACCGCGCTCTATCTGGGCCAGCTAATGAATGAGGCCGGGATCCCGGCGGGGGTGGTCAACTTCGTCTCCGGCTTTGGCGGTGACGCTGGCCAGGCGCTGATTTCTCACCCGGATGTGGACAAAATTGCCTTTACCGGCTCCACCGGCACCGGCCAGCACATTATGCGTACCGCCGCTGACAGCCTGAAGCGGGTGAGTCTGGAGCTGGGCGGCAAATCACCACACATTATTTTTGCGGATGCGGATTTGAAATCTGCCATGCGCGCGATTGGCGCGGCCATTTTCTACAACCAGGGCGAGGTCTGCATCGCCGGGTCGCGGCTATTTGTTGAAGAGTCAATTTACGACCAGGCGGTGGAAGCAGCTAAAACTGCCGCCGAGAAAATGCGCGTCGGCGACCCGTTTGACGAAAAAACCCGGGTCGGCGCACTGGTCTCTGCCGAACACTTTGACCGGGTCTGCAAATACGTGGAGCTGGGTGTCAGCGAAGGCGCGGAAATCGCCGCCGGTGGCGCGCCGATTGATACCGACGGCAAGGGGTTTTTCTACCCGCCAACCGTGCTTACTGGCGTCAATAACCAGATGCGCGTCGTCCGCGAGGAGATCTTTGGCCCGGTGCTGAGCATTATCCCCTTCAGCAGTCAGGAAGAGTTAATCGCTCAGGCCAACGATACCCAGTACGGCCTCGCTGCCGGTTTATGGACCCGCGATGTGGGTAAGGCCCACACCGTGGCTCATGCGATTAAAGCCGGCACCGTTTACATTAATGCCTATGGCCTGCTGGATGCATCCGCCCCGTTTGGTGGTTTTAAAATGAGCGGTATCGGCCGCGAAAATGGCGAGGACGGCATCAAGATGTATACCGAAGCCAAAACCGTCTGGACCTCGTTGAGCTAAGCCTATGCCCACTGTTATCGCAAACCGACAGGACAACATCCTCATGCTGGCGCTTAACCGGCCTGAGGCACGCAACGCGCTCAACTCGGAACTCTGCGGGGAGCTGCTTGCCTATCTGCGCCAGGCGCAGGCCGATGACGAGATTCGCGCCCTGGTACTCACCGGCACAGAGGACATTTTTTGCGCCGGTGGTGATCTGGGCGAGGTTGCCAGTTTGACCCCCATTGAACTGCGCGGTTTCCTCAACGACGGCGTGCGCCAGATCGTCCACCTGATTCAAACCATGAACAAGCCGGTACTGGCGGCCCTCAACGGCCCGGTAGCTGGCGCAGGGATTGGTCTGGCGCTGGCCTGCGACATAGTCGTGGCCTGCGAAGAGGCCGCTATGGTCATCGCCTTTGGCAAAGTTGGACTGATTCCTGACGCCGGCATTATGCAGTTGCTGGTGCAGAATATCGGTCTGCTGCGCGCCAAGGAAATTGTTCTCGGTTGCGAACCCATTGCCGCCGAACGGGCAGCCGAAATGGGTTTGTACAACCTGGTGGTGCCCGAGGGGCAGTTTGATAGCGCCGTGGCTGGCTGGGCCGAACGGCTCGCCAACGGCCCCACCCTCTCCATGGGCATGGCCAAGAACCTCATGCGCGAAGCCGCACGAATGCCCTACGACGCCTTCATGGATTTGGAATCCAACAGCCAGTCACTGGTAAAAACCTCGGCCGATCACGCCGAAGGTATTACTGCGTTTAAAGAGAAACGGCCGCCCCGATTCACTGGACAGTAACGGTAGCCCGGGACCCTCGGCCCTTACTAAATTGAAGGAACCCAAACCATGCAGATCGATTTAACAGGGAAGGTAGTCATCGTTACCGGTGGCCGCCAGGGACTGGGCAACTGCCTGGTGAGTAATTTCCTGCAGGAAGGTTGCCAGGTGGTCACCTGTAGCCGCGATGGCACCGCATTGCAGCAGGTCATTGATGGTTGGGAAGCAACCTACCCGGGGCAAATCGCCGGCGGGGGCTTTGATGTCAGCACCACGGAGGGGGTACAGCAACTGGTGGACCTGGCGGTGAACAAGTTCGGCGGAGTTGATGTGCTGGTCAATAACGCCGCCACCACTGCCGCTGGAACCGTGACTACCCTTACCGACGAGCAGTGGCAGGCGGAGTTCGACATAAAACTGATGAGCATGGTGCGTACCGCTCGCACGGTCGCACCCATCATGAAAGAGCGTGGCGGCGGCAGTATCGTCAACATTAACGCCATTTTTGCCAGCCAGCCCGACCTGGCGTTTTACGCCTCCAGCGTGATCCGTGCCGGTTCTTTAAACCTGACCAACCTGCTAGCTAAAGAGTTTGCCACCGACGGCATCCGTGCTAACGCGGTGGGGCTGGGTTTATGTTCGACCGAGGTGTGGCAGAGTTACCACGATCCGGCCACCGGCAGTTATGAGGATTTTCTAACCCAGAGTGCCGAGTACTATGGCGTACCAATGAAACGACTCGGCACCCCTCAGGAAATCGCCAATGTGGTGCTGTTCCTGGCCTCTGACGCGGCCAGTTATGTCACCGGCACTCAGGTCGATGTGGATGGCGGCATGGCGGCCTACAGCTAGCAAGCCCCCGGTAGCGTCGGTTACTGTTCGGTCGATTCCGCCACTGCTGGAACGGCCGATTCTTGCGTTGCCGTTAGCAGGCCCATCACTTCAGCCTCACGAGCTGCCAGAATGTTGATCTGCTCGATCAGTGCATCATGGCCACCGGTGAGGGTGGCCGACGTCATGTAACGACCGTTCACGATGATCGCCGGAACACCGGTGATTTTGTATTCGCGCGTGAGCCTGGCTGCATTACGCACCATGGAATCAACTGAAAAGGAGTTGAAGACCTGGTCGAACTGTTCGGCGGAAACGCCTTCGTTTTCAAAAAAACGCCGCAACAGCCCCTCGTTATTCATGTTCAATTTTTTAACGTGCAGTGCCTTAAATAGATTCATGTGCACACGATCACCCAGTTCCAGGGTGTCTATCACGTACCAGGCGCGGGCCAGGGGTACCCAGTTATCGCGAAAAACGGCCGGTACCCTGACATACTCAACGTAATCAGGCTTGGTCTCTAACCACTCCTGCATCACTGGCTCCAGGTTGTAACAGTGGTTACAGCCGTACCAGAACATTTCCACCACCTCTACCTTGTCACTGACCGAGGTGGGCAGCGGAGAAGCCAGCTCCTGGTAGGCATCAGCAGCCTGACTGATTCCGGCCCATACCATTAGCAGGGGAGCAAACAGGGCTAAGCGTTTTAACATTCTGGACACCTCAATTGTCAGATCAACCGTGCGTAGGACAAGCAGATCTACGACCTGCTACCCATCACCGGAGTTCACTGCAGACCGGTAACAAACTGCGCGACGGCTTTCATTTCCTGTTCGGTCAGGCGCTGAGAAATTTCCTGCATCATCGACGCAGGATCGGTAACACGACTGCCCGAGGCATAGGCCTGCAGCTGTTTCACGACATAGTCGACGTGCTGCCCTTTAAGCGCTGGCCAGGAGGCCTGGTTGTTTCCGGAACCGTCCGGGAGATGACAACTGCTACAGGCAGGTACGGCAGTATCGCTGTTACCACCACGATAAATCAGCGCACCGAGCTGAACCAGCTGCGGATCAGCCGATTCGCTTGCCACCGTCTGACTGGAAAAATAAGCGGCCAGATCCGCCACATCTTGATCCGATAAATTAGCCACCATCGGCTGCATGCTCGGGTCCACCCGGTCACCATCACGGAAAGCGGTTATCTGACTACGCAGATAGTTTTCGTTCTGACCGGCAAGTTTCGGCCAGATAGCCACGGTGCTGTTACCATCCGCACCGTGACACGCCGCACAGACCGTTGATTTGGTCTTGCCGGCTTCGGCATCGCCCTCCATTGCCTGCGTCGTCGCTACATCGCTCGCCTGAGCAACGTTCATCAACACGCTCGCAAATAGCGCTCCCAGCCAGATCATCGAAAAACGCCCACCGGTGCGAAAAACAGCCATCTAATACTCCTAAAACACTAAATATTAAAAATTATCGTGTCAGACCTGACCAGGTCTGTCTGTAACGGGCATTGCTGGCACCCTCGGGGTTGCTAGCAACCAAATCAGCCGCGTATTCTAGCAGAGGCTCTCGGCCGAAATGCTTTGCATCTGCGCCCCTCATTAAAAACAGTTAACCCATGTCAAACTTTTACAATCAGGCAAAATTTGAAATAAGCGTGGCTGCCATCAAACAGCTTCCTCCCGAACAGGGTTATGAGGTGGCCTTCGCCGGTCGCTCCAATGCCGGCAAATCCAGCGCCATTAATGCCCTGACCGGCCACCGCAACCTGGCCAGAACCAGTAAAACCCCTGGCCGCACCCAGCTACTCAATTTTTTCCGTATGGATGAACAGCGCGCCCTGGTCGACCTGCCGGGCTACGGCTATGCGAAGGTCCCGGAGAGCGTCAAGCGCCAGTGGCACGATCTGATCGACAGCTACCTGTCGAACCGGCAAATACTCAGCGGAATCGTCCTGATCATGGACTCGCGCCACCCTTTCGGTCGTCTGGACCAGCAGATTATTGACTGGGCAGTGGCCGGATCTCTACCGTTACATGTGCTACTCAGCAAAGCTGACAAGCTGGGGAAAAGCCAGCGCGCTAACACCCTGCGCCAGGTACGCAAGGAACTAACCAGTCTCGGCATCGATACCAGCACGCAGCTGTTCTCTGCCACCCTGCCTCTGGGACTCGAAGAGTTACGGTCAACCCTGGACAACTGGTTACACGTAGGCGCGTAGATTAAGCACCGGTATCGGCAAACAATCCTAAATCGGGTAACCACTCCGGCTGACCCAGCGGCATCACCAGAAATTCCGGATTAAGCAGCGATTCTTTCTGGTTGTATTGCAGCGGTTGCCCCTGTAAATCCACCACCTGACCACCCGCTTCCAGCACGACGGCATGAGCCGCAGCCGTATCCCATTCGGAAGTCGGTCCAAGTCGGGGATAAAAATCTGCCCCGCCCTCAGCCACCAGACAGAGTTTCAGGGAGCTGCCCATGGGCACGGCATCGAAGTCACCGAGCTGTTGCAATAACTGCTCAAGCCGTTCACCCCGATGCGAACGACTGCAGACGACGGCCAGACGCCCGGCCGGCGGCGCCGTTCTTACCGAAATTCGAGTCGGCTTGTCACTGTCGGCCTGGCGCCAGCTACCGCCGCCCAACCAACTGAAATAAGTGACCCCCGTCACCGGCACATGAACCACACCAAGGACAGGAACTCCCTGATCAATCAGGGCAATATTGACGGTAAATTCCCCATTACGTTTAACAAATTCCTTGGTCCCGTCCAGCGGGTCCAGTAGCCAGTAGCGCGACCAGCCGCGGCGGGTTTCGTAATCGGGCATCTCACCCTCTTCCGAGAGGATCGGCAGACCGGTGGCCAGCGCCTCCAGCCCGGCGACGATCGTGTGATGCGATCGCTGATCCGCCAGAGTCAACGGTGACTCGTCGGCTTTGTATTCAACTTCAAAATCTCCGTCATACACGGTCAGTATCTGTTGTCCGGCCGCGATGGCTATCTGGGTCGCGGTTTCACACCAGGATTCAAGGGTCATTTGGGTTTCTCAATGGGCAAGAGCAGAGACATGCTAGTGTACAATTTTCCACTACTTTAACCGGCCGGAAGCGACCCGACTCCCGCAATAAAAAGCGGGTTTTCGCCAGCCATTTACTCCCTGAGTGATTGCGTCAGTCAAAATGGAACCTCAACTCAATAATCTGATCGATCGCCTTGATAACCTGCTGGACCGCGCCGAACGGCTTCTGCCCGATCCCTCGCCACCGCCCCACTGGAAAACTGCTAACGCATTCCGATGGCAACGTCAGGGCAACCGGGGCTGGCTGCAGCCAATAACCCACGCTGACACGATTCGCCTGGCTGATCTGATCGGCATCGATCGGCAGAAAAACGCGGTTAGCCGAAACGTACGCCAGTTCATCAGCGGACTGCCAGCCAACAACATCCTGTTGTGGGGCAGTCGTGGTACCGGCAAATCTTCGCTGCTCAAAGCACTGCTTAATGAATTCAGCGACCAGGGTCTGAGACTGATCGAAGTCGACCGTAATGACCTTTTACAGCTGCCCGAAATTCTGAATCTGGTCGCCGAGCGGCCAGAAAAATTTTTGCTGTTTTGCGATGACCTGTCTTTTGAAAAAGATGACCCCGGGTATAAGGCATTGAAGGTCGTACTCGACGGCTCGCTAACCGTAAGCCTCGATAACCTGCTGGTCTGCGCCACCTCAAACCGCCGACACCTGATGCCAGAACCGCAAAGCGACAACCTGGCCACGCAGCACGAAGACGGTGAAATCCATTTCGGCGAAAGTGTCGAGGAGCGCATCTCCCTGTCGGACCGGTTCGGCCTCTGGCTGGCTTTTCATCCCTTTAATCAGGATGAGTACCTGCAGATCGTGCACCACTGGCTAGATCATTACGGTCACGGCGATCAGCTAACCGAAGCACGGGAACTGGCCCTGCGCTGGGCACTCACCCGTGGCTCGCGCAGCGGCCGCACGGCCTGGCAGTTTGCCCGCGACTGGGCGGGTAGCCAGGCGCTGACTGATCAGCAGCAGCGCTGACGATGACCGCCTTCAGCAAAATGCACGGTCTCGGCAATGACTTCATGGTGATCAACAACCTGGATCGCCACTGGCAGCCACAACCTGAACAGATTGCCGCCTGGGCCGACCGCCATCGCGGCATTGGGTTTGACCAGCTACTGGCCGTCGAGCCGGCCACCGAGTCGGGGCGTGCAGCCGGGGCCGATTTTTCGTACCGAATTTTCAATGCCAACGGTGGCGAAGTAGAACAGTGTGGCAATGGTTTACGATGTTTCGCCCGATTTGTGGTGGATCAGGGGTTAATCGACAAATCCTCTCTCTGCGTCGAGACCATGTCAGGACTCTACTACCCGACCCTGCTTGACGACGGCCAGATTGAAGTCGACATGGGTGAAGCTGCCTTTACGCCGGCGGACATTCCGTTTACCGACCCAGTTGAGGCCCTGAAATACCAGGTTGAGGCTGATGGCCAGCCGTTCACCATCGGGGCACTCGCCATCGGCAACCCCCATGCCGTCGTGCAGGTCGACGACCTCGACCAGACTCCGGTCAGGGAGATCGGTGCACGGATCGGCAAGCTCGCCTGTTTCCCCAATGGAGTCAACGTGGGGTTCATGCAGCTCGTGGATCGGCGACTGATTCGCCTGCGGGTGTTTGAACGAGGCGTCGGTGAAACACTTGCCTGTGGTACCGGCGCCTGCGCAGCGGCGATTACCGCTAACCGTTGGGGGTTAACTGACCCGACGGTGACCGTCGAATTACTCGGCGGCAGATTGCAAATAGCCTGGGACGGTAAACGGGTTAGAATGGCCGGACCGGCGACCCATGTATACGACGGGATTATCGACTCATGAGCAAACCCGAACAGACCACCAGCGATGACCTTGATGAACAGGCAGTAGCCAACTACCTGACTGAGCATCCTGATTTCTTTCAACGGCATTCACAGCTGGTTAGCGATCTAAAAATCCCCCATGGGGAGCGCGGTAGTGTGTCGCTGGTAGAACGCCAGCTCGAGGTCCAGCGTGAGCGCTATCGCCATTTGCAGATTCAGTTACAGCAATTAATCGACAATGCCGATGCCAATCAGTCGGTGTATGACCGAATCGGCACCTTAGCCATTGCACTGGCCAAAACTGATTCACTTGAAGGCCTGTTACAGAGCCTCTGCGATCAGTTAGCCGATAATTTCGCCGTGGACGCGGTGGCCATCGAATTGCCGGAACGCGCTGACCAGCAATGGCCAGACCTGGTCCGCACGATGAAAGAGCCCGCTGACACTACGATTAAATCGGAGACTTTCAACACACCCTATCTGGGTGCGCCCCCACAAGGATTGCCCCTCTATGAGCTGTTTGGCGACCGGGCTGACGAAGTTACGTCGGTAGCCATTCTGTCGCTATCGGGGCCGGAAAAAGGTGGTCGACTACTGCTGGCAAGTTTCGACCGCGAACGATTTCGGGCCGATCTGGGCACCGAACTCCTGACTCAAATCGCCGACCTTTTCGCCGCCCTGCTGGGCAATCACTGGGCAGCCGGCCAGTAAGCTGGTGCCCCGTAATCGGTCCATTACTACCCCTTTTCACTAACTGTTCCCGTGGATTCCAGCGCCCAGCAGCAGATGACCGATTACCTCGGCTATCTGGTCGCTGAAAAAAACTACTCACCAAGAACCCGCGACAGCTACCAGCGTGACCTCACCCGAGTGGCCGAGTATTGCGACCAGCATCAACTTCCCGCCTGGGCGCAGATAACTCCGCAGCAAATACGCGGACTGGTCGCCTGGCAACATCGCAAGGGATTGAGTGGTAAGAGCATTAGCCGCTGCCTGTCTGCGTTACGCGGCCTGTACAATTACCTGCTCCGGGAAGGGCTGTGCGCCCACAATCCGGCCCACAAAATTTCCGCCCCTAAATCACCCCAGACCCTGCCGACGACCCTCGACGTCGATCAAACCGCCCAGCTGCTGGAAGGCGACTTCAGCGATCCGTTGCACCTCCGCGACCTGGCGATGATGGAGCTTTTTTACTCCTCAGGCTTACGGCTCAGCGAGCTTCAACAACTGGATCTGGATGCGATCAATGTGCGGGAAGCCAGTGTCGATGTCATCGGCAAAGGTAATCGGCAACGCCGGTTACCGATAGGCGGCAAAGCGATGCAGGCACTGCAGCGCTGGTACGCAGTCAGGGCACAGCTCGCCGCCAGTGATGAAACTGCGGTGTTTGTCAGCCGCCGTGGTTCCCGTATTAGTCGGCGCACTATCCAGGACCGGCTACGACACTGGTCGCTGAAACAGGGACTGCGGCAACCGCTGCACCCCCATATGCTGCGCCATTCGTTTGCCAGCCATCTGCTGGAATCAAGCGGCGACCTGCGCGCCGTGCAGGAGCTTCTTGGTCACGCCAACCTCGCTACCACCCAGATCTATACTCATCTCGACTTTCAGCACCTGGCAAAAATTTACGACCAGAGCCACCCGCGGGCAAAGAAGAAGAAAAACAGCCCGGCTGAATAGCGGGGCAATTGGTTAGAAAACATGGCCATCGCCTCCAACCCTTCGCCGCTGGGGTAAAATCACGCCCCGACAATTTATTCAGCCCCTATCTCAATGCGTGCGGTAGCGGCACCAACCAATATCCAGAATTCCGGAGCAGTAGATTTGGAGCAATTCCGCGGCACTACCATTTTATCTGTCAGACGCGGCAACAAGGTGGTCATCGGCGGCGATGGTCAGGTCACCCTTGGCAACACCGTCATGAAAGGCAATGCCAGAAAAGTGCGTCGCCTCTACCATAACAAGGTACTTGCCGGTTTCGCTGGCGGCACCGCCGATGCCTTTACTCTGTTCGAACTGTTTGACGCCAAACTCGAAAAACATTCGGGCAATCTGACTCGCGCGGCGGTGGAGCTGGCCAAGGACTGGCGTACCGACAAAATGTTGCGCCGTCTTGAAGCCCTTCTGGCGGTTGCCGACAGCACAGCCTCGCTGGTGATTTCTGGTAATGGCGATGTGATTGAACCGGAAAATGGGCTGATCGCCATCGGCTCGGGCGGCCCATTTGCCCAGGCGGCTGCCATGGGCCTGCTCGACAATGAGGCGCTTGGCGCCCGTGAAATCGTTGAACGGGGACTGGAGATTGCCGCGGATATCTGTATCTATACCAACCACAATCGCACGATCGAAGAACTTAATACCGGCGAAAGCGGAGAACAGGCATGAACGCCAACGACACCCAGCCCGTCCTGACAAGCCTGGCGGCCTCCATGACCCCTCGGGAGATCGTCCACGAGCTCGATAAACACATTATTGGCCAGGATGACGCCAAGCGCGCGGTGGCCATCGCCCTGCGTAACCGCTGGCGAAGAATGCAGCTTGATGAGCAGCTGCGCGTTGAAGTGACGCCCAAAAATATTTTAATGATCGGTCCCACTGGCGTCGGCAAGACCGAAATCGCCCGACGTCTGGCAAAACTCTGTGGCGCACCCTTCATCAAGATCGAGGCGACCAAATTCACTGAGGTCGGCTACGTGGGCCGCGATGTCGACTCGATTATTCGCGATCTGGCCGACGTTGCCATCAAATTAACCCGCGAGGAGGCTGTCAAGAAAGTACAGCGTCAGGCGGAGGACCTTGCCGAGGAGCGGGTACTGGACATATTACTGCCACCGCCGCGGCGAATCGGTGATGAGTCAGCGGACACTATTCAGGATCGGGGAGTCGACCAGGACCAGGAGACCCGGCAGAAATTTCGCAAAAAACTGCGGGAAGGCACTCTCGATGACAAGATCATCGAAATTGAACTCAGCGGCACGACCCTTGGTGTTGAAATCATGGCCCCCCCGGGGATGGAGGAGATGACCCAGCAACTGCAGGGTATGTTCCAGAACCTCTCCAACAATCGCTCCCAGTCGCGCCGGGTACGGGTCGACGAAGCCCTGCGGTTACTGACTGACGAGGAAGCCGGGCAATTAATCGACGAGGATGAGATTAAGCGGCGCGCAGTAGAAAACACGGAACAGAACGGTATTATTTTTCTCGACGAAATCGACAAGGTCACCCAGCGCAGTGACGCCCGCAGTGGCGGTGAAGTCTCCCGCGAAGGGGTTCAGCGTGACCTGCTGCCTCTGGTTGAGGGTTGCACCGTCACGACCAAATACGGCCCGATCAAAACTGACCACATACTCTTTATCGCGTCGGGTGCATTCCACCTGGCCAAACCGTCTGACCTGATTCCCGAGCTTCAGGGGCGGTTACCTATCCGGGTCGAGTTAAGCGCGTTACGGGTCATCGATTTTGAACGCATCCTGGTTGAACCCGATGCCTCCCTGACCGAGCAGGCCAGGGCCATGCTTGCCACGGAAGGCACCGAGGTTGAATTCACTGACGATGGCATCAAGCGACTCGCCCAGACTGCGTATGACGTCAATGAGTCAACCGAAAACATTGGCGCTCGGCGGCTGCACACGCTGATCGAAAGGCTACTGGAGAAAGTCTCCTTTGAGGCCCCCGATCTGGGGAAGCAAACCTTGTTAATCGACGCAGATTACGTCAACGCCCAGCTGCATGAGCTGGCGGTCGACGAGGACCTGAGCCGCTACATTCTTTAATAACCAACCGAGGTCCGCCGCATTGTCCACCACACCCGATAACGACCAGCAGACCACTCAGTTTGGCTATCAACAGGTGCCGGTCGAGCAGAAGGTTGACCGAGTTAAAGAGGTATTTGATTCGGTAGCCGGCAAATACGACCTGATGAACGACCTGATGTCGTTGGGACTGCACCGTATCTGGAAACGATTTGCTACCGGCCTGTGCGGTGTTCGCAGCGGTGACCAGGTGCTTGACCTGGCTGCCGGCACCGGTGACCTGACCCGTCTGTTAGCTCGCCAGGTGGGTCCGTCGGGCCGGGTGGTGATGTCCGATATCAACAGCGCCATGCTCGAACAGGGTCGGGACCGCCTCATTGACCGCGGCATTGTTAACGGGGTGGAACTGCTGCTGGCCAACGCAGAACAGCTACCCCTGGCCGACAATAGCTTTGATTGTGTCATCATCGGTTTTGGCCTGCGCAATGTGACGGACAAACAGGCGGCACTGAACGAAATGCAGCGGGTGCTAAAACCGGGAGGCCGAGGGTTAATCCTTGAATTCTCCAAACCACTGGCGCCACTGCAGAAACCCTACGATACCTACAGCTTCCAGATATTGCCGCGACTAGGCCAGCTGATTGCAAAAGATGCCGACAGTTATCGTTACCTGGCCGAGTCGATCCGTGTCCACCCGGACCAGAACACGCTAAAAGCGATGATGGAGCAGGCAGGGTTTTCTCGCTGTCACTACTACAATCTGGCAGCCGGCATTGTGGCGGTGCATCGCGGTTACAAGCTGTAGCCGACAGTCAGTGCCTATTCCTGATCAATTAATCGGCTGGACAGAAATCATTGCCGACCGCTGGCTAAACGCCAGCGGTGTGGGCCCCTTTCCCGCCGAACTGACCGGTAAACAGGTGCGCATTGAGCTTGAAAGCCGTTCGAGCCGACCTGCCACCACGCTGCTCTTACTAATTGATAACAACGGCGTACGGCTGTTGCTTGAAGATACGCAAACCGAACCCACCCCGGTCGACGCCACCATCTCCGGTACTCCGGACGCCCTGTTAACCCTGCTCCTTGACAGGGGCGGCAACCAGCACCCACCGCGTATCAGCGGTGACCTGCAGCTGGTCCGAAAAATCACTGACCACCTGCAACAGGGCGATTTCACGCTTGAGACCCTGCTCACTGACTGGACCGGCCCGCAGGCTGCTTACTGGTTGTCTCAGTGGAGCCACCATGCTCGAGAGTGGCTAACCGATAGCGGCGGACGGATTACTAACAACCTGACCGATTACCTGCAATACGAAACCGGCGCTCTGGTTAACCCTGAGGAGTGGCAGTCGTTAACCGACGAGATTGCTGAAATCGAACGCCGCATTGGGGCCCTGCAACGGCGCCTGACCAAGATGGAGAAGCCGTGAATCCGATCGCCCAGGGGCTCAGAGTCGCCAAAATATTACTGGTGGTGAATCGCTATCGCCTGGATGAGCTGCTGTTTGACTCCACCCGAGCACCAACACGGCTAAGGTTATTCCGACTAATGCCCTGGCGCTGGTTCGGCAGCGATCGCCATAGCAGTGGTGAACGGCTGCGGCTGGCCCTGGAAGAACTGGGACCCATTTTCGTTAAATTTGGGCAAATTCTTTCCACCCGCCGGGATCTGCTACCACCCGACGTTGCCGACGAACTGGCTCGACTGCAGGATCGTGTCCCCCCCTTTCCCGGTGAGCAGGCCATCGCGATTGTCGAGCAGGCTTTCTCCCAACCGGTGGGCGAACTCTTTGCCAGTTTTGACGCCACTCCCCTGGCATCGGCTTCGATTGCACAGGTTCACCAGGCGTCCCTGAAAACCGGCGAGCAGGTAATTGTCAAAGTGGTTCGCCCCACCATCGAACGGGTCATCCGGCGCGACCTGGCACTGATGATGGTGCTGGCCAGACTATTAGAAAGCCTGCTTGCAGACGCGCGCCGACTGCGAGCAGTCGAGGTGGTGGCGGATTACCAGACCACCATTCTCGATGAACTCGACATGGTCCGCGAAGCCGCCAATGCCAACCAGATTCGGCGTAATTTTGACGGCAACGACAATCTCTATATTCCCGAAATCCACTGGGACTACACCCGCATTAATGTGCTGGTGATGGAGCGGGTCAGCGGTCTGCCGGTGGACGATATCGACGCCCTGACCGCTGCGGGGGTTGATCTGGAAAAACTCGCCGCCCGCGGGGTGGAGATATTTTTCCAGCAGGTCTTTCACGACAATTTCTTCCACGCCGATATGCACCCCGGCAACATTATGGTGGAACCCAACGGTCGTTACGTAGCGGTAGATTTCGGTATCGTCGGCACCCTTGAAGAGGCGGATAAACGCTACCTTGCGGAAAATTTTCTGGCGTTCTTCCACCGCGATTACCATGCCGTGGCCAAGGCCCATTTAAAAGCTGGCTGGATTCCGCAGGAAACCCGCCTGCCCCAGTTTGAGTCCGCCATCCGCGCCGTCTGTGAACCGATTTTTGATAAACCCCTGTCGGAGATATCGTTCGGCTTTGTGCTGTTACGGCTTTTTCAGGTGGCCCGGCGCTTTGATATGCAGGTGCAGCCACAACTGGTGCTACTGCAAAAGACACTGCTCAATATTGAAGGGCTGGGGCGCACCCTCTATCCAGAACTCGACCTCTGGAAAACCGCCAAGCCGTTCCTGGAGCGCTGGATGAACGAGCAGGTGGGCTGGCGAGGCCTGCTGCGCACCTCGAAAGATCAATTACCGCGACTGGCGGAAACCCTGCCGGAAGTGCCTTTTCTACTTCACGAAGCGCTGCAGCGGCTCGCCGACATGCCGACCCAGTTACCCGACACCAGCGCTGACGATGCCCGGAATCAACGCCGAGAAAAGCGGCTAATCGGCGCGATCATCGGCAGCGCGCTGATTATCTCTGCCACGCTGGTGTATGCCCTCTCCGGCTTTACCCCACTATCGGTCACCGGCATGCCCCGTCTACCGGTGGTAACTCTGGGGCTGGGCCTCGCGGGGACGCTGATTCTGGTAATGAGCTGGCCGGGTAGAAATGATTAACGGGATGGCCTAGAACGGGATATCGTCGTCAAAGCTGTCAAAACCACCCTCGTTGCTCTGAGCGGGGGCGGCGGCTGGCGCGGGCGCTGACGATGCAGCAGGCCTGGCTGGCTGGCTGTAACCACCACTCTGATCATAATCACTGGACCCACCGCCGGCCCGGCCACCGAGCATCTGCATTTCATTAGCCACTATTTCGGTGGTGTAACGGTCCTGGCCATCCTTGTCCTGCCATTTGCGGGTCTGCAGGCGGCCCTCGACGTAAACCTGAGAACCCTTTTTCAGGTATTCCCCGACCACTTCTGCCAGACGGTTGAAAAACACCACCCGATGCCATTCGGTGCGTTCCTGTTTTTCACCAGTCTGCTTATCTTTCCAGTTGTCACTGGTGGCTACGGTAATGTTGGCTATCGCTGCGCCGCTGGCGCTGTACCGGATTTCCGGGTCTTTACCGAGGTTGCCCACCAGAATGACTTTATTGATTCCTCGCGCCATGATTATACTCTCGATTAGGTTAGGTTATAGTGGATAATTACTTGTAAAACAGCTAGTTACTTCTAAGTTTAAGCGCCAGCGCCTGCAGGGACTCATTATCCAGCGTACGGCTATCTACCTTGAGATAGGCAATACCATCTTGCGCCAGCACCGCCGCTTCGGCAACCCCGGTTACCTGGAGGAACCGACGAGTGAGTTCCCGAACCTGATCTTTATCGATGGTACCCAGATTCACCATTCGCGTCAGCAGATGGGGAGGCGGCGTCATCGTTAACGAAACCAGCCACCACACCAGAATGGCCCCAGCACTCACCAGAAACAACCCTTCTGCATTGGCCCAGCCAAGCAGCAGTCCGCCGCCTGCGCCGCCGGCAAACGCGCCCATAAACTGAGCGGTTGAATAAACCCCCAACGCCGTACCCTTACTGGTCAATGGCGCCGCTTTGGAGATCAATGACGGCAAACTGGCTTCCAGCACATTGAACCCAACAAAAAACAGGAACAGTCCTGCAGCAACAAACACCAGGTTCCCCGGGCTAAACCAGATCACCATCTCGCCAAGCGCAAGCAGGGCAATGGAGAGCAGGAAAATGGGTTTCATTTTACGGTGGCGTTCGGCGATGATAATCAGCGGCACCATGATCAACAAGGACGCAGCGACAACCCCCAGATAAAGTAGCCAGTGCTGTTCCACCGGCAGTAAGGCACGGTCACGCAATACTAATGGCAAGGCGACAAAATTGGCGGTCATCACGGCATGGAGCATGAAGATGCTGAAATCCAGCCGCAGCAGTTGACCATTCCGGAGCACTTCCATGAACTGGGTGGGCACCGGCTGTACATCCCGATGATGAAAGACTGTGGGTGCTGCGGGAACCCAGAAACGCAAAATCACGATCATCACCAGCGCCGCAACCGCCGTCATCCAGAAAAGTCCCGCCACCCCGAACCCGCTTGCCAGTACCGGCCCAAGCACGAGGGACGCCATGTAGGACGCGCCTATGGTCATGCCAATGGCAGCCATCGCTTTGGTGCGCTGCTCTTCACGGGTCAAATCGGCCAGTAGCGCCATGATCGAAGAGGCAATCGCACCGCTACCCTGCAAGGCTCGGCCCACGATAATGCCCGTGCTGGTTTCCGCCGTCGCCGCCACCACACTGCCACCGGCAAATAACAACAACCCGAATAGAATCACCGGCTTCCGACCTATTCGATCTGACAGGAGTCCAAAGGGTATCTGCAGTAGCGCCTGGGTAAAGCCATAGATACCTAGCGCAATACCGATCAACGCCGGTGAGCCGCCCAGGCCATCAAGATGCAGCGAAAGCACGGGCAGAAGCATAAAAAGACCGACCATGCGCAACGCATAAATTGCCGACAGGGCTGAGGTAGCACGGCGCTCGAGAGAATTCAATTTAGCGGATCTTTAACTTAATTTTTAAAGGTATCAGGAGAGCCGGATATTATCCTGCAGTCGGCCTCGCTTAGATAGCGCAATCGACGGGCGAATCTGCGCATAACAACCCACACCAGTCGTGAAGAGGAATTCATGGATTTATTTTTCGATTCAGCTGTTTTTTAACACTTTTTTTGCGGTGAACCAGCCCGGCGTTTTATAGTGTTCGTTTCACCTAATTTTGGATCACCACCCTTGCCCACATCTGCCGAAGCCCCGCTCTCACCCTCCGCTGCTGAATTCGACAATTTAAAGCCCGAGCCGCGCCAGACGGAACTGAGAGACATTCAGATCACCGGTGCCCGCACCCACAATCTGAAGAACATCAGCATCACTCTGCCACGCAATCAGCTCTGTGTAATCACCGGCCCGTCCGGCTCGGGTAAATCATCACTCGCTTTTGACACGCTTTATGCAGAAGGACAACGTCGCTACGTTGAATCCCTCTCAGCCTATGCGCGGCAGTTCCTGTCGGTGATGGAAAAGCCCGATGTAGACCATATCGAAGGTTTATCCCCTGCTATATCCATTGAACAGAAATCCACGTCGCGAAATCCTCGGTCGACAGTCGGCACCATCACTGAAATCCACGACTATCTGCGGCTGCTGTTTGCCCGCGCCGGTGAGCCCCGTTGTCCGGACCATGACACGGTGCTGGCGGCACAAACCATCAGCCAGATGGTTGATCAGGCCTTGGCGCTGCCAGAAGAGACCCGCGCCATGCTGCTGGCACCGGTGGTACAGGGGCGCAAGGGCGAACATCGGCAGTTATTACAGGAACTGAGAGCACAGGGATACATTCGCGCTCGTATTGACGGCGAGCTTTATGAACTTGAAGCGGCTCCCGAGCTGGACCACAACAAAAAGCACGACATCGACGTGGTCATCGATCGACTCAAAATAAGGCCCGATATCCAGCAACGGCTGGCAGATTCCATATCCACTGCGGTGAACCTGAGTGATGGTTACGCGCGGCTGGCTTTTATGGATGGCGATAACGAAGAGTTGCTGTTTTCCGCTAACTTTGCCTGTCCGACCTGTGGTTACAGCGTGCCGACGCTGGAACCTAAAATGTTCTCTTTTAATAACCCTGCCGGGGCATGCAGTGCCTGCGATGGCCTCGGGGTGAGCCAGTTTTTCGACCCCGCACTCATTATCGCGGACCCGGAACTCAGTCTCGCCGGGGGGGCGATTCCTGGGTGGGACCGGCGCAATGGCTACTACATGCAGCTTCTGGACGCGCTAGCTAACCACTTTGCTTTCGACGTTGACCGCCCCTGGAACACGCTTACTGAACAGCAGCAGCAACTGGTGCTCTACGGTAGCGGCGATGAGGAGATTGTTTTCAAATACAAAAACCCTCAGGGGCGCATGATTGAGCGAATCCACCCGTTTGAAGGGGTTGCCAATAATTTCCAACGCCGTTATCGGGAAACCGATTCCAGTGGTGTCCGTGACCAGCTCGGTCGTTACATCAACAGTCGCCGTTGTACCCAATGTGAAGGTAGCCGACTGGCCGTCGCCGCCCGGAACGTTTTTCTGGGGGATGCCACGCTACCGTCACTCTCGTCATTGCCGATCGATGAAACTCTGGCATTTTTCCGGGCGCTGAAGCTTGAAGGAGCAAGGGGTGAAATTGCCACCACCATTCTCACCGAGATTGTCAGCAGGCTCGGCTTTCTCGTGAATGTCGGACTCAACTACTTAAGTCTGGACCGTTCCGCGGAAACCCTCTCCGGCGGAGAAGGACAACGAATCCGGCTGGCCAGCCAGATAGGTGCAGGCCTGGTCGGTGTGATGTACGTCCTCGACGAACCATCGATTGGACTCCATCAACGCGACAATCAGCGGCTGCTCGATAGCCTTTGCCGATTACGCGATCTGGGCAATACCGTCATCGTCATCGAACACGATGAAGAGGCAATGCGCACCGCCGACTACCTGCTTGATATGGGGCCGGGGGCCGGCGCCCATGGGGGAGAAATAACCGCCGGGGGCACTCCGCTTGCAGTCCAGCAAACCGAAGATTCCATTACCGGCCAATTTTTAAGCGGGCAGCGGCAGATCGCGATCCCTGAAAACCGGACACCTTTTAACGGTCATCGGGTGATCAAGATCAGCGGGGCGACCGGAAATAATTTACAGGAGGTGACTGCCGAATTCCCCCTGGGGCTCTTCACCTGCATTACCGGTGTTTCCGGGTCGGGCAAATCCACCCTGGTTAACGAAACCCTCTACAAGCTAGCTGCCACCCAGGTTAATCGTGCCGTGCATACCGCCGCTCCCCACGAATCGATCACGGGTCTGGAATCTATCGACAAGGTTGTCAATATCGACCAGAGTCCCATCGGGCGAACACCACGCTCCAATCCAGCCACTTACGCGGGACTGTTTACCCCCATTCGCGAACTATTCGCTGCCACGGCTGAGGCCCGCTCACGCGGCTATAACCCGGGTCGATTCAGCTTTAACGTTAAAGGTGGCCGTTGCGAAGCCTGTCAGGGTGATGGGGTGATTCGAGTTGAAATGCATTTCCTGGCCGATATTTACGTTGGCTGTGATGTCTGCGACTCGAAACGCTACAACCGAGAAACCCTAGAGATCCGCTACAAGGGTAAAAATATCGATGAAATCCTGGCGATGACCATTGAGGAGGCGCTGGAGTTTTTCAGCCCGATCCCGGCGTTGAATCGGCGCCTGCAAACCCTGATGGATGTAGGGCTCGGTTACATTACGCTAGGCCAGAGCGCCACGACCCTTTCCGGCGGCGAGGCTCAGCGGGTCAAGCTTGCCCGAGAGCTGTCGAAACGGGACACGGGCAACACTCTCTATATTCTGGATGAACCGACCACCGGCCTGCATTTCCAGGACGTTGAACTACTCCTCAAGGTGCTCTTCAGGCTCCGGGACCACGGCAACACCGTCATCGTCATCGAACATAACCTGGATGTGATCAAAACCGCAGACTGGTTAATTGATTTAGGCCCCGAAGGCGGGCGAGGCGGCGGAGAAATCATTGCCACCGGGTCACCGGAACAGGTTGCCCAAATTGACGGCTCGCACACTGGCCGCTATCTCCGGCCGATATTATCCGACTCTCCGGCGGGGATAGCCTTAGAACGATGACTCACGACCGGTAGCCCACTCTGGCGCTAGCCTCTCATGTTGGCACCATTCTTGATCTGGTCAATACAGATATTCAGGCAATAAAAAACCGGGCAAGCCCGGTTTCTTATTACTAGCATGGCGACATGGTCGCTTATGTAGTTATTTACTCGTCGGCATCATCTTCCACCAGATCACCGTCGACAGGACGATCAACCAGCTCAACCCATGCCATCGGTGCCTTATCCCCGGCACGCAGTCCGCACTTCATGATGCGCACATAACCACCCGGACGTTCTGTGTACCGTGGACCCAATTCGTTAAACAGTTTGGTCACCGCATCCCGGTCACGAACACGAGCAAACACCAAGCGCCGATTAGCCACCGAATCCACCTTGGCCCGAGTAATCAGCGGCTCTACCACACGGCGTAATTCTTTAGCCTTGGGCAAGGTCGTTTTAATAATCTCGTGATCCACCAGCGAGGCTGTCATGTTCTTGAACATGGCTTTACGGTGCGAACTGTTCCGATTGAGCTGTCGGCCACTTTGTCTATGACGCATAATCTATTCCTGCAATTCAGTTAAATCTGTTTTTATAAAACCTGAGAGCAACGCCTAGTCGATCGCGGTCTGCAGGCTTGCGGGTGGCCAGTTTTCAAGGCGCATGCCCAGCGACAACCCATGGGCTGCGAGGACGTCCTTAATTTCATTAAGCGACTTCTTACCCAGGTTCGGGGTTTTCAACAGTTCCATCTCTGACCGTTGAATCAGGTCACCAATGTAGTTGACGTCTTCAGCCTTCAGGCAGTTAGCGGAGCGAACCGTCAGTTCAAGGTCCTCTACCGGACGCAACAAGACGGGATCGACATCGGCCTCGGCCTGCTTGGCCTCGCTTTGCGTGGTGTCTTCCAGATCAACAAAGCTGTGAAGCTGATCATAAAGAATGGTAGAGGTACGGCGAATAGCCTCTTCCGGGTCAATCGTGCCGTCCGTTTCCAGTTCAAAAATCAGCTTATCGAGGTCAGTCCGCTGTTCTACACGAGCATCTTCCACCCGATAACTAACCTGACGTACTGGCGAGTATATGGCGTCGATTTTCAACGTGCCAATCACTTCGGATTCTTCACCCTCTTCATCGCCGCGAGCAGCTGCTACGTACCCTCGACCATTGCTTACCGTCAAAGTCATATCCAGCTGGCCATCGTCCGTTAAGGTGGCGATGTGCAGATCCGGGTTCGCAATCTCGACATTGTGATCGAGTTTAATGTCACCAGCCGTGACGATCCCCGGTCCCTTTTTACTCAGGGACAGTGTGACGTCACCCTCAGCGTGGGACCGAATCGCTACCCCTTTCAGGTTAAGCAACACGTCCATCACGTCTTCCTTAAGCCCAGGGTGGCCAGTGTATTCGTGGAGCACCCCTTCAATCCGAGCCTCCGTAATCGCTGAACCGGGCATTGAAGAAAGCAGAATCCGCCGCAGGGCGTTACCCAGCGTGTGGCCGAACCCTCTTTCCAGAGGCTCCAGTGTCACTTTGGAGCGGGTATCGCTAACCCGATCGACCTTGATCACTCGGGGCTTTAAAAAATCTGTCGCTGAACTGTTCATCAATACCCCTCGTTGGAGATGGTCGACATTGCAGTGATTAAACGGCTGCTGAAACACCAGAAACCGCGTTGTTGCCTGTCAGTTGTGTTGAAATTAATGCCGATATGAAGATTGCGGGCTGCCACGCTCAATAAAGTCTGCAGCACAGTCTCGATTACTAGACCCGTCGCTTTTTAGGTGGGCGGCAACCATTGTGTGGAATGGGCGTTATATCGTTAATGCTAAGGATTTTGAATCCGGAAGCATTCAGCGACCGCACGGCTGATTCCCGTCCCGGTCCCGGTCCATTAATCATCACATCGAGGTTCTTGAGGCCGTATTCTTTTGCCACCTCACCGGCCCTTTCCGCCGCTACCTGCGCGGCAAAGGGAGTACTTTTACGAGACCCCTTGAATCCACAGGCGCCCGCCGTGCACCACGCCAGCGCATTACCCTGGCGATCGGTGATGGTGATAATGGTGTTATTAAAAGAAGCATGGACATGCGCTACGCCGTCCGTGACAACCTTCTTAACCCGTTTACGCGTCTTGCCTACAGCCATCGTATTTTTCCTGTTTAACTCTTCAGTTATCTAGCCGGTATCCGCCCAGATGAAGTTACGTTTTTAGCGCCGAATCGGTTTACGGGGACCCTTTCGAGTCCGGGCGTTCGTTTTGGTCCGTTGGCCACGCAGCGGCAAACCGCGCCGATGGCGGATCCCTCTGTAGGTCCCTAAATCCATCAACCGCTTGATATTCATCGCTGTTTCGCGGCGCAAATCGCCTTCTACCATCAGGCGATCCACTTCGCCGCGCAAGGACTCGATTTCTGCTTCGGTCAGGTCCTTAATTTTCGCGTCGCGTTTTACCTTGACGGTGTCGCAGATTTTCTGCGAACGGGTCCGACCGATACCATAAATCGCGGTGAGCGCTATCTCAGCGTGCTTATGATCCGGAACGTTGATGCCGGCTATACGTGCCATTTTTTACTCCACATTCATTGTCGGCGGGTGGCTCTTCACGAGCCCCCAAGCCCTAAATCGTTAGCCCTGGCGCTGTTTGTGCTTAGGATCCTTACAGATAACCCTAACCACGCCCTTACGCTTGATTACTTTGCAATCACGGCACATTTTCTTGACTGACGCCCTGACTTTCATAACTCAACCCCAATTAACAGTAGATAACTAATTTTTACCGATTAGCGAAACAGACCGCCGGTGCCCTGACCTTGTTTGCCAGACTTTTTCATCAAACTTTCATATTGCTGACTCATCAGATGCGTTTGCACCTGGGTGATGAAATCCATAATGACGACCACCACGATCAACAACGAGGTACCGCCAAAATAAAATGGCACGCTCAGGTACGAGACCAGAAATTCAGGTAGCAGACAGACCAGCGTAATGTAGATCGCACCAGCCACGGTTAATCGGGTAACGATAGTATCGATATGGCGGGCCGTCTGTTCTCCCGGACGAACACCGGGCACAAAGGCACCTGACCGTTTTAAGTTGTCTGCTGTCTCTTTTGGGTTGAAAACAACCGCGGTATAGAAGAAACAGAAAAAGATAATCCCTAGTGCGTAGCAAAAAACATACAGCGGTTGCCCAGGCGATAACGCATTAGACAAATCTTTTAACCACCCGAACCCTTCTGCATTCGCGGCCCAGCCGCCCAGCGTCGAGGGGAACAGAATTATACTCGATGCGAATATCGGCGGGATAACCCCGGCCATGTTCAGTTTTAACGGCAGGTGACTGGTTTGACCCGCGTATACCTTTCCACCCTGCTGGCGCTGCGCATAATTAACCGTCAGCCGGCGCTGTCCCCGCTCAACGAAGATAACGAAATAAACCACCGAAATAGTCAGCAGGAACAATACCAACACCATTCCCGATGACAGTTCACCGGTGCTCGCCAGTTCCATGGTCCCACCAATGGCGGCCGGTAAACCCGACACAATCCCGCCGAAAATAATCAGTGAAATACCGTTGCCAATGCCCCGCTCAGTGATCTGCTCGCCAAGCCACATCAGAAACATGGTGCCGGTTACCAGCGTTAACATGGTCACCAGTCGAAAAGCGAATCCTGGGTCGATGACCACTGGGAAGCCACCGGAAGTCTGCCGTTCTAGTGCCACGGCGATGCCGAACGATTGCACGGCGGCCAGTATCAGCGTTCCCTGACGCGTGTACTGCGTGATTTTACGCCGACCCGCACCGCCTTCTTTCTTCAACTGCTCCAGCTTTGGGTGCACGCTGGTCAGCAACTGCATAATGATCGATGCAGAAATATAAGGCATGATTCCGAGCGCTAACACCGAGAACCGACCTAATGCACCACCGGAAAACATGTTGAACATGTCCAGCACCGTGCCGCGCTGAGCGTCAAACAGGGCCGCTAGCGCCTGGGGATTGATACCCGGCACCGGTACGTGGGTTCCAACCCGGTAAATCAGCAACGCACCAATCACAAACAGAATGCGATTTCGCAATTCCGTCAGACCGCCAGACGCACTCCGTTGAGCGGCTGTCGTTTTAGCACTTTTTTTGGAACTAGCCACCGTCGCCTTACGCCTCGACGCTTCCGCCGGCGGCTTCAATAGCCTTTCGAGCGCCAGCTGTCGCGCCGATACCTTTCAGCTTGTGCGCAGCGGTAACGTCACCTGACAGAATGACTTTCGCAAACTTGATGCCTGCGTGAATGAGTCCGGCAGATTTAAGCGCAGCCAGATCAACCAGTTCACCTTCGACCTTGTTGAGTTCGGAGAGCCTTATTTCCGCCGTCACCAACTGCTTCGCCGAACGAAAACCTCTTTTCGGCAGCCGGCGTTGGATAGGCATCTGCCCACCCTCAAAACCCACCTTATGAAAGCCGCCACTGCGGGACTTCTGCCCCTTATGTCCACGGCCACAGGTTTTACCAAACCCCGAGCCGATACCACGGCCAACACGGCGAGATTCCCGGCGTGAACCCTCAGCCGGCGACAAGGTATTTAGTTGCATTAGAGTTCCTCTACCTTCAGCAGGTAATTAACCTTATTGATCATGCCGCGATTGGACGGCGTATCTTCAACGGTCACGGTGTGATTTATTCG
>Ga0209273_10001194_pt1 | contig 24889 bp, 52 predicted proteins | sample tdAd471_FD_187126 | JGI IMG/M metagenome (GOLD analysis project Ga0209273, IMG submission 187126) | Marine sediment microbial communities from the Atlantic coast under amendment with organic carbon and nitrate - tdAd47.1 (SPAdes)... | ecosystem: Environmental > Aquatic > Marine > Coastal >...
TTTCATATTTCAAATTTTTAGTTATTAAATCGTGTTTTTTCTACTCATACCCAAGTACGTTATCGGCAATTAATGTCAATCAATTCACCATTCCATTCTTTACCATTTAAAAACCATTGTCTTGCTTTTTGTTTTATACTCACACCATGAATCGCGTTTAACCGTTCCTTTGTAGTGTTTGTTTGCCATCCACAATTAGTTATGCTAAGAGTTCTTTCGGGGTCATTATACCTAAATGCTATTGAGTTACCATGTAGTTTCATTATTGTAACGTTAGGCAAAACTTCAACTTCCATATTTGCTTTTTTAAATGGTAAAGAATTATTAAAAGCATTTACCGTTTCTTCTGTTATTTTTCTCATCTTATTAAGTTTTAAAAGCGCATAACAATGTATAAAATTCATGCGCTTGGTTATGTCAGTGCTTAATTCAAAGTTTATCGTTTAGCGCACTAATCTTATACTAATCGTTATGCACAATGGCTTACATTTTTTTACCTTTAGAACCTATCATCCAACCAAACACAATTGGTGCGTATTTACCAAGTGGTATTTTAAGAGTCTCGCTTGTATTCCATATTAAAGATGCTATTGCTCTTTTCGGTGTTTGTAAATTAATATATTTCATTTTTATTTAGTTTTTTATTAAAATCGCCACAGTGCATAACACTGTATATAAATAATGCTTACTTGTTTACTTTTTCAAAACTATTGTCAAAAGGCACAAAAACAATTTGTATAACCTCATTGTAAAAGTATTCTTGGTTTTCATTGTAAATTTCTTTTTCGTACTTATAAAGCCATCCACTTGCAACCCTTGTAACTGTTGCTTCTATATTATTGTCGTATAAACTTTCGTGTAAGTCTAATTGGTAAATAGTTTTTTCCATTGTTTTATTTTTATTAAAGTTATTTCTTAATTTTCGCACTATTCATATACAATTACATTATAAACTAGTTGTAGTGCATTAAAACGACACCACAACAACGGCTATAAATAATAAAAACACTACACTTCCTGCACAGGAGATAAGCATCTGCCATCTTCATCAGCGAGTTTGTATTGTGTATTCATTAAGAAGTCGTGTAAGTCATTAATATCCTTGTATTCTTTTAGTTCTTCATCGCACCAAAACTCGTTTACATTTCCGCTACCGTCACCCATTACAGTTATTGCAATAGATATGTTATTTCTTTTTTCAAAGTTTTTTATTAATTGTAAAGTCTTTTCCATTTTATCCGTGTTTTTACTATTCATAGCCAAACCGTTAGCAATCATTTTCCCTATAGTTCTTTTTGCAGTTATAGCACCAAACCTCCCTTTTGTTAGATTCCACCATATTTGACCCTTTACAATCAGGGCAAACGAAATTGCTAACAACAGGTATAGTTAATTGCTCGTTTAGTTCTTCTATTAAAATATGCGTGTGTATTAGTTCTGTAATTGGGTCGCCTTCCCTTTGGATTATGCTTTGTGGTGTACCCAATTCTACTATTTCAATTATTCTATTTCCCATAATGCTTTTATTAATTTATCCGCAACTAACCATACCTAAACCGTTAGCCACCATTTAAGACCAACTGTTTTTACATATTTCGTACAGTTTGTAAAGTTCTTCATCTGTTAGGTTTTCTAAACTTCCCCAACTTGTTCTGCCATATTGGTCACTATAAGAGTGTCCTGCTTTTTTAACCAATGGGTTTTCAAATTCATTGTAGTAAGGTTGACTACCTTTTATCAATGTTTCTAATGATTTCCTATCAAGTTCAATTTTCATAATAAAAACGGTGGCTAACAATGTATATAGCAAATACATCTTGACTTAGTTCTTCGTCGGAAATTGCTACTTTCATTCCATCAAATTTCAATGTTTTCATCTTATTAAATTTTAGTTTTTAAATACGTAATATTACTACTCATACACTCGTCCGTTAGCAAAAATGCTACAGTTTATTGTTCTTTTAAATATTCATCTACTAACTCTTCTGGTCTATCCATTATTTCAAATATATCTTGCATATTATTTGGTAACCATTCTAAAAATTCTAATAATTGCTCTTTCATAGTTCTAAAATTTTTTAAATCCAGCCCAACCTTTATTCCATTTATTCTTTTTAAATGAAAATGAAAATTTGCCTATTTCTTTAATTATTTTTGATGCTTGGAAACTAAAAGTATTAACAACTTCAATTTCAGTTCCTTTTTTTAAATGTTCAACGGCATCATATCCGTTTTTAGGTCTATATCTCTTCATAATCTACTGTTTTTCAATTATTACTTTATAAGTTTCTCCTGCTTCTAAACATTCAAGATCATTTGAATGAATCTCAACTAAAAAAGTATCACCCATTAAAAATTTAGAACCTCTTGATACATTCTTTTTGCATTTCGTTGTAAATTCTACTTTCATATTCTACAGTTTTAGTGTTCGACTGATTCTTGGAGTTCAATATTGTACTCATCCATCAATTCTTGTAAATAATCTCCAAGAAAATCTTTATCAGTTCCCCAATATTCATTTTGTAATTCTGAAATATCTTCATCCGATATTTTCCCATCAAATAGCAATTGTTTAATCACTAATTTTAATCCTTTGTTTTTTTCTGCTGGTGTAATTATCATAATATTCTACAGTTATTTAATTAGTAAATAATGTCTACTCGAGTCCAATTCATAATGTTTACCCTCGCTCATTTCTTCACATTTTTTATGTGCAGCATCTATGCTTTTCGCAATAATGAATAAAAATCTGTTTCCTATTATCGCTGTGTATCCGTAATTCATAATTTTTATTTTTTTACTTATTAAAATAACCTTGTTTTAATTTTTTGTATTTTGAAATGAACTACTTATAATTTTCTAGTATCATAGGAACAGCAATAGCCTCTTTACCATTAATCACAACTCCACACCCTATCGCTGGTTTTAATCCTGCCTTTGCATATCCAAAAGCATACTCTTCGTGATTAATTCCACACCCAACTTGCATCCCAAATATTCTATTATTTCTACCCACAACATATTCAACATACAACTGAGTGTGTAAGTGTCCTTGAACTATAGATTGCAAATCTTTTTTACATTTAGTTTTTGCAGTTCCGCCCTCTCCATGAGCATATAAAACTCCATCTATTTCTAATTCAGTATGAAATTTCCAATTAGAAACTTCTAACACCTCATTATAATTCTTTATCCACTCTTTAGGAATTCCACCAGTTTGAGCCTTACGCATTATTATACGAGTATGATTACCTATAATAACATCCACTTTCGGAAACACTTTGTAATATCTATTTAATCTTTTAATCGCAAATTTTAACTCTTCACCACCACCCATACCGTTAGCGTCAGTTTCGTGATAACTACTGTAATGGTGGTCTAACTCATCACCTATATGCACAACTCTATTACAATTATACTTGTTATAAGTATCTACTAAAAAATCCAAATAATCATCTAAATCAAAGGGACAATGAGTATCTCCTATTACCAAAACTCTACTTTCTTCTTTTGTCCAAGCATCATACATTTCTTTTTTTTGACCTTTCAATCTTGGTCTAAAATCTTTTATTTTACTCATCAAACTTTTTGTTTATAGTTAGCATACTTATCTAAATCTTGCACTAAATGACGAGGCTCGTCTAACTTTACAGTCCATTCCCCCCTATAATCTTTGAATGTTATTTTTGTATACTCATCGTCTTTTGTTGTCTTTTTGACGTTTTCAATTTTCCAAGTTGTTTTCATAAAGTATTTTAAGTTTTTACAAATATATAAAAATATTTTTAATATACCAAGTTTTATTAATATTTTAATTTCTCTCCAGTCTCAACATAAGGTAAACCGTTACTTGAAACCCTCATTTCCATATCGTCTATAGGCATACCCCTTGTATACGAAAATTCTATCTTTGTGTGGTCTAAACTAAACTCTAATTTACAAACAGTCTCTGCTTTTTTCATAACAGCGCTACCTAAATGTCCTGTTGCTTTTTTAGAGCCATAATTAGAGTGCAAAACACCTAACAAATGAGATTTACTAATATCAGTCCAATATAGAAGTTTTTGTACTAAAGAGTTACATTGCGCTAAATCATTTACATCTAAAACTAAATCCGCCAATCCATCAATACTGCAAAACCCTATATTCCCCCTCATTTCGCTTTCAAGCAAACACCATTCTATAAACTGAAGTCTCTCTTTAAAATCATATTTCCTTAAAGAAAAAGGCTTATACATTTCGTAATTACCCTTTGTTATATAAGAGACCCTTTTGAAAACCCTTTGAGAATGATATTTACTTTGTTCTGTATCAAAATCTAAAATATACTTATCTTCATTTCTTTTAGTTATAAAATCTTTAGCGTGATTTATTGAATTTCCACCAATATAAGACGCTATAATTAAAGATTTAAAAAATGATTTTCTGGATTTAGGAGCACCTACAATACATGAAAAATTCCCGTAAGTTGCTATTTCATTTTCACCAACACTTAATGCTATTGGCGGCTTTTCTATATCTTCTAAAACATTTACAAAAGAATCTTTGTAAATGTCTAAAAAATTTATATTATTTTCTTCTTCTTTTATTAAATTTCTACTCATTTTTTATATTTTTTAGATATAATTTCGAGCATTAAAACGCTCGATAACAGTCAATAAATTTCATTAAAACGAAATTTATTTTGGTGTTAGGCAAAATGCCGCAAGCGACCAGATGCTTACGCAATTTTATACCGCCAAACAACATCTATCACCGCAAGGTTTATGACATTTAGCAGATACATTACCACTTTCAAAGTGATAACAAATAAAATTGCTTTCTACATCTTCATTTTGCCTAACGGCTTGGGTTTCACTTAAACCGCTTGAATAATTAGATTTTTGTCTAAAATATTCAATTATACTTACCCATAAGTCAATAGGTAATTTTACATTGGTATGTCCTTTTGATTTAAGAAAATCTAATAATTCTTGTAATTCTTTCATATTTGTTAATTTTAGTTATTAATACTTGCGGCACATTGCCTAACAAGGGTATAGCGTAAGCGGTTTAGTGAATGGCTATCCGCAGTTTTCAACTGCTCACGCCATACACCCAAGCCGTTACCTGTAATTGTTTAAAAAAGGGCAACCACTCATACGTTCCAATCTTTACGGTTTTTTGAATATCAAAACGTTTTGATGCACTTTAACGAGTTTCTTATTGCTTCCAAATATTCTTGGCGCTCTTAAACTTGCTGTGCCTATTGCATTTAATAAAATACCTTCATTATAATAATTCATCCCACATTTACGAAAAGCGTTTATTGTATCAGGAACAAAACCAATGTAATTTCCTTTTTTATCTCTTACTTCCCCAACTACAAAACAAGCATAACCACCGCTTTTTAATAAGTTACAACTCTTTGCAATTATTTCTTCATACGCTTTCATAAATTTATCGTAAGGCATATTTGAAATGTCATTCTCTAAATCGCTATAAACTTCTAAATCTGCATAAGGGGGACAACTAAAAACAAAATCAAATTCTTTATTAAAATCATTTAAAACCTCGTTACTATCACCTACATACCAATTAGGCTGGTTATTAACGTCTAAAATATCAAATCCTTGTTCTCTATTACTGTCTATTTGTTCTTGTCTTATATCAATTCCCGTGTATTTAAACCCTAAATAGTTTGCTACAATTCCACGAACAGAGCCACCTGCAAAAGGGTCTAAAATAGTTCCAGTTTCAGGTACAAACCATTTATATAATAATTCAGTTAATGCTGGGTCAAATATACTTGTATCTTTATTTCCTAAAGATGCTGTTTTACTCATTTTAAGCATATTTTCTTTTCTTCCAACCTCACTTTTCATTCCTATTCTAAACCATTCTCTTTTTCTTCTTTGCCAATTTCCAGTTTTTGCATCAAGAATACTAAAAGGAGGTTCAATAAATAAATCTCTTAAAAGTACATCTTCTATTATTTCGTTTCCAAATAAATCTTTTGCCATTTTATTTTAATTTTAGTTTGTTATTGTTTTGCCTCGTACCTCGCCAATGCCCTTTTTTAAAAACTACAGGTAACAATGTATATAAGCCATTAAAACGGTTGTTTATTTTGGTGTTATGATGCAATTAAAAAAGCACATAACAAAGGCTATAAATAATAAAAATACTACCTCCAAGTTCTAACGATAGTATTAGTTACTAAGTCAGATATTTGAAGTTTGTGTACCGTTTTATCGTATAGTCCTTCGCATAAAGTTTCTGCTTCTTTTAAAGTTTTTCTGCTTTCAATATAATCCCACATATTAAGCATAAAACTATCTTGCTTGATGCTTAATTGAATCAAATATCTTTGTCCTTCTATTGTATTATCTTCTGTCATTTTAATCCGTATTTTTACTATTCATAGCCAAACCGTTGTGCAACATTAAAACGCCACTTCGTTAAGCACAACATTGTATAAAAGCAATAACTAACTTTGTGCTTAATACACCAATTATAAAGCCTAATACAGCCGTAAATATACCGTAGTATTGCGTTTGTCTTTTAGTCCAGTTCATTGGTTCGTGTCCTTTCATAATCTTATTATTTTTAGTTCTTTAATCCGTTACTGCTTTTATACTTTGCCGTTAGAGGTCATTGTGCAAGCACCGCAAAAAGAAACAGTTAAAAATTATTCCTTTTCAGCCAAGTAAATGACCACCCAAATATTTGGATTCGTTTTCTTTTACCAATCCTTTCACTAAACACGAGTCCGTGAGTTTTTACATTCTTTCCAGATATGCCATATCCAAATATTCTAAACCAAAACCTATGCTTCATAGCAGAGTAAGTAATAAACTTCATAATATAATTTTTAAATATTTCTCTTTTTTTTCTAACTTCCCCATGCTAGTAGCTTCTATTATGTTTTTAATATCTTCTTCCATATCTCTTCAATATTTACACTAAACGTTATTTTTTTAATTTAAAGTGTATCAAAGACTTCAGAACTTTCACTCTCTCTTTTAACTTTTCACTTATAACTTCATCTTGAACCATAAAGTACAATTCTTTTTCTTTTTTTGTAGATGATTCTGTAATAGCACCCTCTTTTAAAGCATGAAAATCTAAATATTTTCTTAACTCATCAACAACGTTTGACCTTGCGTATTCTTTTCCTAAAGAAAAATTAGTTTTAAAATCAAACATCAAACCATCTTCAGAGGCGTTTATATCTCCACCGTTTGCAATGTCATAATATTTGTAAAAGTACAATAATATTTGATATATACAAATTTCTACAGCAGAATTATAGTATTTTTTCTCTAAAACATCCTCAAAAGCGTTTCTAACCCTTATTATTGTGTTAATGTTTTCAGTATCTTTACTTTTGTTTTTAGAGTATTTTAAACCACTCACTAAGTTATCAATAACCTTATCTAAGTCGTATATTTCTTTGTATGGATTCATTTTATATATCTTAATTGCATTATTGCTTTTGTTTTCCAGTTTTTAATATTCTTATCATTTCCGTCTTTCCAATCGTTTTCAAACCAAGCGTTATAAGTATCTATCATTCTTTGCCTAACCTTAGAATATCTTTCAGGTTCTTCTTTTAAATAATCTTTTAAATAAACCATAAAAACTTCTAAATCTGGTATATATTTTCTTTTCTTCTCTTCTCTTCTCTTAATGGTTGACTTTTCGTTGAACGTAATTTCAACGCTCGTTGGATTTTCGTTGGATTTTCGTTGAATTTCTTTATTTAATCTTCTTTTTTCAGCACTCTTTTTACCTGCTAAAGAGTTTTTTTTACTTATTAAATCTCTCTCTTCTTTTTGTTCATCTAAAAATGATATACTAACATAATTACCTTTTCTTTTTATTAATTTTTCTGCAAACAAAACATCTATTTCTTCACTAAACTTAAATCTTTTTATTAGTTTATCAAAAGAAACATTACACTCTTTGCTCCAATAATAAGAACATATATTTATAAAAAGCCCTTGTATCTTATAAGTTTCTAAAGTTATATCTCCATCATTCCATTCTGAACAGAAAAACTTGAAGTAAGGTAAATCTTTTGCCATTTTTATATTATTTTAAATAAAAAACTCCCATAAATCCACGCTTCCTACTTCGCTTCATTATGAGAGTTATAAAATATTTTCAATCGGTATAACGTAGGAAGCCGACAACACAAATATAACTAATATATTTTAATAATGTTATTAAAGTTTTTAACATTTCATTGAAAATTTACGTTTTGCACCCTTTACAACTTTAGTTTCTTTAACAACTCTTGATTTAAGCATATTTAGATATGGATTTAAGCGTGTTTCTATAAAATCTAACACATCTTCATCACTTAAATTTTTAAGTTGATTAGAAACCTTTAAAATAACGCCTCTCTTTTCTGGAGAAATAACTTTTGACTCTTTACTTTTATATCTACTTTCAAACTTAAATTTTAATTCAAAATAGTTTTTTGTATCTTCTGGGGAGCATTTTTCTAAAACTCTTCTTTCACATTCTATATAATAAAATTCTTTTTCAGGATAAGATATAATAAGATTTGGAAGTTTTTTTATACCGTTCATAACAGTGGCATGAGTTCTATTTGTTAAATATCCTATTCTTTCAAATGAGTTTGTAGTGTATTTGTATGCTAAATCATAATAAACGTATGAGGGTATTATGTTGTCTATTTTCCTACTCCTTGTCTTTACTTTTAGTAAAAACACATCTTCAACTATTTGTTGTATCTCTTCTTTTGTCATTATTTATATTTTTAAATACATTTCTACTTGGTCTATTGCGTCTTGTAAATCGAAGACATAATTGCAAATATAGTTATTATTTCTTAAATGAGCAATGCTTTTATTTTGTTCTTCTACGTGTTTAGATTTTCTAAAGTCTCCATTTTTCTTATAGACTTGGTCTTTAGACCTTTTAACCTCTAGTATCAATCCGTTATATATACTGTTTGGTTGAAGTATAACTACATCTAATTGAGCGTGTTTACTCCTTGTTGCTTTTAGTTCGGTAGCCATCCCTATACTCATTTTTAAACCACTCGGGTCGGATAAAAAATAAATGTTTGGATGCTGAAGTTTAATATATTTACAGATTGCTTTATGTAATCTCTTTTCTGTCATTTTAAAAGTTTTTTTCTATTTCGTCTATTATTGATTGTTTGTCAAAATCAAAGTATTTAACAACGCTATCTAACATTTTAGAATAATAATCATTAAAACTATCTTGATTCATTTTTGAAAAAGAAATACTTAAAGGTTCTGTTATAACTTCTCCTTTTATATTTTCTCTTTGGGTGTAAAATCCACTAGCAACGGTTAAATCTCTTCTTAAATGATTTATGTTGTTATAGTGTTCTTGATTTTGATATACCAAGTTAAGCAAAGAGAAAAGTTTTCTATGAAACTTAACGTTTCTTGGTTGTGTTATTTTACATTTAAGTAACTTACCAACTTTTAGTTTTTTAAGTTTATCGTAGTCGCTGTCGTGTGCAACTTTAAAACTATTATCTAATTGCTTAACTAAATATAACTCCATATTATCTAAATAAGTTTTTAATTTTATAGTACACATATCTTAAAGCGACAATAAGATAATAAAACAACACTATTAAAATACAGATAGTAATAAACCCTAATATTATATTAGGTATTGTTTTGGCACTATAAAAACTTTTACCAACGTGATAACTGGTTGTTGTAACTAAAAATAACATAGTTGTAATAAGTACTAAAGTCGTATTTCGTTTCATGATTTAATTGTTTTCGTTAATATATTTTTCTAATTCTAATCTTGATGCCTTGTGATTTTTAACTAACTTCCTGTATGTGGCATCTTTTTCGTATAGTTCTTTTGTGTTTGCAATATTGTTATAAGTTATCTTATAGCCAACAAACATATTTTCTCTTAAATATTTTTCAAGATGATGTGATTGCTCTTTATCTTGAAGTTCTATAGTTATGTTTACAAGTTGACTCATGCCTCTACTGTCTTTTGAACTTGACTTATTCTCGTTAAAGTGTTTCTTTGCTCTGGTGTCATTCTAAACTTACCTAACACGTTTATAATTTGGTCTTTAGTTGCGTTCTTAGCTTTTTGGAATTGTTCTGTTGTTAAGGACTCTTTTCTTTCTACTTTAGTAGATTTTGAGGCTGTATTACCATCATCATCTTCCGCTTGCATACCTAACAAAGAAGCTAAAGTATAACGTCTGTAATAAGTTATTTCAGAACCTCTCTTTTGTGGGTCGGTTTGATTGGTCAACTCTAAAATACTAATTACAGCATTTGTATTGTCGGCTTGTTCTGCCTCATAGTCTATTATAGTAGTTGTAACACAATTGTTTTCAATAGGTTGCAATAGCAATAAACCATGCTTTTGAAGTATCGGCTCAACATGCTCTAATAACTGATTAATATCAAAGTACTTTGACTTGTAAAAAGGGTTAGTACTGTCTTTAGAAATCTTGCCAATTTCTTTTTTGGCTTCAAATAATTTTTTGTATATACTCATTTTATTTAGCTTTAATTGTTAATTTTATTTTTACACATTTCATACTTTTCTAAATGTTTGCTTTCAACTATCATTTTGTTTCTGAAAAAACTTTGATAGTGTAGAATTTTAACTCCTGTTTTTAATTTTGTTACTTTCATAATCCGTTTTTTAAATCTCTTTGTTGTTCAAATTTTAAATCTTCTAAATATTCTCTATTCAGCTCTTCGTTAAGTTCATTAAGATTATGATAATGATTTTCTAAATAAAGTGCAACAACATCTTCTTGCTGTCTTGTTAAGGTTAACTTAACACCACTTATATTAGAATCTAAATCTTCTAATTCATCACTCTTAAAGTTATAAGAAGCGTTTAAATAAACACCGTGCCCTTCATAATTTAAGAATATATAATTATCATTACTTGTTATTTTTGAAAAACTTAAAATATCTTCTAAATATTCTGTACTTATTTTTGTCATTTTATTATAAATAATTTATGTTAATACCACAAATATATGAAAATTATTCAATAAAACAATTTTGTTTAAAACTTTTTTTAAAAAAATTAAATATAGTCGTATATTGCATTATATTATTTTTTTAATAAAATGTTAGAAAAACTTTCAAAACTAAATAAGAAGTGGCTTAAAATGGCTTATAATTTATGTGGAGATTATGACCTATCAAAAGATGTGGTTCAAGAGATGTACATAAAGGTATATGATAAATGCAACTCAAACAAAGATTTTGTTGTTAAAGATGTTTATATTTGGGCTATTATAAAAAATATAATTCACGATAATTATAATAGAGAAAAAAAATATAAGAAAGTACCTTTGGACGCACTCTTAAATTTTAAAGTGGAAAATGAAGATTTTGAATTAACAGATAAAGAATTATTGTATTTAGCGAGAGCTAAGCAATTCAGATATTTAAACAGAGGTCTTTTAGAGTTGAATTACGATAAGAGTTTAAGAGAGATAGCAAAAGAAACAGATATAAACTATGGTTATCTATTTAAAAACTTAAATAAAACAAGAAAACTAGTGTTAAGGGACGACTACGATAGACTATATAAAAATAAAAGATTAAAATATAAAAAATGAAAACATACGTATATATATTAATGATTATTCTACTAACTGGGTGTTTAGGTTCAAAGAGCGTTAAAGAGCGTTTTGAAAAGTCAAATAGTGCTGAGATAACAAAAGTAGAAAAAGATAGTTTAAATGATGTTAAAACAAGCGTTAATAAAGAAATAAAAGATAATTTAGTTATTGATGTTGGTAATAGTGGTTCTAAAGAGTGTGATGATAAGATTGATGAAATACTAAAGAGGTTAAATACTTCTAAAACATCTGGCTCTAATTCTTACTCCTCAAGATACAACGAAGACACAAGGCAAATATTGATTGATTTTATAGTAGCTCAAACTAAAGATAAAGAAACAACCACATCTGTTAATAAGGAGTTTGAGTCTGAAAAAACATTTGAGCAAGAAACGTCTGAAAAAACTAAAAAAGTAATAAAGATGCTACCTTGGTGGGTTTGGATTATTGTTGCTTTTTTATTGAGAAAACAAATTATATCTGTTATCGCGGTGTTTTATCCACCAATTAAAGGTATAAAGACTATTGCTGATTTATTTACGCCACCCAACAACTAACGTTGAGTGTAAGTAGTCGTTTTAATACTCGAAATATAACCTTGAGAACTTATATTAATTGATTATAACCCCTTAGACTTATAAATCACTTTCTTTATATAAAGTATCAATAGCATCTAACATATACATAAGTGGTTTTGGAGAACAATTTGAACAGGGTTTTGAAACCTTAACTCTAAATAAAGATTGATACGTTTTCCAAATGTACTCAATATCATCATTATATAATTTCAATCCTTCAATCCTCCATTTTTGATTATCTCTATAAGACTTCCAATCTTCATTTTCTTCTTTTGTTAAGCATCTTGGATTTATATTTTTTTTAAATAATCTTATATTGTTCCAATTCTTTTTTCTATCGTTGCACCCACAATCATCGGTTAAAGAATCAACAACCTTTTTCACTCCAGTAACTTCAGTTATTTTTTCAACAATATCTCCAAGACCTTTACTCTCTTGGTTTCTTTTCCACTCTTTATACTCTTTCGTTCTTTTATCTATTTTACTCATAATTAATACACATTAGGTTCTGTAGTTATTTTCAATATAACTTCTTTTTGATTTTTCAAAACTCTATGAAAATCATTCATTGTATTCTTACTGCTTGTAACATCTAAATATTTATCTGTATTCAAATACTTAGGTCTTCTCCCTAAAGCAATACAACCTTTTAATTGATACCAATAATTTGAAGAGTGGAATTTAGTTTCAGTTCTATTAGGTACGTTTTTTATCTCCCATAAATCCCTTTTAAAAGCATTAGAGTATTCTAAAACAACTTTATAAATCCCTTTTGGAATACAACTAACATTAACTTTATTGTCTTGCCATCCTCTCTCTAAAGCAATAGAACTAAAAACAGGATTGTTTTCTTCATCCAAAACCACGATAGTAGATAGTGATTGAGTGTCATCTTGTTTGTATCTATGAAGTTTCAGTATATACATTACATTTTAGCCTTTATAAACCATCCTAAAGCACCAGACAAAGCGGCGTATATAGCCAATAGAGCAACCTTGAAATTTTCTAATTTAGTTAATCTTACTCCATTTCTTTTTGTTAGTTGAATCAATCCCTCTTCTCCTGTTAAATCATCATTAAACAACTTGTTGGATATTTTCGTCATGTTTGCGTTAATATTACTAACATCTTCTTTAATTAATCTTACATTTTCTTTTGTATGCTTTACATCGGCTTTCATTAACGTAAAGTCTTCTCTGTCTTTTGCGTTCATTGAGGACTATCTTTTAATTCTATTATATAAATCTATTGCTCCTTGCGTTCCTATGTACATAAGAGCAACATAAACCCATTCAACGCCTTGTATTTTATTTTGAAACACCAAAACCGTTGCAACTGCAAAAACTGTTAATTTCTTACTTATTGTTAGGTTTAAAAATTTATCTATTATATATTTCATTCTAATTGTTGTTTTCTTGAATTATATTTTGGTTATTCTTACTAAAATCAGCAGTTGGAAATGTGCTTTTTTTGATTGTTATGTTTTTGGAGTTTGCTATTCGTACTCTTTGTGAAAAATGGCAATTGTCTATAATAAAGTTTTCGCCAATTACCTTTTTAAAATCAAATCCATAACCATAATTTCCTGTCATTGCAACTTTGTTATTTGAAAGCGTATAATTTTGCGCTTCTATTCCTACAGGATAATTATATATACCTCTTGCATTTGAATAACTACTATCTAACTCGTTGTTATCAATCAATACATCAACTCCATTTAAAAGAAAAATACCATTATTACTAAATTCTGAAATTTTATTGCTATACACTTTTTGGTTTTGACCACCAATTTGAATACCATTTACATAACCTGAAATTGTGTTGTTGTATATCTCCCAATCTTTTACAAAATGTGAGCCATCGGCTCTAACTAAAGGCTTTACATTAATTGCAGTTTTTGAGGCTTCTGAATCTGCCAGAAAAGTATTGCCATACATTTTAACATTAAAACCACCAACTCCTCCTGAACCTGAACTAAATGTATTCCCAAACACTTCTATATTACTACATTTATAAAAGTCTATATCTCCGTAATTTTCTTTAAATATTGAATTACTTATAACAACATTTTCAACTCTTTCAGTAAGTCTTAAATTTCCGTTTTCATCTGGATTGTTTATCGCTTCTAAATCTATTGCATGTTTTGGTAGATGTCCTTTCCAACTGTAAGCCTCTCCTGATTTTCTTCCACCAAGTCCTGTTTTTGAATACGTATTATTATCTAAAACCGCTCCAATAACATCTGTCAATGCTAATCCGTTTCGTCTATTATCGTCAAATGTGCTATTAGTTACTTTTAAATTTTTACTGAAGTACACTTTTCCATAATGTGAATCGTGGTTTTCGCTTCCGTCATCTTTTCTAACAACAGGAGAAGAAATTATAAAACCATCGCCAGTAAATTGATTGGCTGTAATATTATCTACAACTCCATTTACAACTCCAACGAAATATAAACCATAGCCTAAATCTTGTGGACCTGTATCTCCATTATCATAATCGTGTGTATATCTATCTCCCCAAAGATGTCCGCCACTTACAGTAACATTAATTTCTGAAAAGGCACAAAGCAACGCATAATCTCTTTTATCATTTGGCTGAACTCTTAAATGAGTGTTGTCATTCATTTTAAAATGAAAGTTGCTTGGAAGTTGTATTGAACGTCTGTAATTTTCTATTTTAGAACCACCAAATCCTGCTTGAACATCGAAATACGCATCTAAATCTCCTACATCAAAAACTGTATATCCGTTTGCTTTGGCAAATGATATCGCAGTGTTTATATAAATTCTATTTTCTAAAGCCTCTTGGCGTGTTACTTCGCCTTGTTTTATTTTCCAGTAATTTGGATCAAACGAATAAGTATCTGTAGGTGTAATTTCTTCTACATATTGTTGTGCTTCTTCTAATGTGTTAAATGTTGCAATTGTTTCGCCTTCTTGAGTAACATCAAAAAGTGTTCTTTCAAAAATTGCAATGTTTTGAGCATTCATTTGAAAACTCAAAAAGATTATTAGTACTGTGATTAATTTTTTCATTTTATTGTTTTTTAGTATTTTGCTTCCCAAGAAAAATTTCTTGCTCCAGAACTTGCTGTTCTGTTTACCGTAAATTGCGTTGATGTTATATTGCTAAACCAAATAGTTTCGTCTCCATCGGCAGTTAAATTTATATATGTAGGCGTAACTGATAATCCGTGAGAAACTACAACACTTGTATTTGTGTCTGTAATAGTTGAATCTCCATAATTTTCTGTCACATAACCAGAATTGTCTCTAAAAACATGACCTGTTCCAAGTATTGTCATGCCAGTTGTTTCATTATGTTTTATAATACAATTACTTGGATTTCCACCGCTATTCAACATTCTTACTCCAATTCTGTTCATAAAATTGTTGTTAAGAATCTTCACTCCATCGACAAGCCCTCTTAAATCAACTGCTCCAGCACCTGTGGAAATATTATCTTTACAGTTACTTATTTCTAACCAAGTACCAACTACACCACTATTTACTCTAACACCATTTGACGAACCTTTTAATTCTGTACTGATTTTAGTAAGTCCACTCAATTGGTCTATTTCTATACCGAAAACTCCTAAATAAGAACCGCCTAAAACAGTCATTCCGTTTGTATCTTCTATTTTTAAGCCAATATTAGAACCTCCACTTGATTCAACAAGATTGTTTGACAGCATTAAAGTTCCGTCTGACCCCTTTACCCAAATACCATATAAATTTCCTTTTATAATATTGTTAGAAATTATTGTGTTGGTTGATAAAGAAGAAGATTCTACACTACTTACAACAATTCCCTCGTAAGTGTTATTTACAATTGTATTGCCATTAATTAATGGATTGTTAATACCAGCGATATTTACACCTCTAACATTATTTATTATTGTGCAATTTACTATTTTACCATTATCCCCTTTTAAATCTACTCCACAAGCATCTAACTGCACTTGTCCTGTTTGATTAGCATATCTTTCGTGTCCGTTGTTATCTACAATACATCCTAAGACAGATGTATTGTCAAAATTATTATGAATACCAACACCACCATTGTCTTTAATAATTGAATTTGATATAATGATATCTGAACCTACAGAAGAAACTTTATCGGTATCAATTCCATCAGTTCCCATATCATGTATAAACACCTTATCAATTAAAATGTTAGCACCACCTTTTATATCAATACCCTCATCTTCACCTAACGCTACCGTAACTAATCGCTGTTTGTTTCCGTCTATCTCAAAATCTCTAAAAACTAAATTATTTGCTGAATTACTTAAAAATAAAGGAGTGTCATTACCTAAATTATCCCCAACCTTAACTAAAGTTGAGAACATTCCAGTACCTTTAATTGTGGTATTTGAAAACACTTCAATAGCGTAATCTTCACCACTTCTTCTACTGTCTATATAATAATTACCTGTTAGTTTAATAACACAGCCCCCTATAGAATTTGAAAAATCAGTTGCTTCGTTAAAAAATGGACTGTCATCTACAGTATCATCGCCACTTTTTGCACCAAACCATTCAGGGTACACTTCTTTAACTTCGTAAGTACCTGCAAAAGAACCGCTATTAACATCAAATATTTGTGTTAACTTAGCGTCAATTTTAGTGTTTGTTCCCGTTAGTGTGAATCCGTTTAAATCTATTTTAGAATTATTAAAATACAATTCAACATCACTTGGTATTGTTTTTGAAGAACTTAAAGAAATATCATTAGATATTAACCACTTACCGTCAGACGAACCATCAACTAAAGTGTTAAAGTCAGATATTGTTTCTACTAATTTTAAATCTAAATCAGTTGCTATTTTGTGTTTTAATACAGAATGAGTTGTTTTTTTAGAAGTTCCCTCTGCGCTTCCTGTTAGGTCTGAAACATCGACTGTGGCGTAGAAATCCCCATCTGATAATACTGTTTGTGCTGTTTTATCTGTTAATTTTTGGTCTGCCATTTTTTTAATTTAATATAAAGTTATTATCATCTTGAAATACAAAATTATTTCCATCTTGAAATACGAAATTACCACCTTCTTCACTGCCTACAGGAGTAAACCCAACATCAGATAAACTATCGAAATATAAAGGTTGGTCTTCTTCTTTCGCTTTAAAATTAAAAGTCCATCCATTAAACTCTGCGTAATCACTTCCAGTTGTTGATTGGTATTCAGTTTCTACACCATTATACGCTCCCATAAGCCTAAACTTACCATTGTTATCCTTGAATATAACACAATGGTCTTTTTTTAATAGTTTCTTCCATTCGTTATCCTCATTTAAATAACTCATAGTAGCATTTAAAGACTGATTTATAAAATCACCTCCATCGTCAATCTCTGAATTTCCGTTATAAGAACCACTATTTATAGCAAAAGAGTAAATAAAAGTATCTTCAAAAGATGTTAATATCAACCCATTCCTAACAATACTACTTATATTAGATTCACTATAAGGGAAGATATAAATTATATCTAACCCTCCTAAAGTGTTCTTACACCTCCTAGCCCTATTTTTTGTTAAATCACAACTCACAACTACAAATCCCATTATAACAATCATCACAATTGCTGTTTTTAAATCTATCACCAAAATAAAGACCTCCTCTTAAAGTTATATTCTTTTCAGCATTAACTTCATCTTGATACGTTTTATACTCTGTTAAATTATTTTTACATATCCACTTTAAAAATCTTTGAACGTACATTTGTGCGTTATTGTGATATATTTCAGATAATGTATTTATTTCCTCAACATCAACAACATTAGCATTATCTGGAGCGTGTTTATACACTCCACCATTAGCAACGTTATAAGGTGCTATCTTTAAATATTGCGCTGTGCTTTCAAATTTAGTTATAGGGAACACAAACTCATTAAACAATATTAAGTAATTCCCAGCCAATGTGTCGGCTGTAAAATCAGCAACTATCTTGTCATATAACTCACTCCCTAAAAGTGGCTCTATCGTGTTTATTTGCGTTGATTCAATACAAAAACTAAATTTATCTTTATCTATATTGCCACCTAATATAGTAGTTTGTTGTATTTGCTGTGGTGATATGAATAATTTTGTTGCCATTTTAGTTTACTTTCCAATAGTTATTTTCTTCTCCCGCTATCTGTGAAACTTCTTTAGGGTTTTTACCCCATTTAGCATCTGGTCTGTCTTTAGGGTCTAGCTGTAAAATCATTTTTCTTGCATTATTAACAGAAACTTTTTTATTGTTCTTTTTTAATAAAATAACCCTCTTAAACCAGTGCTTACAATTTACACCGCCTTTATATAAAAAGATGTTATAATCATCAGAACCATTAACTCCAAAACCTTTATTCACCCCTTTAGCGTTCTCCAAATCTTCTGCTCTAAAAATTTTATTAGACTTAATCATTTTTTGACAAAACTCTCTTTCAGGGTTTTTGTTTCCAGCATACTGATAACGTATTTTAAATAAACTAGTGTCTTGTTTGCTTTTCTTACGAGCATCACCTTTAGGTGTGTTTGCTAATTGTATTAAATTATTTAAAACATCTTCTCTTAAAGTTATTTCCGTACAATCTTTTTCCTCTACTAAATCCCAATTTTCTAAATCTAAATCTTCACCTTTAGATAATAGTAATTCTAAATCTACATTACTACTACATTGTTTAGATAACTCTGTTTTTTCTTCTTCCTTTTCTATAACAACCTCATCTTCTTTTATTTTCTTTTCTTTATTATCAGCACTGTTTTCCTCTTCTTTTTTCTCCGTTAAAGGTTTAAAATAAAGTCCTTTATATTCCTTCCCGTACTTTAAAAGTACTTCTTCTAACGCTTTTAATATATGATTTTGTTTAGGTCGTATAACTCTTTTAATTAATTGCTCTTCTGCCATATCCATTTCATCCGCAGTATTGCTAAATCCTGAACTTGAAACCAAACCAACAAGACTTGGAGATGTTGCTCTATGAGCTGTTAATAATTGTCTTTTAGCCTCTTCTGTTAAAAATTCCCATTGTTTATGAATCTTATCATTTATAGGGAAAGGTGTCACTTTTATTTCAACTTCAGAACCATTAAAAGATAATATGAAGTCGCTTGAGTTAGAACTACCCACTAATCTCTGCTTTATCTTTTTCTCTAAATCATCTTTCTCTTCTGTCGTATATGTATTTCCATTAGGTATATTAATGATATATCCTGCGCTTAAACCGTTTTTTATAGAGTTTATATATAGATTTGCAATTTCTTCTTCTTGCTCCGCATAAGGCATTCCCGCGATATATTCTGGGTCTTCAAAATATTCATTACCATAGCCATAAGGCTTTATGTTATATATCTGAATAGCCTCTTTTTTTTCACTAAAAGCACTAAATCTCTTAGGCGTATTTGAATATAAATTACTCCAATCTTTACAGAACCAGTAAGCGTATATTTCATTTTTTTCATTAACCTTATTAGGTACTACTAAGTTTTTACGAATATGACTGATAGAAGATAAATCTCCACCTCTACTTTGAATAACCTGCATAGAAGCCTCATTAAATAGTTGAAAGTCATCTACTATTCTCTTTAAATCTTTGTCGCTTATTATTTCTTTTAAAGCCTTTAACCCCTCTTCTGTTTCCCCTTCATATCCTAATCCTCTTCCGTATATAAGGTCTTGATAACTTCTTATAATACTTGAGTTGGTAATACTACCTTTAAATCTATCTATAATATAATTATAAAAACTATTTTTTCTACCATATAAAACCCAGTCTTTAGCATAACTTTCCTCTACCTTTGGTCTTATATACTTGCTTAACCCTAAAATTACTATATCATTTGCTTTCATTAATCGTATGTGTATAAACCATCTGTTAATTTATAATTCTGCGTGTCTTGTGTTGTTGCTAATACCTTCTGAAAATATTGTATTTTATTTTGAGAGCCATCTATTAATTTTAAATTAAAAGTATCATTCTCTTTAGCAGTATATCCATCTATCTCAAAAACCAAAGTATAAACACCATTAGAAACAGAAAATTGATTTATAAAACCTTCATATTCTGTCCTATCAACTTCATTATATAAATGTAAGGTGTGGAATAAACCCCCGTAAAATCTAGGTATTAATTCAATAGTATGTTCAGTATCGTTTGGGTTTATAATCTTCATATAAATATAACTAAAAAAGTAGTTTTATGTTATTAAAAAACCTCTTTACAGTAGCAAAGAGGTTAATTAATTACTAATCATTAAATATTATGCATTAGAAGCTACTGTAGCTAAGAACGCTGTAACAGTTGAACTGTCTAAAATTGGACTTAAAGAACCCTCTTTAGAAACACCTGTTAAAGTATATCCTGAAAATTCATTTTCTGTAGTTCCTGTAGTCGCTTCTACACTAAAATCAATTCCTTCTGTTTGTCCTACTAAATGATAGTTACCATCGTTGGTTTTAACAATTGCTTGAGGATAACCGTTTGCTATCAATTTCATTTCGTTAGATGTTGAAAAGTCAAGTCCTTGTAAAATTGCTGTAATAGTTTGAGTGTTTACAGTTGTTCCTGTATTACTATCAGAAACCACACTTTCCGCTAATACTTGCCCATCACCAACTAAATCATATACAAATGATTCTGTTAGTAAAACATTCATAGCGGTCGCTTCTCCACCTACAATAGTAAATGGGTCTTCTAAGTAATTGAATAAGTATAATTTAGAAGAACCTCCTAAATGTGTCTTACAAGGCTTACTTCTACCTTTAGTTATATCACACGTTGCCATTTTTTATTTTGTTTTAATAAAAAAGGTGGTAGTTTGTTATAAAACGTACCACCTTTAATATGTGTTATTAATTTATTAACTATGATGGAGTTGTTGTTGATAAATACCAAACAATATCCTCTGAATTGTAATAACCTACACCTAAATTGTAAACCATTTTACCTCTTACTTTTCCTGTAAGTAACCCTATTTCGTCTTCATCTACTAAAGACAATTCATTATGGTCTCCCATTAATCCAGTAGCAAAAACTAAGTTTTCTGGGCTAAAAATAACAATTGTATTGTCTGGTAAACCGTTAACCTCTGTAACTGTATATCTACCAAATCTAACTTGTTTAGCCTCTGCATTACCATCATTTGCAATACCTTTTGAAACTAAATAAAACCAGTAAGATTGAAATACGTCAGGAGAAACCGCTACTGTTAAATTTTTACGTCTTAACGCAACAGGAACAGCTCCTAATGCTAATTTTAACTCTGCTTCTACAGTCGCTTCTGTAATTGCATTTCCTGAAGGAACAATTCCGTTGTTTGCTTTTACAACATTTCCATCAGCTGCGAATTGAGTAATCCATCCATCAAACTCATCAGAACCACCACTATCAGCAGTCCAAATTTGAGAACCTACAAACTCTGATTGCTCTCCTAATACCTGCATAGATATTGCTTCCATGATATCTGCTGGGGCGTTAGGGTTAGATGCAGAAGCACCCATAGAATCCTCAGACCAAGTTTGTCTAAAATCCTCTTTACACACATCAAAGTCGTTTTTAAACTTCGTAGGTTGTAATACCTTTTCACTTAATGTTATCGCTCCTGCTGGTGTGTGACCACAAGTGTATGCTGTTGTTCCATCCGTATAAGAGATTTTGCGTAAGTTTAATTTAAAATTTACGTTTTCTGCTATCGTTACTAATCTTAATCTTAAAGTATCTTCTTCTTTAAAAGCTTTACCTATAATAGAGCCTGCTACTTTACCTGCGTAATTACTACCTACTGTTGTTGTTGTTGCCATTTTTTATTTGTTTTGTCTTAATTCTTTTAATATTCTACCATTGCTGTTTAACTCCACTTGTTTAGAAACTGTGCTTATAGGCTCAACTGCTGGTTGTTTTTTTAACTCAACAATCTCTTCTTTTAAAGTTTCATTTTCTTTTTTAAATTCTGCTTTAATTTCAGTTAAAGTTGCATCATTTTCTTTTTTAAATTCTACAAGTGTAGATTTAATGTTCTCTAAAAAAGCATCAAAATTAAAGTCATCTTCTTTTAGTTTAGCAACAACCTCTTCTTTTTTAATCTCTTCAGAAAGTTCTACCTTATCCTTAATAACCTCTTCTTTTTTAGGTGTTGAAAATAATTCTACTAAATCTTCTTTTAGTTTAGCAAAACCTTTTTTAATTTGTTCGTTTTCCATTTGTTTATTATTGTTTAATTTAATTTCTTTTAAAGATAAAAAAGCATCAACAGAAAATCCTTTAACCTCTCCGCTTTTTGCTTTTTGATAAACTTCATCATTATCACACTTCATTACAGACACCCATGAACCTTTTTTTGGGTTTAATCCTAAAGACAAGGCTGTGTCCATATTTTCATCTCTTACTTGCCAATTCTCAACAAATGTAACCCCATCAATATTTCCAGAATGTTCTATACTTGAATTTTTTTGATACCCTTGCTTTTGAAAGTTATATAGTAATTCCGTTACAGTATCTTCTGAAAAAACAATATTAAACTCTTCTCCACCTTGATTTCTATAAATAGGTTTGTTAGGTTCTAAAACCAACCCAACCAATATTCTCTTCTCATCATCTACTGCTTTAAATTCTATTTTCTCAGCCTTAGATAACGCAATAAAATCTCCTTCCATCGCTGGGTCTTCAACTAAAGAAATTGAGTACACACCTTTATTATTCTCTTCAAAAATTGCTTCGTATGTTTTTATCATAGATAAAATTTATTGTTTTCTACAAAAGTATAACTAAATAATATTATTAATGTTATTTATTTTTTGTATATTTGCACATGTAAACTTAAAAATGAAAGCATATAACGTAAAATACGGAACAAAGGTAATAGTAACTGATGAACGAATTTAAAAAAACAAATATGACTAAATTACAAAAAGGATTATTGAACTACGGAAAACTTACCGTAAGGACTTATGATAATGGAAGATGGGAAACAGAACACTTAACAGGGTACAGGCTTAAAGAGTTTGTAAAACTTATAGACACTTTGTACGATGAAACAATGTATAAAATGAGAGATTTAGGCTTAATGGATTTATACCTAAACTAAGTGAATTTGTTACTAACGTATTTGTGTATGGTGTGTTGCGTATAGATAAACACTTAACTTTGAATAATTAAAAGACTTAATAAAATGGAACAGAATAAAGAATTAAACGATAAAAAGCAATGCACTATAAACGGTGTTGTACCACAGTTAATTTACTTAGGTGGTGCTAATGGTTATAGTTTAACTAAAGGCAACAGATACACGCTATTGTGGTGTGATAAAGATTATTATAAAATGCAAAACGATAAAGGAGAAAAACAAAAGTACGCAAGAGAATACTTTGATGTATTGGACGTAAATTAATTTGGTACAACAAGTGAATAAACACACCTTTAAATTAAAAAGGTAAACATACACGGAAATAATGAGGAATAAACACACTAATCAATAAAACTGTAGTTTGAACGCTACGCAAAACAAAAGATAAAATGGAAAACATTATAAATTTAGAGTTAATACAAATTTCTACAAAAAAAGGAAAATTGATTGGTTTACTATCATTCCAAGATACTACGAAGATAAATGGAGACACTAATGGATTTGACACGATTGAAATTCCAATCAATATTAGACCAATTCAATTTAGTTCAAGAGGAAACTTCTTAGTAGACCAATCGGTTAAAGAACCTGTAAATGAATCTAAATAATCTGTACTAAAAATGAATGCAAATATTAAAGCACTCCAACTAATTGAAAAATACAAAAGTATTATCGGTCATTCAGATTTAAATGTTTGTCCAACTGATGATTTAGAGATTGAAACGAATTATACAGCAATTGATTGCGCTATAAGTGATGTTCAAGAAACCTTGAACGCTTTAAATGAAATACCAGAATTAGACCACATTGGAAATTCTCTTTTATACAAAATTGAATACTACCAAGAGATTAAAGAAATATTAAATAATAAGTCATAAAATTATTATCAATTAAACAAACAGTAGTTATGGGAAAACATAGTTGGAACATTTTTCAAGTGAAGAAACCAAAATTAAAAGAAAAAGACAATCTGTATGATATTGAGATTGAGCGAGTAGATTTTGAAAGAGGTCAGCGACCTAAAACTTTTATAGTTAGAGATTGTAAATATATCAATGGACAATTTCAACAAATTGACGACCATAATATTTATGGAAGTAGTGTTTTAATGTGGAAACAAACAACAAATTAATAGTAAATAATAAGACAATGGAAAATATATTAGAAGAAATTAAACAAGAACGATTTGAACAAAACGCAAAATGGGGAGAGCAAAACCACAATTTAGTTGAATGGATAGCAATACTTTCAGAAGAAGTTGGCGAAGCATCAAAAGAAGCTGTTGATTTTCATTTTAAGAATCCTTACAAAAATGCTCACGGAGAACGTCAAGAAGTTTTAGAAAACGATGTTGTTCAACAATTAAGATTAAAAGACTATAGAATGGAATTAATACAAGTTTGTGCTGTTGCAGTACAAATGATTGAATCTTTAGAGCGTAACGAATTATCAAATAAACAGTAGGTTATGAAGCGATATAGACCTAAAAACGGATATGATGCCGTTGAACATTTAAAAAAAGGAACTGAAATTGAAGTTGTTAATACTTTTAGTTTCCAAGCATCAAAAATAATTAAAGAAATAGGCA
>Ga0209273_10001195_pt1 | contig 24887 bp, 24 predicted proteins | sample tdAd471_FD_187126 | JGI IMG/M metagenome (GOLD analysis project Ga0209273, IMG submission 187126) | Marine sediment microbial communities from the Atlantic coast under amendment with organic carbon and nitrate - tdAd47.1 (SPAdes)... | ecosystem: Environmental > Aquatic > Marine > Coastal >...
TGCCAGGTGTTGCCGCAATTCGAACATTTGACGGATTTGCCTTCCACACCCAATTGGGCGGGAGAAACATTGTAGCGCGTCGAACAGTTCGGACAGGAAATAAACATATGCGACCGGCCAGTTAAGACTTTAGTGTTTATAAGCGTTGCTGAATCTCGGCGCAAGCGAACGCGCGAGACGCCCGTGAATCGCTTCGCGTCTGCAGCACGATGCCGATGCTGGACGGATGGCGTTCGCGCATGGCATTGTCGGAGCTTGATCGGGGACGCCGGGCCACGCGCCGGGCGTCTTACACCTTGAACGAACCGCAGGTGCCGGGCTTGTCTAAAGGAAACATCGCACGTTTCGAAAATGTCGGTCTGCGCTACGGGCTCGGCCCGGAAGTGCTGCGTGACGTTTCGTTTTCCCTGGATTCCGGATCGTTCCATTTTCTGGTCGGTGAATCGGGGGCCGGGAAATCGTCGCTGTTGAAGCTGATGTATCTCGCGCTGAAGCCGTCACGCGGCCTGATTTCCCTCTTCGGATCGGACATTGCGACCACGCCACGGCCGCAGCTTCCGGCGCTAAGGCGTCAAATTGGCGTTGTTTTTCAGGAGTTTAGGCTTCTAGAACACCTGTCGACATTCGACAATGTGGCATTGCCGCTCCGCGTCGCCGGGGTCAAGGAAGCCGACGTCACACGCCACGTCACGGAGTTGCTGGAGTGGGTTGGCCTCAAGGATCACATGAAGTCGCGTCCGCCGACGTTGTCGGGCGGGCAGCAGCAGCGGGTCTCCATCGCGCGCGCCGTTATTGCCCGGCCGAAACTTCTTTTGGCGGACGAGCCGACCGGGAACGTCGACGACCGCATGGCATTGCGCCTTATGCATCTGCTCGAAGAACTGAACCGACTCGGCACCACGATCGTCGTCGCCACGCACAATATGGCGCTGGTCGACAGCCTGGGCTATCCGGTGATGCGGCTTGATGCGGGCGATCTCAGCGTCTCGGAGGGCAGCGGAAACAAGTCTCCGGCACGCGAATGGCGCGAATCGCGCGAATCGGCGCAGGAACAGGCGAGGGCGCAGGCGCGTGCGCGCCGCGAACGGTTGCGTGGCTCAACCGACGATGCCGACACCGACCCGCCGGGCATAGAGAATTTTCTGTAGATGCTTGGGGTCAAACGATCCGACCTGCCGCTGGACAAGGATGCGCACAGCCGCTTCCTGCCGTGGCTTATTGCCTTCATGGTCTTTCTCGCGGTGTTGGCGATCGGCGGCATACTGGTGTTGAACGCGACGGCGGAACGCTGGGACCAGGGTGTCGGCGGTACGCTGACGGTGCAGATCGCAGCCACCGAAGATCCCAAGAAGGATCAGAACAACCTGCAGGAAGTGCTCAACGTGATCGCCCAGCAGGCGGGGATCGAGCGTTATATCGTCATCGAGGAAGAGCGCATGATGGCGCTTCTCGAACCGTGGCTCGGCGCCGATGCGCTGGCCGCCGATCTGCCGTTGCCGAAACTGATCGATGTCGGCCTTGCCGACGAGGCGCAGTTCGATCTCAAGGGGTTCACCCGCACGTTGCAATTGCGCGTGCCCGAGGCCAGCGTCGACGATCACCGGGTCTGGCTGCAAAGGCTCGTCAATCTGATCCGCACCGTGGAGCTGATCGCGTTGGCGGTGCTGGTGTTCATTGCGCTGGCAACGATGGGCACCGTGATCTTTACGACCCGGACGGGGCTCGCGGTTCATAAGGAAGCGATCGAGGTTTTGCACCTGATCGGTGCGCAGGACAGCTATATCGCCGGTCAATTCGCCGGGCGCGCCATGATACTCGGCCTCAAGGGCGGGCTGATCGGGCTGCTCCTCGGTCTGCCGGCGCTGCTGGCGGTCGGCTATCTGGCGGAAAGTCTCGAAGACGCCGCGCTGCCGGATATCAGCTTCGGCATCATCGAATGGGCGGTGTTTGCGGCGATCCCGCTGGGCGTCGCGTTTTTGGCGATGACCACGGCGCGCTCGACCGTGCTGCGCTCGCTCGGGCGGATGCTCTGAGATGCGTGCCCGCGGACGCAGCCGCCGCTCGCCCTGGCTCAAAACCATCGTCTTCATCTCGGTGCTGGTGATGGCGGTCTGGGGTGCCGGGCTGTTCGGTTTTGCTGCGTCTATTCCGGTGCGCGGGTCGGAAAACACGGCAAAGACCGATGCCATTGTCGTGTTGACCGGGGGCAGCGGCCGGCTGCGCGCCGGTCTTGATCTGTTGCTGGCGGGAAGCGCCGAACAGATGTTCATTTCCGGCGTGTATCGCGGCGTCGACGTGACGCAGTTGCTGGCAATCTTGAAACAGCGCCCCGACGAAGTCGAAAACCGGATCGCCATCGGCAATGCCGTCGACACCATCGAAAATGCGCTGGAGACGCGGCTGTGGATGCGCACTCAGGGCTATTCCTCGCTCCGGTTGGTGACGGCGGCGTACCATATGCCGCGCGCGTTGCTGGAATTCCAGGATGCCATGCCCGATATCCGTATCGAGCCGCATCCGGTATTTCCGGAACACGTGAAGCAGGAATACTGGTGGGCGTGGCCGGGCACCATGGCGCTGACGGTGACGGAATATAACAAGTACCTGGTGGCGTCGTTCCGCCACCGCATCAAGGTTCTCGACCTGGGCGGATCGCCTGCATCAAAACCGGCCGGTGCCGAAGGGGGCGCGACGTGATCTGGCTGCGTTCGCTTTTCTTCAACATTTTTTTCTTTCTGTGGCTGACCGTGCTGTTGCTGTTTGCGTGGCTGTTCCTGCCGTTCCCACGCATGGTGATGCAACGCATGTTGCGTGTCTGGTCGAATATCACGCTCTGGGGCATCCGCCTGTTCGGCGGCATCCATGTTCGCTTCGAGGGGTTGGAGAACATTCCCGACGGCCCGGTGCTGATCGCTTCCAAACACCAGTCGATCTGGGACACATTCATTATGTATGTGCTGCTCGACGATCCGCAGTACGTCCTTAAGCAGGAACTGATGAAAATTCCGCTGTGGGGACTGTACGCGAACAAAAGCCAGCACATCGCCATCGACCGCGATGCCGGCGCCAAGGCGCTCCGCGACATGGTGGCGAACTGCACCGACCGGCTGGTCAAGGGCCGCCAGGTGATCATCTTCCCCGAAGGGACCCGCACCGCGCCCGGCGTGACGCTGCGTTACCACCCGGGTGTCGCGGCGATTTATCAGAAGATGCCGGAAGGCTCGTGCGTCGTGCCGGTGGCGCTGAATTCCGGCAGCTTCTGGGGCCGGCGCAAATATTTCATCCGCCCCGGCACCATCACCATCCGTTTTCTGCAGCCGATCCCGCTCGGGCTGGCACGCAAGGAATTCATGAAGGTCCTGGAGCAGCGTATCGAGGATGCGACGCGCGAGCTTTACCAGGCTGTGGACGAACGGTCGGGAAAAAATCCCGCCATCACCCCGTGAAACCCGGGGATAACCTGCTTATATATTGAATTACATAGGTTTTTCACGATTGAACTGGAGGATAAATCTGGTAAAATCAGTGGAAACATTTCAAGAACATTGACTTGATGCCGATGTAAGCTGTGCTTATGGTTTCGGACCCTTGGGGGACCGCCGAATACAGCCGAAACCTCACCAGACACACCGCCGGACGTAACTGTCTGACCAGTCGGAAGAAATGACATGACCGAAATCGCGCCGATCTCGCAACAGATCTGGGATATGAAGTACCGCCTCAAGGACGCCGAAGGCCGCTCTCGCGATAAGGCCGTCAGCGACACGTGGCGGCGCGTGGCGCGGGCGTTGGCGGAAAACGAAAACGATCCGGCGGCGTGGGAAGACCGTTTCTTCCATGCAATGGAGGATTTCAAGTTCCTGCCCGCCGGGCGCATCCTGTCGGGCGCCGGTTCGGAACGCCGTGTCACCCTGTTCAACTGCTTTGTCATGGGCGACATCCCCGACGACATGGCGGGGATTTTCGAGCAACTCAAGGAAGCGGCACTGACCATGCAGCAGGGCGGCGGGATCGGTTACGATTTCTCGACGCTCCGCCCCAAGGGCGCGCTGGTCAAGGGCGTCGGCGCCGATGCGTCGGGGCCGCTCAGTTTCATGGATGTGTGGGACGCGATGTGCCGCACCATCATGTCGGCGGGCTCGCGCCGCGGTGCGATGATGGCCACGCTGCGCTGCGACCATCCGGATATCGAGGATTTCATCGACGCCAAGCGCGAACCGGGCCGGTTGCGCATGTTCAACCTTTCGGTGCTGGTCACCGATCCGTTCATGCAGGCGGTCAAGGACGACGCGTCGTGGGATCTGGTCTTCGACGGCACGGTGTATCGCACGGTCCCGGCGCGCGAGTTGTGGGACAAGATCATGCACGCGACCTATGCATACGCGGAGCCGGGCGTGATTTTCATCGACCGCATCAACAACCGCAATAACCTGCATTACTGCGAGACCATTCACGCCACCAACCCGTGCGGCGAACAGCCGCTGCCGCCGTACGGCGCGTGCCTTCTGGGCTCGGTCAATCTGGCGCGGCTGGTGACGAACCCGTTCGAGGCCGATGCCGATTTAGATCTGGCGGCGCTCGACGATCTGACGCGGACCGCGGTGCGGATGATGGACAACGTCGTCGATGTGTCGGGCTTCCCGCTCGATGAACAGGCGCATGAAGCAAAAGCCAAACGCCGCATCGGCCTCGGCATTACCGGGTTGGCCGACGCGTTGATCATGTGCGGTGCGCGATACGGTTCGCGCGAAGCCGTGCAGTTGACGGAAAAATGGCTGCGCGCCTTGCAGCGCGCGGCGTATCTGGCGTCCGTCGATCTGGCCAAGGAAAAGGGTGCGTTCCCGCTGTTTGAACGCGATCCGTATCTGGCCGGTGAAACCATTGCCGAGATGGACGACGACGTGAAGGAAGCCATTGCCGAGCATGGTATCCGCAATGCGTTGCTGACGTCGGTCGCCCCGACCGGGACCATTTCGCTGTTCGCCGACAATATCTCGTCGGGGTTGGAGCCGGTGTTCAGTTTCAACTACCGCCGCCACGTTTTGATGCCGGACGGATCGCGCCGCGAGGAGGAAGTCTCCGACTACGCGTTCCGCCTGTATAAGCGGCTCAAGGGGGCCGACGCGCCGTTGACCAATGCCTTCGTCGATGCGCAGTCGTTGGCGCCGGAAGACCATCTGGTGATGCAGGCGGCGGTGCAGAAATACATCGACAGCTCGATTTCGAAAACCATCAACGTGCCCGAGGATGCCTCGTTCGAGGACTTCAAGGACATCTATGCGCAGGCCTATGAACTCGGCTGCAAGGGCTGCACCACGTATCGCCCGAACGACGTCACTGGCGCCGTGCTTGAAGTCGGCGAGAAGAAAAAGAAGGAAGCCGCGGAACCGGAACTGCCGTTCGATGCCCCGGCCAAGAAAACTCTGCCCAAGGACGAGGGCGACTCGGGCTCGGTGGTGCGCATGTTCCAGCCGCTCGACCGGCCGGGCGAACTGCCGGGCAAGACATACAAGGTGCGCTGGCCGGAAAGCGATCATGCTCTGTACATCACCTTGAACGACATCATCGACGACCAGGGCCGCCGACGTCCGTTCGAGATTTTCATCAACTCCAAGAACACCGAGCACTATGCCTGGACGGTGGCGCTGACGCGCATGATCTCGGCGGTGTTCCGGCGCGGCGGCGACGTGTCGTTCGTGGTCGAGGAGCTAAAGGCCGTGTTCGATCCTCGCGGCGGTTACTGGGTCGGCGGCAAATACGTGCCGTCGCTGCTGGCGGCCATCGGCAGCGTTATCGAAAACCATATGATCGATACCGGCTTCCTGCCCAATCCCGCGTCCAAGGTCGACCCGGCGCTGGAAGCGCAGTCCATGCCCAAGGCCGTTGCCGTCGGCGCGGGGGGCGCCAATGACGACGCTGAAGGCATGACGCCGGGCCGCTCGACACTGTTCAAGCAATGCCCGAAATGCGGCCAGCCGACGCTGATGCGCCAGGAAGGCTGCGACACCTGCACGTCGTGCGGTCATTCAAAGTGCGGGTAAGCTGAGCGTTGGACCCACGCATCAGCATTGTGACGCTCGGCGTCGCCGACATGGCAAAGGCCCGCGCGTTCTATGAAACGCTGGGCTTCAAGGCGTCCGGACAATCCAACGAACACGTCACGTTCTTTCAGGCCGGGGGCATGATCTTCGGTCTCTATGGCCGCGCCGCGCTGGCCGCCGACGCCGGGGTCGATGACAGCACCCCCGGCTTTTCGGGGGTGGCCCTAGCCTACAACGGCCGCGACAAGGCCGAGGTCGATGCGGTGCTGGCCGAAGCCGTTGCCGCCGGCGGCACATTGATCAAGGAAGCCGAAGATGTGTTCTGGGGCGGCTATTCCGGGTACTTCGCGGATCCGGACGGCCATCTCTGGGAAGTGGCCTGGAACCCGTTCTTTCCGATCGCCGAAGACGGGTCGATTTCGCTCGGGGATAAATAAACACCGTCGTCCTGAACTTGATTCAGGACCCATGTCTTCAAACCGGATAGTCGCAGCGTATCCATGGATCCTGAATCAAGTTCAGGATGACGATCAAATATACTTGCCCGATGCTCAACTTTAACGGCGCAGTTTCCTGGCCAACCGCTCCAGCCTTCTGTCGCGGATGCCGCACTCGCGCAGATGGTCGGCGGTGTTCAGCACATAATCGGTGCACGGCCCAGCGCTGCCGTGCCCGGCATTGACCAGCCGCGCCGTCTCGTCTTCCGACAGTTTTCCGGCGTACTGCACGTTGGCCTCGTTGGCGACGAAGACCAGCGCGGGCACCGTTTCCGGCCGCCCGTCCGTCAGCCGCAACTTCAGCCAGCGCGGACAGTAAACAGCGGTGACCATCTCGCGTTCATGGATTTGCGCATACACCGCCTTGGCGTCTTTGTCGGCGATGCGGTACGCCATGCCGGCGACGGCGCCGCCCCGGTCCAATCCGAAGACAAGCCCGGGACAATCCTCGGTGCCGCGATACACCCACGAATACACGCACAGTGCGCGGTGATAGCCGTACAGCATGGCGTGGCGTTTCTCGGCAAAGGGAAAATCCGCGTGCCACATCAGCGATCCATAACCGAACACCCAAAACGCCGATGTCGGCGGCTCGAAATGCGTGGCCATCGCCTCAGCCCCTTGTCACCAGTGCGACGCCGATCACGGCAATCGCCATGCCCGCCAGCGCGGTAAGGCCAAGCACCTCGTCGAACAGGACGTACCCCTCGACGGCGACGACCGGCGGCACCAGGTAAAACAGGCTGGCAACCTTCGACGCCGCGCCCTCGCGGATCAGCACGTACAAAAGCGTGACCGCGCCGATGGAAAGGACGATGACCAGCCACGCCATGGCGAAGATCGCTTCGCCGGTCCAGTCGATGACCATGGTCTCCGTCGGGATTGCGATGATCCACATCAGCGCGGCGGCGGCGGCGAACTGGATCGCCGAGCCGACCCGAAGGTCGATGGCGCCGGCGAAGCGTTTTTGATAAAGCGTCGCGATCGTAATTGCGACAAGGCTGGAAATACACGCGCTCATGCCCGCCCAGCCGCCGGTATCGCCCGCTTGTCGCCACACCACGAGCGAGATGCCGACGAAGCCGAGCGCCAGCCCGACCCAGGCCTTGGTGCTCAGCCGTTCGCTCAGCAAAATTCCGGCAAGGATCGCGGTCAGGACCGGCTGCACGCCGACGATCAGCGCCGATATGCCCGCCGAAGTGCCGTTATCGACGGCAAAGAATACGCCACCAAGATAGACGCCGTGCATCAACAATCCGACGACCGCCGCGTGCAGCCACACGCGCGGGCTTTTCGGCCACGGCACGCGCATCACGGTCAGGATCACCACGAACAGCGCCGACGCCACGGCGAAGCGAATGCCCAAGAAAGTGAACGGCTCGGCGTGGGGCATGCCCAGCTTGGCGCCGACAAAGCCGGTCGACCACAGCAACACGAACACGAACGGCGCGATGGTGCTCAGGCTTCGGCGGAGGGTCGGCGACAGGCTCATCGGTTTCCCGTTGCGGTCTAAAGAACAGCGCGAAAGCTATGCCCTTCCCGAACGGAGGGCAACGCCCTAGATTAAAGACAATGGCCCATCCGAATTTACCCGGCACCGAGAAAACCGTTCTGGAAACATCCTTTTTTGGGCGTTGGCGTCTGCGCGCGCTGGTCATCGTGCTGTGCGCCGCCGCCGCGATCTACAGCGCCTGGTGGTTCTGGCTCGCGGCACAGGTGCGCACGCAACTCGACGGATGGGTGGCGGCCATGCACGCAAAGGATCACGCCGCCGCTTATCGCGCGCTCTCCGTCAGCGGGTTCCCGGGGCGGCTGGCAATCGCGCTGTCCGGGATCGATACGGCGGGGCCGGACGATGCCTGGCGCATTCATGTGCCGGCACTCCGCGCCACCCTCGCACCGTGGGACATCGGATCGCTAAGCGGCACATTCGACGGGCCGGTCACCGGCAATCTGCGCGGTGCGGCAGTCGGGGGCGCGTACACGTTGTCCGCCGCCGAAAACGGCTTTACGGTGATCCGTGATGCGGGCGGTACGTTACGCACGGAATTGCAGGGCGTGCGCGCCGCGCGGACGGATGCGGACGCCGATACCGTGATGACGGCGGACATGCTGACCCTGGCCCTGGTTCGCGCCACGTCGCCGGTGTACGGGCGCGTGGAAATGGATGCGCGCGATGTCGATCTGCCGGCCGATATGCATTCCGCGTTCGGCGGTCACGTCGCGCGGTTCCGCATGACGGCGGAAGCGACCGGCGCCGAACTGCCCGAGGGATTGAACGCGGACGCGCTCCGGGTCTGGAGCAACGAGGGGGGCGCCGTCGATATCCGCATGCTCGACGTCGCGCACGGGGTGCTCGGCCTGAACGGCGAGGGAACGCTGGCGCTGGACGGCGATCTGCAGCCGATCGGCGCTTTTACGGCGCGTATCAGCGGGTTCAATGCCGCCGTCGATACGCTGGTCGCGGCCCGCGTCGCCCGGCCCGAGGACGGCGCACTGGCCAAGGTCGTGCTGGGCGTTCTGGCGAAATCGCCGCCGGGTGGCGGGCCGAAGCAGGTGAAATTGCCCCTCACGCTGCAGGACCGGGTGCTCTCGGTCGGCCCGATCAAGCTGATCCGGCTCAGACGCATTCAGTGGGAATAGTATCGCGACCCCATCCTTAGAGACGACCCTGCGGGTCTCGTCAGGATGAGGCGTTGAAGTGTCTGCCCTCATCCTGAGGAGCGCAGAAGGCGCGTCTCGAAGGATGAAGCCATGGAGCCGACTGAATGCGGTGTGCTTACCCCTTTAACAACGCCGCACGCGCGGCATCGTATTCCGACTTCAATTGCGCAATGTAATCCGCCGCCGGCTGTACCGATGACAATTCGCCGATCCCTTGGCCGGCGCTCCACACGTCGCTCCACGCCTTGGCTTTGGAGGTGCCGCTGTCGAACGCCATTTTACGCGGCGCCGCGGCGGCGGCTTCGTCCGGATCGACCCCGGCGGCGATCACCGATGCCGTCAGGTAGTTGGCGTGGGTCCCGGAGAAATAAGCTGTATAGGTCACATCGGCGGCGGTGCCGTCGACAACCATCTGTTTGTGGCCTTCGGGCGCGATGCTCTCGTTGCTGGCCAGGAACGCCGTGCCGATATAGGCGAAATCGGCACCGAGCGCCTGCGCGGCAAGAACGGCGCGTCCCGTGGCAATCGCCCCGGCAAGGATCAGCGCACCGTCAAAAAATTGCTGCACCTCGGCGATCAGCGCGAACGGGTTGAGCCGCCCGCCGTGCCCTCCGGCCCCGGCACTGACGAGGATCAGTCCGTCGACACCGGCCCCGGCGGCCTTGCGGGCATGGCGCACGGCGATGACGTCGTGGAACACCAGCCCGCCGTATCCGTGCACGGCCTCGACCACTTTGTCGGGGGCCGACAGCGAAGTGATGACCAGCGGCACTTTGTGGCGAACGATGGTCGCCAGATCCTCGTCGAGGCGCGCGTTCGACCCATGCACGATCAGGTTGACGGCGAACGGCGCGGGCGTCTTGCCGGTTTCGGCCTCGAACGCGGCGAGGCGGGTTTCGATTTCGGTGAGCCAGGCATCCAACGCCTCGGCGGGGCGCGCATTGAGCGCCGGAAACGCACCGATGATCCCGGCGCAGCATTGCGCGACGACAAGATCAACACCGGAGCCGAGAAACATCGGCGCACCGATGACCGGCAGGGTCAGGTTCTTTTTCAGATCGTCGACAGTCATGGTGCGTCTCTCCGGTTCTCAGCGCACGCGGCACAATACCTTGGCGATGCGCAGCGACGTTAGCATCTCGCGCGCGGTTCGGGGATAGCCGTCACGGCTCAACGGCCCGGCGGGTTGCGTCGTGCCGATGTGCCCGGCGTCCCGGATCATATGCGCCAGCGTCCCCGGCTCGGCGGACAGCACGCGCCCGCGCCTGGGTTCCTCGGCCAGCACGACGCCTGTCAGCCGCCCGTCGGCGGTGAACGTGGGACCGCCGGAAAGACCGCCCAGCGATCCGAAACGATCAGGGATGCGGCTGCGTTCCGACCACACGTCGGCGCGCTCGCGGGTTTTGTAGCGCCCGCGTTCATGCAGCACCGTGCTGCCGATCTTGGTGACGTGTACCGCGCCCGGTCGGCCCTGGGGAAAGCCGATCATATAACCGTCATCGCCCTTGTCGGCGCCCGGGCCGAGCGGGAACGGCGCGGGGCCGTTCCGTGTCGTCAACAAGGCGACGTCGGCGTTCGGGTGATTGCGCACGTCCGTTACCTTGATGCCTTTGCGCGGCGCGATCTGCAGTCCGATGTCGTCGCAGCCGTCGGTGACATGGCGCGCCGTCAACCACTTGCCGTCGCCGACCGCGAATGCGGTGCCGCTGCCGGATGAACGCCGCTGCGGCAACTCGACGACGGATTTTCCTTCGGGCGTTACCCAGTTCGGGGCGACCCCGGCACGCCGGCTCGGCGCTTCGGACAGCCAGCTTTCGGTCTCGGCCACCCAGATGCGACCGGACTTCGGCGGTTCGGCGTGGGTTTGCGGCGCCGGGCGGCGGGGCGTGTCGTTGCGGGGCGGCGACGGGGCGGGGTCTTCGCCGCGAAATATCTGTCCGCCGAGGGCGATGACGATCAGCGCGATCAAGGCGACAATATCGCGGAACCGCATGGTGCGGCCTAACCGGCGACGGCGGCGGCGTTGATGGTCGCGGCGGCAATCTTGATCGACACCAGCAACACGGCGGCGCCGATCTCGCCGTTTTCGATGCGCGCGGGTAGATCCTTGAGCACGATGTCGGCGACTCGATAGGCGACGATCTGCAACGCCAGCGTGACCGGCCCCCAGATCAGGATTTCATAGACGCTGACGCTGGCCGACATGGCAAATGCCAAAGGCAGGGCGAGGCCGATGATCGCGCCGCCCATGGATATGGCGGCGGCGGTATTGCCGGAGCGGATCAGCGCGACCTCGTCCCACGGCGTGATCCACATATAGATGGCGATGCCCGCCACCAGCAGTGCGATGGTCACCGACGAATGCAGCATCAGTATGGGAAAACCCGCAAGGAAGCTGTCGATCACGGGTTGCATGGCGGTGGCCTCAATCGTTGTCCTGATAGGGACCGGGCAGGCTGTCCACCGTGGGCGCGGGCAGATCGTCCTGGCGCGCGTCGATGACGCCCCGGCGAATGGCGCGGGTCCGGGTGAAGTGATCGAACAGCTTGTCACCGTCGCCTTTGCGGATGGCGCGCTTCAGTTCCGTCAAATCCTCGTCGAAGCGGCCCAGCACTTCCAGAACGGCGTCCTTGTTGGTCATGAAGACATCGCGCCACATGGTCGGATCGGACGCCGCGATACGGGTGAAGTCGCGAAAGCCGGATGCGGAAAATTTGATGACTTCCTGTTTCAGATCGTCCCCGAGATCGGTCGCCGTGCCGACGATGGTGAAGGCAATCAGGTGCGGCAGGTGCGAGGTGATGGCCAGCACCTGGTCGTGGTGATGCGCGTCCATGACCTCGACCATGGCCCCGGCGCGGGTCCACAGGTCGGTAACTTTCTGCACGGCGTCAGCGTCGGTGCCTTCGGCCGGTGTCAGCAGCAGCCAGCGATTCTTGAACAATTCGGGGAACCCGGCGTCGGGGCCGGAATGTTCGGTCCCGGCGATGGGGTGCCCCGGCACCAGATGCACGTTATCGGGCAGCGCCTTGCCGAGTGTTTCAAAGACCGGCGCCTTGACCGAGCCGACGTCGCTGACGATGGCGCCCGGTTTCAGGAACGGCGCGATGTGCGCGCCGATGTCGGCATAGGTGCCCATCGGCGTGCAGGCGATAATCAGATCGGCGTCCTTTACCGCGTCGGCGGCATCCAGCGTGCCGCGGTCGCACAGGCCAAGCTCGACGGCGCGCGCCAGCGTATCGGCGCTCCGCGTGGCGACGATGATCTCGCCCGCCAGATTTTCCGCCCGCATGACGCGGGCCAGCGACGAGCCGATCAGGCCAATGCCGATCAGCGCAACTTTGTCGAACAGCGGGGCCTCGCTCATGTATTCGCTCCGGTGTCGTTCTTGCCGAGGAAGGCGGCCAGCGCTTCGACGACGCTGCGCATTTCCTCTTCGAGACCGATGGTAATGCGCAGGCAATCGGGCAGGCCGTACCCGCCCATGCGGCGCACGACGATACCGCGCGTTTTCAGGAATGCGTCGGCATCTTCCGCGCCCCGCTCCGCGTTTTTGAAGCAGACCAACAGGAAATTGCCGATGCTCGGCGTCACGTCGAGGCCCAGCTTGCGCAGTTCGTCGGCCGTCCACTCGCGCCACTTTTCATTGTGTGCGCGGCTCATGTCCTCGAAGGCGGTGTCGTTGATGGCGGCGATGCCCGCAGCCATGGCCGCCGCGCCGACATTGAACGGACCGCGAATACGGTTCAAAACGTCGATCACGTTGGCCGGCGCATAGCACCAGCCGAGCCGCACGCCGCCGAGCGCGTGAATCTTCGAAAACGTCCGCGTCATCACCGTGTTCTCGCCGGCATCGACCAGTTCGATGCCGGGGGTGTAATCTTCCGCCGTCACGTATTCCGCATAGGCGGCGTCGATCACCAGCAGGATGTCGTCGCGCAGCCCGTCGCGCAGCCGCTTCACTTCGTCGGCGGGCAGGTACGTGCCGGTCGGGTTGTTCGGGTTGGCGAGGAACAGAATGCGTGTCTTGTCGGTCACCGCCGCCAACAGGTTATCGACGTTGGCCGTCTTGTCGGTTTCCGCCGCCGTGACCGGCTCGGCGCCGACGGTGCGCGCGGAAATCGGGTACATCAGGAAGCCGTGTTCGGAATACAGCACCTCGTCGCCTTGCCCGGCATAGGCCTTGCAGAGCAACGAAATCAATTCATCCGATCCGGCGCCGCAGACGATCTTCGCCGGGTCGAGGCCGTAGCGTTCGCCGATGGCGTTGCGCAGTTCGACCGCGCCGCCGTCCGGATAGCGGTGCAGGTTGGCGGCTTCCGCCTCGTGCGCCTTGCTGGCCAGCGGGCTGGGGCCGAACGGGCCCTCGTTGGATGACAGCTTGATGATGCGGTCGACGCCGGGAATGGCCGACTCGCCACCGACATAGGCGGCGATGTCCATGATGCCGGGACGTGCTTCGGGGCGTTTGCTCATGCGTCGTCTCCGCCCTGCGCGTCCGTTACGACGTCGCGCTCGCCCAACGGCGTGCCGTAGCCGCCGACGTGCAGGATTCGTTGTGCCGATGCGCCGATGGCATCGATGAAGCGGGGGAACTGTTTGCCGGCAGGATCGACGAAGCCGAACGCCTCGACCAGATAGACCCAGCCCGGCGGCCGGTTCGGGTCATGCCAGCTTTGTACGAAAGCAGCACTGACACCGGCGGAATTCAGGGCGTCCTCGATCTTGCGGGCGCTGATTTCGGTTTCCGTTTCGACCGCGAGCAGCGAGCGGTCGCGGCCGGTTTTTTCCTGCTCGATGGGGCAAATGACGGCGGCTTCGAGGCCGTTGCCGCGCATGTTGGAGCCGGGAACGAACGGCAGGCGAGCAATGATTTTGGGCGTCGATTCCGCGCCCGAGACCATGTATCGCCACCACGGGTCCGGGTCGTCGCGGCTCGGCCACGGCAGGATGCCGACGGATGCTTCCTGGCTGCGCACGGCTTCGACCACGGCGCGGCCCGAACCATGACGCGTCATCTTCGAGAAGCTGCCGTACTGGTCACGCGCCATGTCCCAGTAGCCGGGCTCGTTTTCGATATCCATGACGGCGACGGAAAACGGGCCTTCGAAGCTCAGCGTGGCAACGATGATCTCGCGCCAGATGCGGCACAGTTCTCGTTTCGGGAAATTGCCGTGATGGCGCGCCGTCAGCCGGTACATCATTTCCGCTTCGCGCGACGGCCGGATCTTGACGGTCTGGCCTTCCTTGATGGCGCGCACTTTCTCGACCACCTTTGTACGGCGGATCAGCAAATCCTGAATCTGTTCGTCGATGGCGTCGATTTCCTCGCGGACCGCCGCCAGCGCTTGTTTTTTATTGGTCATGGCTCAATGTCCGCTCGACATCCGAAGTGAATTCAAAGCCGGGTAGTGATAATGGCTAAGGCGCTGGAAATCAAAGCAAAGGTGTTTGTCCGTTTTTGCGTCTGTCAGGCGGCATAGGGTGTCGGATCGTCGATACCCGCTTCGCGGAAGCCTTTCTTGCGCAGATGGCACGCATCGCATTCCCCGCAATGCCGCCCGTCAGCCGCCGGATCGTAGCAACTGAGCGTGTGCGCATAGTCGACGCCGAGCGCCGTGCCGCGGCGAATGATGTCGGCCTTGGTCATGTCGATCAGCGGCGTGTGCAGGGTGAACGGCTTTTCGCCTTCGACACCGGCCTTGGTCGCCAGGTTCATGACGTTTTCGAACGCCTCGACGAAGGCCGGACGGCAATCGGGATAGCCCGAATAGTCGAGCGCGTTGACGCCGATGAAGACGTCGAACGATTGCGTCGTTTCGGCCAGCGCCAGCGCATAGGACAGGAACACCGTGTTGCGCGCCGGGACGTACGTGATCGGGATGCCTTCGCCGATTTCCGCGTCCGAGCGGTGCTTCGGCACGTCGATATCGGCGGTCAGCGCCGAGCCGCCGAACGCGCGCAGATCGATGTCGGCGACGACGTGGCGCGAAATACCGTTGGCCTCGGCAAGGCGGGCGGCGACGTCGATTTCGGCGGCGTGGCGCTGGCCATAGCGGAAGGTCAGTGTTGCCGGCTCGAACCCCGCCTCCAGCGCGATCGCAAGCACGGTCGCGGAATCCAGACCGCCACTCAACAGCACGACTGCCGGTTTTTTCATCGCCATTTCCCGTTCCTCTGGCTCCATCCTTCGAGACGCGCTTTGCGCGCCTCAGGATGAGGAAATTCCTATGCGCCTCAGGATGAGGAGGCGCGGAACGCGCCGTCTCGAAGCGCGAGGCGGGGTTATACTGTCGCCGATCGAAAAAATCGACCGGTTGATTGCGCCGCTCATTAGCATAATGCTATCGGCATGGCCATGACCGTAAATCCCCACGCCGACCCGCGCACGATCAAGGCGGAAATCCGTGACGAAGCACTGACGCTGGGCTTCGATGCCGTCGGCTTCGCATCCGCCGCCGCCGACCCGCGTGACAAAGTGGCCCTCGACGCGTTCGTCAAGGCCGGCCATTACGGCGATATGGCATGGATGGCCCGCGAAGACGGACGTCGGGGCGACCCGAAAGCGTTGATGCCGGGCGCCAAGACAATTGTCGTGCTGGGTATGAATTACGGTCCCGGAGATGACCCGATGGCGGTCACGCGCATGCCGGACCGAGGTGCGATCAGCGTCTATGCGCGCGGGCGCGACTATCACGACATTGTTAAAAAGCGCCTGAAGCGGCTCGGCCGATGGATGGCGGAAACGTACGGCTGCGATATCAAGGTCTTCGTCGATACGGCACCGGTGATGGAAAAGCCGCTGGCCGGGCGCGCCGGTCTCGGCTGGATGGGCAAGCACACCAATCTGGTGAGCCGGGAGAAAGGCTCGTGGCTGTTTCTGGCGGAGATTTTCTGCGATATAGAAATGCCGCCGGACCTGCCCGGTGCGGATCATTGCGGCACGTGCGACGCGTGCCAGCGCGCCTGTCCGACGGATGCTTTCCCCGAGCCTTATGAAATGGATGCGCGGCGCTGCATATCGTATCTGACCATCGAGCATCAGGGCGATATCGACCCGGCGCTGATGGACGCCATGGGCAATCATATTTACGGCTGCGACGATTGTCTGGCGGTGTGCCCGTGGACCAAGTTTTCCGAACCGGCGCGCGAACCGGCATTGCAGCCGCGCATCGAAATGACCGCGCCCAGGCTGGCCGATCTGGCAACGCTCGACGACGCGGCGTTCCGCAAATTGTTCGCAGGCTCGCCGATCAAGCGCACCGGGCGCGACCGTTTCGTGCGCAACGTGATGATCGCCGTCGGCAACTCGAACGATCCGGCGCTGAAACCCGTCGCCGAGGCGCTGTGCGCCGATGCGTCCGGGCTGGTCGCGCGCGCTGCCGCCCGCGCGCTCGCCAAGCTCGGCGGGGCTTGACCCGGGCGCGGGCAAAAGACACTTTAAATCATGTTTCGGATTTTCCTCGTTCTCGCACTGGTCCTTGCCTGCGTCGCACCTTTCGGCGCGTTGCAGGCGCAAGGCGTGTACCCCGAGGATATTCCGCCCAAGGACATCCCGAAGGCGCCGGTGATCGCGCCCGGCACCAAGCTCAAGCCCGGCGACATATTCCGCGATTGCGAAGGCTGTCCGGAGATGGTCGTGGTGCCGGCGGGGCTGTTCGTGATGGGCTCGAAGCTGCATAAAAGCGAAAAGCCGCCCCGCATCGTGCGAATCCGCAAGCCGTTCGCCATTGGCCGGTTCGAGACCTTGCACGAAAACTGGCAGGCGTGTCTGGACGCCAAGGGCTGTACCCACGTGCCGGACGATCACAATTGGGGCAAGGTGCGAAAGCCGGTGATCAATGTCGACCACAACATGGTGCATGGCTACGCCGACTGGCTGACGAAAACGACCGGCTACAAGTACCGGCTGCCGAGCGAGGCGGAATGGGAATACGCCGCCAAGGCGGGCACCAAGTCGAATTACTGGTTCGGCGATCTGGTCGGCGAGAACCAGGTGAACTGCCGTAAATGCGGCTCGCCGTGGTCGGGTATCGGCAATGCGCCGGTCGGCAGTTTCGATCCCAATCCGTGGGGTCTTTACGATATGCACGGCAATGCCTTCGAGTGGGTCGAGGATTGCTGGCACGACAATTACGAAGGCGCACCGAAGGGCCCCGAAGCCTGGGTCGGCGGCAAATGCCAGTTCCGCGTCATTCGCGGCGGCTCGTGGTATTATTATTCGCGGATGGCGCGTTCGGCGAACCGCCAGAAAAATCCCGGCGCCGTCAAAAGCTACTGGCTCAGTTTCCGGCTGGTGCGCGAACTGCGCTAGGCCGTTCGCATGCCTTACCCTACGAGACGGCCTGGCAGCCGCCTCGGGATGAGGACGTCAACTGCCCTTCACCCTCAGGAATGAGCGCGAGCACACGTCTCGAAAGGTGAGGTGGGTGCCGTTTACTTGTCGGTGAGCTTGTCCAGCTTGCGCTGCATTTCCAGCATCTGCTTGCGCAGATCGTTGATGTCGCCGCCGTCTTCCGCGGGGGCGTCCGGCTTCGGCTGCGCTGAATCGTTGCTCGCCGCACCGCCGTCCTGGGCATAGAACGGGGTGAACATCTTCATGGCGTTTTCGAACATCGCCATGTTCTTTTTGGAAATTTCTTCCATCTGGCCGAACGGGCTCAAGCCGCCGAAGGCGTCTTCCAGATAGTTGCGCATCTGTTCCTGGTTGCGCGCGAACGAACTCATGGAGTGATCCAGATAGTTCGGCACCACGGCTTGCAGGCTGTCGCCGTAAAAGCTGATGAGGTGGCGCAGGAAGCTGATCGGCAGCAGATTTTGACCCTTGGATTCTTCCTCGACGATAATATGCGTCAGCACCTGGCGGGTGATGTCCTCGCCGGTCTTGGCGTCGAACACGGAAAATTCCTTATCGTCCTTGACCATCTGCGCCAGATTATCGAGCGTCACATAGCTCGACGTTTCCGTATTATACAGACGCCGGTTCGCATATTTCTTGATCGTGATCGGCTTCTTTTCGCCGGTGGAAGTATCGGTATCCTGAGGCTTTTTCGCCATAGTCAGCTCCCTTCCCATATCGGCAGAAAGTACAGCCGATGCTTGTGCGCTGCAACGAAAAATCCATGCTGCTTTCAGCAGGTGCAGCATAAAGAAAAAGCGTGCGTACAATTACAGATGGTGCACGCAAAGCCGCAGTGCAACATTTGCCGATGCGCGCGGCCACGATATACTGCGTCGAATGCTGCGCATAAGCGCGTCCCGGCAGGGGCATTGGAAACCCGATGAAGAACATGACGAAGCCATGAGCGACGACGGCAAGGCGGACAGCGGTGACGGCGAAGGCGCCGATCTGCAACAACTCGCGAAAGAGTATGTCGATCTGTGGGAGCAGCAGATCAAGGCGTTCTCCAACGACGAGGCGCTGGCAAAGACCATGGCGCAGACCGTGGAATTGATGACGGCCGGTGCGGCCAACGTCGCGGCGATGATGCAACAGGCGTCCGGCGCGGCGGCGAAAGCGGGAACAGGCGATGATGGACGAGATGATCAAGGCGATGGCACAGGCGGCTCCGGGGCCGCGTCCGCTGGCACTGCATCTGGCGATCCAGAACCTGATGTTCGCGAGCTCGCTTTGCGCATTGCCGAGCTTGAAAAACGGCTCTCTCGTCTGGAAGGACTCGCTGAGCCCGCGGGCAAGGTCGCTCCGCGAAAAACTGCAAAACGTTGACGACGACGCCTTCGCGGACGCGCTGAACAGGGAAATCGAAAGCCGGGTACGGCGGTTTGCCGAAGGGGTCAATCGTTTCGCCGAGGCCGGGCGTGACGCGCCGATGCCGGCGCTGCCGGTGTGCTGGCGCGAAGGTACGACAAAACTGATCCATGCCGCCGCGGCGGACGGTGCAGAGGCCCCGCCGGTAATCCTCATCCCGTCGCTGGTTAACCGGGCGTATATCCTTGATCTCGATCCCGAACACAGTTTGCTCCGCTATCTCGCCGGGGCCGGGCACGACACGTATATGGTCGACTGGGACGCACCGGGTGACGCGGAAATGTCTTTCGCCATCGACGATTATGTCGACCGGCTGGAACGCGTCCGCGATCATGTTGCTGCGCAGACGGGTGCGGCGCCGGTCATCGCCGGGTACTGCATGGGGGGCAACCTGGCGCTGGCGCTGGCGCATCGAGCGCCGGACAGGGTCCACGCCATGGCGTTGCTGGCGACGCCGTGGGATTTTCATGCCATGCCATCCGGAGCGACGGCGATGTTGGCGGCGATGCTGCCGGGGTTGAAACAGTTTATCGCTGCCGCCGGCAATCTGCCGGTCGATGTCATTCAGGCGATGTTTTCGAGCCGCGATCCGTGCGCCGTGATCCGCAAGTTCCGCACCTTCGCGTCCCTGAAGTCCGACAGCCCGGACGCCCGCGCCTTCATAGAACTGGAAGACTGGCTCAACGACGGCGTCGCGCTGGCGGGGCCGGTGGCGGTCGAATGCCTGGAAGAATGGTATGCCGAAAACCGGCCCATGAAAGGCACGTGGCAAAGTGCAGGCGTGCCCGTCGCACCGTCGATGCTCGACGTCCCGGCATTGGTCGTGGTGCCGGATCATGACACGATTGTGCCGCCGGCGTCGGCGCAGCCCTTGGCAGAAATGCTGCCGCGTGCCACGCTTCTCGCAGCCAATGCAGGCCACATCGGCATGGTCGCGGGATCGAAGGCCCGGGGCACGTTGTATGAGCCGTTGAGGGCGTGGATTGCTGCACTGCAATAAAAATGGTGCAGTGCAAAATTTTCTTGAAGCGACGACGAAAATGCCGTATGTCCGTCGCAACGAAGCCAATTAACCGGTCATCAATGACCGACATTTCTTGAAGCATGACAAAGGGAGAGACCCAATGACCGAAGTTGTAATTACAGGTGCAGCCCGAACCCCCGTAGGTGCGTTCCTCGGCGGGCTTAGCTCGTTGCCGGCCTCCGCGCTCGGCGAAGTTGCCATCAAGGAAGCGCTGAGCCGTGCCGGTGTCAGCCCCGACGACGTTTCCGAAGTCATCATGGGTCAGATTCTTTCCGCCGGCGGCGGTCAGAACCCGGCGCGCCAGGCTGCCATGGGCGCCGGCATCCCGCAGGAAAAAACCGCTTACGGTATCAACCAGCTTTGCGGCTCGGGTCTTCGGACCGTCGCGCTGGGGTATCAGGCGATCAAAACCGGTGACAGCGATATCGTCGTCGCCGGCGGCATCGAAAGCATGAGCCAGGCGCCGCACATCGCGCATCTTCGCAACGGTGTGAAAATGGGTTCCGGCGAATTGATAGACACGATGATCAAGGATGGTCTTTGGGATGCCTTCAACGGTTATCACATGGGCAACACCGCCGAAAACGTTGCGCAGAAGTGGCAGCTCACCCGCGAAGAACAAGATGCCTTCGCACTGTCCTCGCAGGAAAAAGCCGAAGCCGCGCAAAAGGCCGGCAAGTTCAAGGACGAAATCGTCCCGGTGACGATCAAGACCCGCAAGGGTGAAACCGTCGTCGACACCGACGAACATCCGAAGCACGGCACGACCATGGAAAGCCTTTCCAAGCTGCGTGCGGCCTTCGACAAGGAAGGCACGGTCACGGCCGGTAATGCGTCCGGCATCAACGACGGTGCCGCTGCGCTGGTGCTGATGAGCGCCGAAAACGCCGAAAAACGCGGCGCGCCGGTTTTGGCCCGCATCAAGTCGTGGGCGACTGCGGGTGTCGATCCGGCAATCATGGGCACCGGCCCGATTCCGGCATCGCGCATGGCACTCGAAAAAGCCGGCTGGACGGTCGACGATCTGGACCTCATCGAAGCCAACGAAGCCTTCGCCGCGCAGGCCTGTGCCGTTAACAAGGACATGGGCTGGGACGTCGACAAGGTGAACGTCAACGGCGGCGCCATCGCGCTGGGTCACCCGATCGGCGCTTCCGGTGCACGGGTCCTCGTCACGCTTTTGCACGAAATGCAGAAGCGCGACGCCAAGAAGGGTCTGGCGACGCTTTGCATCGGTGGCGGCATGGGCATCGCCATGTGCGTCGAACGCGACTAAGATAAATTCCTGACGGGTGGCGGGGTCAACGCCGCCACCCGCACAGGGAGCCAAACGACCGCAAAAATTGCGGCATTCATCGGAGGTAGCACATGTCCAGAGTAGCATTGGTCACGGGTGGGACGCGCGGTATCGGGCGCGCCATTTCAGAAGAACTTAAAGCCAAGGGGTATACCGTCGTCGCCAACTATGCCGGCAACGACGAGGCCGCGAACGCTTTCAAAGACGAGACGGGCATCGCCGTCTATAAATTCGACGTCGGCGACTTTGATGCCGTATCGGCCGCCGTCGCGCAGATCAAGGCGGACGTCGGGGCCATCGAGGTGCTCGTCAACAACGCCGGCATCACGCGCGACAAGCCATTGCACAAGATGGACAAAGCGGACTGGGATGCGGTGATCCACACCAATCTTTCAAGCCTGTTCAACCTTAGCCGCAACGTCATCGACGACATGCGCGCCGCAAACTTCGGACGCATCGTTTCGATCAGCTCGATTAACGGCCAAAAGGGCCAGTTCGGGCAGACCAACTATGCCGCATCGAAAGCGGGCGACTTGGGCTTTACCAAGGCGCTGGCGCTGGAAACGGCAAGCAAGGGCATCACTGTGAACGCGGTGGCGCCGGGTTACATCGGCACGGAAATGGTGCGTGCCGTGCCTGAGGAAATCCTGAACACGAAAATCATTCCGCTGATCCCGGTCGGCCGTCTCGGCGAGGCCGAGGAAATTGCGCGCTGCGTCAGTTTCCTGGCATCCGACGAAGCCGGTTTTATCACCGGCTCGACGATTTCCGCCAATGGCGGCCAGTATATGACCTGACCGGTCGCGCATACGGATCGAAAGGGGCGGCACCTTTGGGCGCCGTCCTTTTTAATTTTAAGCGTTGCCGTGAAAGCGCTTCGAAATGAAAGGCGCGTTATAGTCGACCACGATCGCCATAGCCCATAGGATCATATTTAGCATTGGCTATGCGCTTTAAGTGTCGTCTTCGGCAACGCAATGATTCCGTGTGGCTTTGCAGCCACGAACCAGTTTTGCGCTCCAAATAACCAGCGGCGAAGGCATCCCCCGCGTTAAACCCAGCATTCCAGGCTGGCAAAAAATAGACTCCTCTCTCTGCTGGCCATAGCGCGACGTGTATCGACACCTCTTCATGACCTATATCGAACAAGGAACAAATACCGGGAACATCTGTGTCAAAGATAAACTCGAATACAAATGGCTCTTTTTGAGGCGCCCCTGCCCAGCGATTGTCCGCAGGGAGTACAGAGAGTAGCCTTTGCTCAATCGCTGCATTGACGCCAGCTACCAACATATTGCGCCAAGCGCGATCTCTCAGAGTCAGGTACTTGATTTCCCACCCGGAAGTAGGTTCAGTATCGATCAGTCCTTGATCCTTGTTCGGAAAAAGCGGATCGATTCCGAATTCAATATCGTCATTTGTTATCACTAGCCCGATCTCGGCTGCCCGAGCTAAAAACCTCTCTTCATCAACCAAGACGACTTCTGGGTCACTTGGGTCTGAAACGTTCAAGTCAGATATCAAAGATGCATGTGTTCTTCGGCCAATTGCTGCCGCAAATGCCTCAGACAAGTGCGATGACTTCGCACCAGGAAAGAAGCCCCTTAAAGAACGCTTAACGGATTTAAGATTTTCACGAGTAAGTACAAAGGCGGTCATATGCTGCCACTCCTTCAGAGTTGAGGTCGAAGTCCACCGATTACATTTCGACTCATCGAAGGGATGGTCGTCGCGAAAATTTGCTTTAAATCCTCTTTAACCCGGTGGCAGGTTCGGTGGGACGCCCAATGAAGTTTATACTCTACTAAGTAGTATTTGTGAATGTTTTTAATTCCAATGGATTGGCTTTGTATCTTCTTTCTCGGTAGTGAGATTGCGCGTTGATCAATCGAACGCGGCGGGTAGAGTTCCTCATCCTTCGAGACGCGCTGTGCGCTCCTCAGGATGAGGATAAATAAAACACACCTCATGCCGAGGAGCCCTGGACCCGGTCCGGGGCGTCTCGAAGCATGAAGGAGAGCGGCATGGCGGCGGACGACACTACGAAAATCAAGGCGACGTTGATCGGGTCGACGGCGGTCCTCATGTGGGGGCTTTTGGCGCTGTTCACGACGCTGACCGGCAAGATCCCGGCGTTCCAGCTCGCCGCCATGTCGTTCGGAATCGCCACCGCATTCGTGGTGCTGAAATGGGTCGTCCGGCGTGAAAACGTCGGCGCTTACATGCGCCAGCCGGTGGGGGCCTGGGCTCTCGGCACGTGCGGCTTGTTCGGCTATCACTTCTTTTACTTCATGGCGCTGAAGAACGCGCCGCCGGTCGAAGCGGGCCTGATCGCCTATATGTGGCCGTTGCTGATCGTCGTCGGCTCGGCACTGTTGCCCGGTGAGCGTCTGCGCTGGTGGCACGTCGCGGGCGCCGTTGCCGGATTGATCGGGGCCGCGCTGCTGATCACCGGCGGGCGCGGGCTTTCCGGCTTCAAATCCGAATTTGCGGTGGGTTATGCGTTCGCGGTGCTGTGCTCGCTGACGTGGTCGAGTTATTCCATCACCAATCGCCGCTTCGGGCATGTGCCGACGGATACGGTCGGCGGGTTCTGTGCGGCAACGGCCATCCTTGCGACGATCTGCCACATGATGTTCGAACAGACCGTCTGGCCGGCGGATTATCTGGAATGGCTGGGGGTAATCGGCCTTGGCCTTGGCCCGGTCGGCGCCGCGTTCTTCACATGGGATTATGGCACCAAACACGGCGACATTCAGGTGCTTGGCGCACTGGCCTATGCCGCGCCGCTGATCTCGACGATCCTGCTGATCGCGTTCGGCAAGGGCGAGGCCACGTGGTTTGTCGCCATCGGGTGTACGCTGATTGTCGGTGGTGCGGTGCTGGCCTCGAAAGAGCTTTTGAAACGAAAGGGACGGACATGAACGGCAGTGAAATCACGCTGGTACAATTCCCGCGCAAGCTCGGCGTGCCGAACCCGTCGCCGTTCTGCGTCAAGCTGGAACTGTGGCTGAAACTCGCCGGAATTCCTTACACGGTCGACTTCCAGATGATGCCCAACAAGGGACCCAAGAAGAAAATTCCCTACATCATCGAAAACGGCAAACTCATCGGAGACAGCTCGCTGATCATCGAGCACCTGATGAAAACCCGTCACATCGATATTGACGCGGGACTGACGGACAGGGAACGTGCGTTCGATCTGGCCGTCTGCGGCATGTGCGACGAGCGGCTATACTGGTATGGCGTCTGGGACCGCTGGCTCGGTTCCGGTTGGCCGGTGGTCTCCGACGCGTTTTTCGGCGGCATGCCGGCGCCGATGCGCGCGGCCGTCAAGTTCTTCGCGCAGCGCGGGGTGCGCAAGCAGATGTGGGCGCAAGGAACGGGCCGTCATACGGACGAAGAAATCATGAGCATGGCGAAGCGCGATATCGCGGCGCTGGCGGCGATCGTCGGCGACGGGCCATACGTCCACGGCGAAAAAATCCGCAGCGTTGACGCCGTCGTCTATGCCTACGTGGTCAACCTGACCCTGTTTCAGATGGATACGCCGATGACCGAAGCAGCGCGGGCGCACACGAACCTGGTCGCATAC
>Ga0209273_10001196_pt1 | contig 24855 bp, 23 predicted proteins | sample tdAd471_FD_187126 | JGI IMG/M metagenome (GOLD analysis project Ga0209273, IMG submission 187126) | Marine sediment microbial communities from the Atlantic coast under amendment with organic carbon and nitrate - tdAd47.1 (SPAdes)... | ecosystem: Environmental > Aquatic > Marine > Coastal >...
GGAGCCAATGTGCTGCTGGCGATGTCGCTGTAGTGCGCGCACAAGAGCGGGCTCGTTCCACGTGAAACGTCAGTGCCGGGTTTGTGCGCACGGCGTTGGTGGTTCGGAGGTGCCAACTTGTGCGGCGAGTCGATTGGTTGTCAGCGGGAGCGCGACGAGGAGCAGGGCAGCGGTGGCGGCGTTGCGCCAGGTGATCGCGCCCCAGTCTGCGATGTCGGTGACGCCCGAGCCCGCGCAGCCGCAACCTGTGGGGGCTGGCGGGGGGAAGAGGATCATCGCGCCGGCGTACCACGCGAAGGCTGTGAACACGAGCCCCGCGCCGATTGCTGCGGGTTTGATCCGGCGCTCGGCGAGCACGAGCCAGAGGGTGGAGATGCCCACAGCGAGTTCCATCGCGATGACGCCCCAAGCGACGTGGGGCGTCAGGTCTCTTGGGATGAGGCCGTGGGTATTGATCGTCTCGGCAAATGCGGAGGGGGCGAGCAGTTTGGCTGATCCGGTGTAGAGCAGGACGAGAGCGGCGGCTGCGACGAGGAGGCCGAGGCCCTCGTAGAGGATGAGCGAGATGAGTCGGCCCCGCGTCATGATCGGTTCTTCCACCACGCGAGCGAGCCGACGGCGATAACGATCAGGCCGGTGAGGATGAGGGCGAAGCGTTTGGTGGATTGCGGCAAGCCGGTACCCAAAGTCTCGTCTCGTGCCTGTTCAATCCGATTGGCGCCTTCTGGTGTGGCTGCGGTAATGGATTGAGTTGTTCTTTTGGAGTCGGCAAATTCAATGGCATCGGCTTGGGCAAGTTTGGCCACGTAGTCTGGTTTAAAAATATCAAAATCAGTTGAATCATTCATACGAATATCTGAGAGAGTCCATGCGCCGTCACCAAAGGAGTTGACATATGAAATAGCAGCAGTGCTGTCTTCTGCTAGGTCGAAATTCTGGACCCGGTCGCTGTTCTCATACCGGATACGTGCCAGCCGCTGCTGATCGTCTAAGTCGTAATACACTCGCACAACAGGAACATTGAACGCACTTTTCAAGATTTCGGATGAAACGAGCCGGCTGCCCGTCGGGTACTCGCCAACATAGGTGGGCCCACCGAGTTCTCCAGATTCGGTGACCAATGATGCGTTGGGGTCGTTCTCGATCCCTTTGACAATGAGTTGTGGCATCACAACCGACGCCATGCGAATCGCATTTCGAAAGTCGAGATGCTCTGCTGGCTTGAGCGACGCTGCTCCGGCTTTGCCGCTAGAACCGACGCCATTTGGGTCAATCGTTTGGATATTGCCTACCGCGTCTATGCGAGTTGCTGCACCGGTGGCGTAGTCGTAGGCAAAGTATTCTTTGTATGATACTGATGGATTTGTGGACAGGTATACAAGTTCAACAGTTTGTGCACATGCCGAGACGCATCCTGCTGTGAACAGCAAAGCTGAAATTGCTGCAGTAAAAAATCGCATGGTTTAGCCTTGTCCGCCAGGTTGGATGCAGCCAGCCAAGCTTGAGGGAAGCCACATGTGAGCCCCAAATGTATTTACAGCTGTGTCTAAGCTGCCTTTACAGCAGATGTATTGTGAAGGGTTGCATCCAATTGGTACTCAGCCCGGCTCGATATCAAGCGTGCAATCGTATGGTGCTGAGTCGGGGTATGAGACACACCACTGAGGAACATATTGCCAGGTAACTACCTTGAATGATCCCGGATCGCTTATAATTGGTGGCTCTTGGCACGACTTTATCGGATTGCTTGAAGATCCGCATTCGCCAGTGCACGAGTCGTTGTTCTTATAACAGTGCGAAGGTGCTACTGCAATCGCGGGTGCAATACAAGCGAAGATGGAAAAAGATAAGAAAGCGTATTTCATCGGATCCTCCATTCGTTTATCTGTCTATGCCGTATATCCCGTTCCAAGTTGAGCTTACGACCTTTCCGATTCCCAGAATCGGTGCGAGATCCGGGCTCGGCAGATCGTGCCAGGCGACGGCCTCGACACTTCCGTCAGCGAACGCAACAGGCCCCGGCGGATCGATCTGCGTGCAGCACCAGTAGCGGAGTTCAGGTGTGTAGCTGACTATGGGTGTCCAGAGCATTCCTTTGCCGGACGGGTAACGTGCAGAGCTCTGTCTGATCCCAGAAGTAAATCGATCCTCGTAGAGTTCGATCTTGTCGGGACGCATCTTGGCTGGGTCGTAGCACATGGCAATCGAGAGTTGCTGGTTCGTCGCGTCGAGGTAGTCCTGATCTTGGGCTTGTTCCACGGTGAAATAACCGAGATCGATGAGCGGATATCCCCACCAGCGGCCTTCCTCATAGGAAGTCTCGCCGGGTCCTACAACGGGTGAGAACCAGAACCGATCATCCGCGACCGGATAGATATCATCCTGCGAATCGCAATACATCGCGATCATCGTCGCCATCTGGCGGACTTGTGACGCAAGCTTGGTCTTCTGCGCGGTCTGCTTCGTCCCGCTCAGCACCGGCAAGAGAATCCCCATCAGCACCATCACCACGCCGATCACGACGATCAGCTCGATGATCGAGAATCCCCGGCGATGATTGCAGGTCATCATGCTCATGAAACCAGAATACCAAAGGGGGGGGGCGGCGAGCAAGCAAGTGAAAGGCGGTTCTATGCAGACGCCCCGCAATCCCCTGAACAGGGCGGGGGATCGGGTTCCGGGGCTCTGGATGCCCTAGACTTGGCCCCATGAGCCAGAACACAGCATCCACAGGCAAGAACCGCGTCCTTACTGGCGACACGCCCACGGGCAGACTCCACCTCGGACACTGGGTGGGCAGCGTCGAGCAGCGCGTCAGGATGCAGGACGATTACGAGTGCTACTTCCTGCTGGCCAACATGCACGCCTTTACGACCCGGGCGGATGAGGCGACCGACATCCGCCGGGACACGATCGAGATCGTCAAGGACTGGCTGGCTGCGGGGATCGACCCGAACCGGTCGACCATCGTGCTCCAGACGGAAGTCCCGGCTATCGCGGAGCTGTCGTGGTACTTTGCGATGCTCATCCCCTTCAACCGCGTGATGCGGAACCCGACGCTCAAGACGGAAATTGAAACCAAAGGCCTGGGCGACAGCTACCCGTTCGGCTTCCCGATGTACGCGGTGGGGCAGTGCGCGGACATCCTGGCGTTTCGGCCCGAGTTCGTGCCGGTGGGCGAGGACCAGATCGCGCACATCGAGATGTGCCGGGAGGTCGCAAGGCGGTTCGATCAGATCTACTGCGGCGTGGACTCGCATGCCGAGGATGCCGAGTACGAGAAGGACGGCTCGGTCTTTCCTGTGCCCAAGGCATTGGTCGGCAAGGTCGGGCGGCTGATCGGGACCGATGGTGTGAACAAGATGTCCAAGAGCCTGAACAACTCGGTGTTCCTGTCGGACACGCCCAAGCAGGTAAAGAAGAAGATCAACGCGATGTACCCGGGCCAGAGCCGTGAGCCCGATCAGCCGGGCGACCCGTCGATCAACCCGGTCTTTCAGTACGCGGATGTGTTCATCAAGGACGAGGCGTTCGTTGCGGAGCTGCGCGAGCGGTACACCAAGGGCGACAACCTGGGCGACGGTCACGTCAAGGCGCACGTGATCGAGGCGGTGAATGAGCTGCTCGAACCGATGCGTGAACGCCGGGCGGCGTTCGAGGGGCCGGGGGGTGATGACGCGGTGATCGACATCATCCGTGCCGGCACCGCGCGGGCGAACGCGACGGCCGAGGCCACGCTCTACGCGGCCAAGGAAGCGATGAAGCTGGACTTTGGTAAACGCGACTTGCGCTGGCAGTAAATGCGAGTGGCTTACTTTCTGAGTAAGATCATTGATATGATTCAGAATAGAGTTGAGCGGGTTACAATCTCGTCAGGGCTCATCGGCTTGGTTGCAGGGAGCCCGCGCCGGGCATTAGAAAGAAGCATCAGGCATGCCAACTCTAATGGTTGGAATGTCCGCCAAGTGATCTCAGACGACAACATAAACCTAATTCAGTTGATCCTAAGGCTGCTCATTCTCATACTCACGCTACTTCTATGGGCACCCGGTTCGGGTTATTACATCATCTATGAGAGAAGGAGGGTTTCAAAACCTCAAGCAGGTTTAGCCGCCACTCCAATTGAGCGCTCACTCGATTCATTGATTTAACGTCGATTAGTTTCCAGAGCTGCGCTCGATGGCTTCGAGCGTGCGGAGCGCGCGCCAGCGGAGGTGGGCGTGGATTTCCTGTGTCCGCTGTTCGGATTCGTCGGGATCGCCCACGAGCACGCGGGCCAGTTCGGCGGCGTACCACGAGACATCGGCGAGCGCATCGCGGTGGGCCTGCATCCACGAATCGCGGGCGGGTGGCCCGAGGCCGAGCTCACCGACGGGGCCGGTGGGCGCCAGACCTTCTGCCTCAGCGAGCCTGGCCAGGCGGCCGGTGAGGAGCGCTGGGCCGTAGGTGCCTCGGAGTGAGACGAGTCCCGAGGTGGTGCGTTGGCGCGAGATCTGGCTCGGGCCGCGGATTGTTTCGCCGGCGAGTGCATCGATCTGAGCGGTGAGTTCGCGGGTGACGAGTCGGCGGACCTGTTGGTCCATCTCGTAGCCGGGCCAGGCTTCGAGGGAAGCGAGATCGGTAAACGCGCTGACGTCGGCCATGGCGCGCATGACGTCGCGGACGAGTTTGAGATCTTCTGCGACGCCCTCGCCCGCGCCCAGACCGCCGGGCGTGCCCCAGCCGGCGAGCCACTGGTTCTGCAGGTTTGTGAGCCGGAGCGCGAGATCATCACGGCGTTGGCCGACGACGCGCGAGACCGGCTCGCGGAGGCTTGCGATCTCGGCCCAGAGGTCGAGCTGGTCGTTGAGATCTCGCATGAGTTTGAGCGAGGGCTCGATGAGCGCATCGTCGTCGTTCATGTCCTGCCCGATGGCGAGCAGCCGGTCGGCGATAGCGGTATTGGCTTTGTCCATGGGCGTGTCGCCCGGCGCGAAGCGGTCGGAGAGTCGTTCGAGGATGGCAAAGTCTTCGCGCAGCCGCTGCTGGGTCGCGATCGCCGAGAGCACGCCCGGGTTCGTGACGCCCGAGGGATCAACGAGCAGATTGGCTGCGGCATCGCGCGCGTTGACCATCGCGTCACGCACCAACGGCACGAGCCGGCGCCAGGCCGGGCGGAGCTGTCGGAGCAATGCGTCGTCCCGCTGAAGATTGCTGAGCACTTCGGACACATTGAGCGTGCGCACAGCCAGATGCGTGGCCATGAGTGAATCGGTATCGGAAGCGAGTCGGTCGGCGATCGCGCCGGAGATTCGGCTGCGGAGCCGGTCGCCCTGACGCCCCTCGCCCATCTCGGTGAGCAGCGCCAGCACCCGTCCCTGCGAGGCGATCAGTTCGAGGGCCCTGTCCCGGGCCTCGGGGGTTTGGCTGCGGACCGCGCTCGCAAAGTCGCGGATCAGCCGATCGCGGGCGCTCTCTGTGAGCCAGGTCGGCAGGCGCGAGAGCACGTCGGTGGCCTCGGCGATCAGGCGCGAGCGCACCTGCGCTTCACGCATGAAGCCGGGCCATTGGCGCATGAGTTCGAGCCGATCGAGATCGTCGTCGAGCAGTGCGAGCGTCTCGCCATCGACACCGGCCTCGCCGAGGCGCACGATGACCGCGTCGAGATCCGAGGGCGTTTCGAGCGCTTCGGGCAAAATCCACCCGGCAGAGTCCGGCCTCGGGCGGTCACCCGTCACCGCCAGCTGAGCCAGAGCGAAACGCAGATCGCGGTCGAGCTGGGCCGGCGAAATCGCGCTGCCGCGGCTCCAGTCGAGGCGGAGTTCTTCGAAATCGTGCGCGAAGGCGAGCAGAAGCGCCCGGTCATTGCTTGCGGCCAGCTGCTCATCGATCTCATCGAGCCTGCGGTCGATCGTCATCGCTGCAAGAACAAGATGCGAGCCGTCGGTGCCCAGGCTGTTGCCGCGCTCGGCCAGTGTCGCACCGGCCAGTCGCAGCTGGCGTTTGGCGTTCTCAAGGGCCTGCCTGTCCGGGTCGTTCTGCCACGCATCGGGGTCGAGTCGCTCAGCCCCGCGCGTGAAGCGCTGGATCAGCTCCGTCGCCAGGATGCTCGAGCCGGGGGACGGAGCTGCGGGTCCATCAAGATTGAGGACCTGCGCATGTGCCCCGGCGCTCAGCGTCATCCCAGCGAGCACGACGCAGCGCGCGCTCGTAGACATCCTCAAGATGCTCGACCATCGTCTCGGCCGCGAACTCTGTGGCACACCAGTCTCGTCCATGCGAAGCAAGCCTCTTGCGGAGTTCCGGTTCGTCGTGCAGCTGCACGATCGCGCTGTGCAGGCCCGCCAGGTCGCCGGGAGCGACGAGCAGGCCCGTTTCGCCGTCTCTGCACGCCTCGCGCGTGCCGTCCACATCGTACGCGACCGGGCACACGCCGCAAAGAAGCGCCTGTGGCACGGTCCGAGGCAGCCCCTCGCGGTAGCTCGGGTGCGCCAGGACATCCATCGCCCGGATCAGCCCCGGCACACGCCCGGGCGGCACAAGCCCGGTCAGCACGATTTGACCCTGCACACCCAGCGACTCGGCCTTGGCGATCAGCCGATCCTTCCACCAGCCGTCACCCACCCAGAGCAGCTTCCAGCCCGGGTTTTTCCGCAGATCCTCGGCTAGCGCATCGAGCAGGTCATCGTGCCCCTTGTGCTGCGCGAGCCGCGCGACCGTGCCGATGACAAAGTCGCCTTTCTCGAGTCCGAGACTCTGGCGGATGATGGGGCGCGACTGATCGTGCTCGGGCTTGAGATACGGATCGGTCTCCATGCCGCTGCGCACGGTGATGTACTGCTCGGGCGAACCGATGCCCCGCGCCAGAAACTGCTCGGTCATCGCGTCGGCGACGCTGACAATGGTGTGGCAGCGCTTGGCAGCGAATTTCTCGGCGACCTCGTAGACCTTGTTCTTCACGCGGATCTTCGCGCGTGAAAGGCCGCCGCCTTCGACGGGCATGAAAGGTGGGCCGTGGATGGTGTGGATGACCGCCGGTCGGAAGCCTTTCACACCAGACCAAGCCGCCCACCTGCCGAGGACGCCGGCCTTGGACGAGTGCGTGTGCACGACGTCGGGCTGCACCTCGCGGATGAGGCGTTTGAGATCGTGGTGGAAGCAGAAGTGATCCTTGAGCGGGCTGATCTGGCGGACCATGTTTGGCAGTTCGTGCGTGGTGATGCCGCTGCCGTCGTCGGTGCGGAAGCTCTGCACGCGGTCGAGCATCGAGCCCTCGGGGCCGAAGATCGGGCCGTAGGCCAGGTGCACGTCGTGCCCGAGTCGCGCCTGCCCCTCGCACGAGAGGACCGTGTTCTCTTGGCTGCCGCCGAGGATCAGGCGAGTCGAGATGTGCAGGATCTTGAGGGGCACGAAAGCATCATTGGGGGCGAACAAGCCGGAAGTGGCGCAGGGTCTCGTTGTAGTAATGGTCGATTGTGCCGAGGTCCTCGAAGCCGAGCCCCGCCAGCACGCGCTGCGAGGCGTGGTTCCGCAGGTCCGTGACGCCAAGCAACTCCGTGACATCGGTATCCCGCCAGGCAGCTTCGATCACGGCCCGCCCCGCCTCCTTCGCGTAGCCCCTGCCCCAAGCCGACTGGCGGTAGCGGTAGGCCAGCTCGATCTCGGGCCCTTCCCAGTTGTAGGGGAATATGCCGCAATCCCGATGACTTTCGCCCGATTCCCGCTCGATCACGGTCAAGAGCGTCGTCCCGGTCTGCTTGAAGTACGCGATGCGTTTGCGGATCGAGGCCTGCACCGCCAAAAGATCCCGCGGCGCGCCGTTGCCGATGTACTGCATCGCGACCGGATCGCTGAACATCGGCATCAGAAGCTCGGCATCGCCCTCAAGAGGCTCGCGGATGATCAGGCGCTGGGTGGTGAGTTGGTACATGGATTCTTGAGCGTACGCCCGCACTCGGGACAGGTGTTCGTGGTGAGGCCTTCGAGGGCGTAGCCGCAGAGGCACCTACCGATTCGAGAGCGTCGGAGCAGATGGATAACTTGGAAGGTGAGGACGCCCAAACTGATAACCACAGCTGGCCAGAGAGGAAAGCCTCGCGCAGTGTGGGTACTCATTGTCGAGCCGCCACGCCATACGCTCGTTATCCAAAGCGTGGCACTTTCGGGTGGTTCTGCAAGGCCGTGAGGCACAAAGTACAAGTCTTGTCCAGCAGACAATTCGGGTGACCTCAGCTTGTGACTCTCAAACCACAATGATCCATTGTAAAGCGTTGCACGGCCTTGCGTACCAGCACGTGAGATTGGCGACTCATAGACAGGACAATACCAAAATGAAACGGCGTAGACGCAGAGCAACAAGACAGAAAGAACGGTTGCAACACGGAGGAGTGCTCGGTGCGTCCATTTAGTCATACCGCACCCACTCAAGCCTAAGCCCCTGCGGCGGCAGCGTCGGCCCGGCCTGCCTGCGGTCGCCGCTGGCGATGATCGCTTCGATATCGCCCGGCTCGATCTTGCCGCGACCGACCTCCATGAGTGTACCGGCGATGATGCGGACCATGTTGTACAAAAACCCGCTGCCCGAAACGCGGATGACGAAACGTGCATGATTTCCCGCTCCCCTGTCGCCGACGGGGGAGCTGTCAGCGCAGCTGACTGAGGGGGTCTGCAAAGAAGGCGGAGCCCCCGTCACCCCGGCCCTCTCCCCCTGTGGGGAGAGGGAGGCAGACTCAACACTGCACCCAAAGATCGTCCGCACCGTCGTTGTTCTGCCGTGATCGATCTGCGCAAAGGCCGCGAAGTCCTTCTCGCCCACCATCGCCGCCGCGGCCTGCTGCATGCGCGCCAGGTCCAGCTCGTACCACGTATGAAACACGTACTTGCGATCCCACAGGGGCCGCACCGGCCCGCACTCGATCGTGTACGTGTACTCCTTCTCCACCGCGCCGCCGATCGGGTTGAAGTCGTGCGCCGCGACCTCGGCGCCCATCACCAGCACGTCCCGCGGCAGCTTGCTGTTGAGCGCCCGGACCATCGCATCCGTGCCTCGCTCCTCGGGCCAGCCGATGCCCTTGTCGGCGATCGGTTCGCTCGTAAAGGCCGCGACCTGACCCAGCGCGTGCACGCCCGAGTCGGTTCGGCTCGCCCCCATCAGGATGACCTTCTCGCGCAGCACCTCGCGCACGGTTTCTTCGACGACACCCTGCACGGTGCGGAGTGTCATGCGCTTGGATGGGTTGTCGGGATCGGGCGGCTCCTGCTTCTGCCAGCCGCAGAAGTCCGTGCCGTCGTAGGCGATGGTGAGCTTGTAGCGGGGCAAGTCAGCGTCCGCCCGGCTCGGTTGGCTCGCTCTTGATCACGCGCACGATCGGCTCTTGCCCGGCCTGACCGCTCTTGCCGCCGCCGAACCGCTTCTTCTCGGCATCGGCCCAACGGTCCGACCAGCGGAACCAGTAATACGTAAACGGCACGCCAAAGACGAGCACCGCTGCCATCGAGATGAGAATGGGCCAGAGCAAAGCGAAACCTCCCGCTCAGCCGAGAGCGGCAAGGCTCACAGCTCCACCATCTCCACATCCGGCTCCTGCTTCACAGAAACCACGGGCAGGGCGACATCGCTGATGAAGACGCCCAGGGCGTCGCTCGACTCGGCCATCGCCTGGCGGGTCATGGCGGCGTTGTAGAGGCGGACTGACTGCGTGCGTCGTTCGACAGCCGTGGGCACCTGGCCCGGGCCCTCGTCCACGCGCACGACCTCGCGGCGGATCGGGCCGAGGCCCTCGCCGCCGACCAGCGCGATGAGATCCAGCGCGATCTGCGATTCGCTCTTGGTGTTCTCGGTCACGGGGATCGCCTGCTCGAAGGCCTGGATCATGTTCCGCGCGTTCTCGAACGTGCCGGCCTTCTCGGCCCAGCTCGCGCCGGGGATCACGACGTCGGCTTTGTCCATCGCCTTGCGCGGATGCGTGTCGATCAGAACCGTAAAGACGTCGCCGAGCGAGCCAAGCAATTCGTCGGTCGCCCATTCGCCCGGGTAGTTGCCGGTGAGGATGCAGCTCTTGTATGAGCCGCTGGCGAGGGCCTTGTTGGCCGCGTCGGAGTCGTGGACGTTGCCGCCGAAGGATTCGAGCACACGCCGCACGCCCCGGGCGTTGGGGGCCTTCTCGGCGTACATGACGAACGCGCCTTCGTCGCCCGGCTTTGAGCCCTTGGGGAAGGCCTTGTCCTCGCCGCGGTAGGGCACCATGCCGACAGCAAGCTCGGCGTTCTCATCGATCGACCTGGCCAGCTTGGCCAGCAGGTACGCGTCCTCGCAGCTGAGCATCGGGCTGACGACGAGCAGCAGCTTGCCGCCATTGTCCTTGGCCTCGGTCAGCCCTTCGAGGGCCGCGTCGTAGGCCTGCGCGAAGGTGCAGTCGTCCAGCGCGCCGTACCGCCGGCGGTGCGGGCTGGTGAGGCGGCCGTCCTTGATGTGCTTCCAGCCGTAGCGGACCTCGTCGGTGATCCACCACTTGTTGATAGCCATGTTGGTGCGGGGCTTGATGCGGTAGATCTTGCCCTCGTTGTGCTCGAAGGTGATGTTGTCGCCCGAGGCCGTGATCCCGTCGATGGAGGGCGTGCCCTTGAGGAACCAGACGCGCTGGGTGAAGAGGAAGTCCTTGTCGAGGAGCGCACCGACCGGGCAGAGGTCGATCACGTTAGCGGACAGCTCGTTGTCGAGAGGCACGCCAGGGAAGACGTCGATCTCGCTCTTGTTGCCGCGGCCCAGAATCGAGAGCTCAGCGGTCCCCGAGACCTCACGCGTGAATCGCACGCACCGCGTGCACATGATGCACCGGTCGGAGTAGATGTAGACGTTTGGGCCGAGGTCCTTCTTGGGCTGCTTGACCTTTGTTTCCTGGAAGCGTGAGACGCCGCGCCCGTACTCGAAGCTGAAGTCCTGCAGATCGCACTCGCCCGCCTGATCGCAGACCGGGCAGTCCAGCGGGTGGTTGATGAGTAGGTACTCCATGACCGCCTTCTGGTTAGCGACGGCCCGTGGGTTGTCCGTATAGACCACCATGCCGTCGGCGGCTTCGGTCGAGCAGGTCGGCTGTAGCTTGCCGCCCATCTGCGGCTCGAGCTTGCCCTCGTTGCGGGGGTTGGGTGCCCAGATCTCGCCCAGACAGATCCGGCACTGGGCCGGGATCGACAGCCCCTCGTGGTAGCAGTAATAGGGAATCTTGACGTCCTGCGAATTGGCGACCTCAAGGATCTTCTGTCCCTGCTCGAACTCGCACTCAACGCCGTTAATGGTGATCTTGGGCATAGCTTGGCATCGTAGCGGCAGCAGGGGGGCTCTTCCTCCCGAGATCACCCCGGTGGGGGAGGTGTCCTGCCGCCCGCTGCCTTCTTGGAACTCAGTGACGATTGAGTGATGACGGCTGAGGTCCAAATAGAGAAGGGGCGGCCCAATGGACCGCCCCCCTATGTTGCATTGGATGTTCTGATCAGTTGGTCAGCGCATCGTTGATGTTGTTGTAGCTGAAGTTGTCGAAGGTGAAGTACGCGCCGAGGCCGCCGCCCGAGCGGGGGTCGCTGACGAAGGTGCGGTCCTCGGTCATCGACTGCTGGCCGCTGGCGGCCAGGCCCAGGATGCCGATGCCGGTCTCGCCACCGATCGACCAGCCGCCTTCCTTGAAGCTGTCAAGGGCGGCCTGGTCGGGGAAGAAGACCACGAAGTCGGCGTACTGACCGAAGAAGCCAACACCCAGATTCACACGGGCGTGTCGGCTGTAGCCGACGACCTCGCCCGACTTGTCGTAGACGAGCCCGTCGCTGCCGCCGCCGCCGAGGAAGTAGTTGATCCCCGAGAACTCGCCCGGGAAGACGGCCCAGGCGTAGCTCTGGTCCTTGATGCTGGCGAACTCGGGTTCGGTGTTCGCAAGGTGCGTGACGGTCGCCTGGCACTCGGCCTTGGTGATCTCGTAGGCCTCGGGCGTCAGACCCGTGGCCGCACACCCACCGAGGGTGAGGCCCGCCAGAAGGATGGTCGCCGCTGAAGCTGTCTGAGTACGTGTCATCTGATGATCTCCTGATGTGGTTGGTGTCTGCTGAATACGCTTGAGTGTACCCAGCCCAAATGAGTCTGATTTCACGAATGGACGCCCCAATCCATGGCCAAGTCATCTTCCAATTCAATCCCCTCTCCAAAGGGCACACGCGATCTCTACCCCGACGATCTCCTCCGCCAGCGGTATATCACCGAGGCCTGGCGCCGCGTCAGTATTCGTCACGGCTTCGAGGAAATTGCAGGCCCCACCTTCGAGATGCTCGACCTCTACAAAAAGAAATCCGGCGAGGGCATCGTCAGCGAACTCTTCAGCTTCACACGCGCAGGAGGCGACGACGACTACGCCCTCCGCCCCGAATTTACCCCCACACTCGCGCGCATGTACGCGGCCAAAGCCAACGCGCTGCCCAGCCCCTGCAAGTGGTTCACCGCCGGGCCTTACTTCCGCGCGGAGAAGCCCCAGCGAGGGCGGCTGCGCGAGTTCCTGCAGTGGAACTGTGATGTGATAGGTGATGCCGACACAGCCGATGGTTCCCTACTCGCGGTAGCGATCGAGGGGATGAGAGAACTTGGACTTACTCCATCGGATGTGTCAGCTCACTTAATGAGTCGCCCATTGCTTGCAGAAGAACTCAATCGGATCGGTGTGAATGAAAAGTTGCATGCAGCGACCTTTTCGTTAATAGATGCCGCACCCAAAATATCTCGCGAAGGCCTTGTTGAGCGAGGTAGAGCCATCGGACTTGCCGACCCGGTAATTAGTGCGATTGCTCATATGGGCGGTGCCGTCGTTCCCTTCGTGGGCTGTACGGGAATCGGCACGATCGGTACTTCCGATCCATTTGCAGAGGCTATATATAACAAGAATCACACGATCGAAATGTATTGGGAATTCGATGATGAGCCCGAATTCGGAATTTACTATGAGTCAATCGACGTTGGTATCCATGAATGGTGTAAGTTTGATCCACGTATAGCTCGCGGCCTCGCTTACTACACCGGCACCGTCTTCGAACTCATCGCCGACGGCGAGCGTGCTGTCGCCGGCGGCGGGCGATACGACAACCTCATCGAGCTCTTCGGCGGCCCACCAACCCCGGCCGTCGGCTTCGGGATGGGCGATGTCGTGCTGGGCCTTTTGCTCGAAGACAAGGGCCTGATGCCCGAGGGCCCGGCACTGATGGACGCGCTCAGCCAGAAGCCCGCGAGCCTGCGCCCCGAGGCGTTCGTCATCGCCAATGAGGCCGGCGAAGCGCAGATCGAACCCTTGCTCGCCAAGCTGCGTCGCGGCGTCGAGTCTGAGGCGTGGATTTCGCGGGGCGACAAAAAGCCTTGGGACGCGGACAGGTACGACGTTCCGCCCATGCACGCTCGGCGTTCTTACAAGTCGACCAAGAACATCGGCAAGCTCCTCGCCGACGCGCGCAAGCAGCACGCGAAGTTCGCGGTGATCATCGACTCGGGCGAGGTCGCCAAAGTCGAGAACCTGGACACCCGCGAGGACGTTGGCACCTTCCCGCTCGATCAGGTCGGCGCCAAGATCGCCGAGCGGCTGTAATTCTTGCTCCTTCTCCCCTTGGGGGAGAAGGTGTCTGCGCAGCAGACGGATGAGGGGTCTTCACTTTGAATTTCAAGAAGGCGCGTCGTGCGTTCATGCCCTCACCTCAGCTCTCTCCCCCAAGGGGAGAGAGCAAGACATATTCGGACCCATCTTTCACCGTCAGTTGAAACTAAACGGATGCGGACCTGATAAGGTGTTTGTGACCCGATTCTCCGTGTGAAAGGACGCTCCATGCTCTCGCTTCTCCTGGCCGCCACGCTTGTGGCGCAACAACCCGAAACCGCCGAGCGAGCGCCCACGGCCGAGCCGAAGAACCTGCTCGTCAACCCGTCCTTCGAGGAGCCCGTCGCCCCGCAAGCGCAGCCAGTCAATCCGCACGTGATCGGAGATTGGTGGAGCTTTGCCGGCCCGGACAAGCCCTACTGGCGGCACTTTGAGGTTGCCGATGACGAGGCCGCCGAGGGCGAGAAGTCCGCGCGTCTGACGCTCAACTCTGAGAACTACGACGGCGCAACGCTCATCGTCGGCGCGACGCAGAATGTCATCACCGACACCATGCCCACCGAGCTCTCGGGCGCGGTCCGCGTCGACGACTGGAAGCGTGGCACGATGCGCCAGTACGTACAGATCGTCGTGATCGTCTGGAACGTCACCGACAACAAGCCCGCCAGAGTCGCCGCCAAGAACTACCAGATCGCCTACACCTTCGCCGGCATCGAAGAGCCGCCCTTTGCCATCGCCAACCGTAAATTCCTCTTCCCGCGTGGCGAGCAGATCGACCTTCACGGCGAAGACGGCAACCCCATCGAGGGCGAATGGAAACGCTTTGACCTCAACCCGCGCGAGGACTTCATCAAGCACTGGGGCGTCGACCCGAGCGATTTCGAGTACGTCCGCGTGCTGTACGAAGTCCGCTACGACGGCCGCCGCGCCAATCTCGAACCGCCCGCATACGCAAGTGTCCACTGGGACGATCTCTACTTCGGCGACCGCCGCGAGATCGAAGAAGCCAAAAGCGAAGAAGCAGAATAACCCGTGGCGGAGGCTTCCAGCCTCCGAGTCTTTCCGCTGATTCAGTGAATCGCCCGAATCCGCCCGAGGTCCGGCACCGGGATCGTGCCATCGCGCACGATGCTCGGGAAGTACACCACAAACGCGCGCCCGATGATCAGCTCCTCGGGCACCACGCCCGGGCCCGCCGTGATCGGGAAGTTCTGCGACACCAGCGGGTGCGGCTGCCCCCACACCCGGCTGTCGGCGCTCCGCGGGCTGTTGTCACCCAGCGCAAAGTACTGCCCCGGCCCGAGCGTGAGTGTTGAAGTCGGGTGCGTGCCATATGGCGGCTCGCCGGCGCGCATGCTCAGGCTCGTCTGGTACGGGTGGTAGTACAGATCCCGCGAGACGCGCAGCCGGTGCAGCTTGGCCTTGCCGCCCGCGTGCGTGATGCGGATCTCCGGCTTGGTGTACTGCTCCGTCGACGACAACAGATTCAGCCCGCGCGACAACGGCATAAGCGACTCGTACCGCGTCCCGCTGATCGAACGCTCAAGCCTTTGCCTGATCGTCCAGTCGTAATTGGCCCGGCAGACAAGACGATCATCAACGAACAGCCAGAGCGACTGATCCGCGTGCCAGAACTCCACCAGCGACGCCTCGCCGACGTTCAGCGGCAGCAGGAAATCCGTCTGTGTTAAGAGCTGCGGGGCCGCGCCCTCGGGCGTTTCCGGCTCCATCCACAGCTCCGCCTTGTCCGCAAAGACCCGCGCCACAAACCGCGTCTGCCGCGTTCGGATCTCAAGCGCCAGTACATCCTCGGTCGTCGCCGGCTCGTAGCCCGTCGTGATCGCGATATCCGATACCGGGTAATTCGGGGGCAACCACGCCTTGGCGCGCCCAGGCCCGAACCGCGGATCGCGGTACATGTCCAGATCGTTGTACGCCAAGCGATCGCGGATGTCCCACGCCGCGACATCCCACGCAAGCTCGGCCGCGCCCTCGTCTTGCTTGACGATATCCGTGCCGGTGAGCGTCCAGTCGTCGCTTGCCTTGAAGGGCCAGGTGTTGGGGCCGGGCCCCTCGCGCGGGATGTGGGCCGTGTCAAAGACGGGCAGCCACACCGTGCGCTGCTCGCGCTCGGGCTTGCGCGCGATCTGCCAACGCGCGTCCTCCCAGTCCGCGCTAGCCGCGCTCGGCTCCTTGCGTATAAAGACGTCGCCGTCTACCAGCGCAACCTGCTCGCCCGGCAAGCCGATAATCCGCTTGATGAGATTCTCGTTCGGGTCCGACGGGTTGCGGAACACCGCAACCTCGTACCGCCTGATCGCGGGCGAGAGCGGCGTGCGCTTGAGCACCAGAATCCGGTCGCCGCTGCGCCGTCTGATACCCGCGGCCTGCATCTCTTCCGTCGTGTACGGATCACGCACGAGCGCCCCGGGCCCGCTCTCGCCGAGCTGCCCGTCCACCGCCCACGTCGAGCCGGAGTGCGGCGAGAAAACGCGGTAGTGCTCGCCCAGCAGTGTCGGCGCCATCGAACCCGTCGGGATCACGAACGGTTCGAGCACGTACGCCCGCGCGATCAGCGCCATCGCAAACGCGATCACGACCGAGATCAGCGTGTCCGGCACCGTCGGGCGGATCACGCCCACCGGCTGGCTCTGGATGGGCTTGGTGTTGGCTTTCATGCGGGGATACAGGTCAGGATCGGTTATTCGCCGCCGCCGCTGGAGCCCGAGCCATCACCAGAACCGCCATCGGTTCCGCCCTGGGACGCACCACCAGATCCACCGGACCCGCCCCTGCCCCTTCGGCGGCGCCTGCGACGTTTCTTCTCGCCCGTCGCGCCGCCCTCAGAAGTCGGCCCGTCCTGCGATTCGGACGTGTGACGCTTGGTTTCGTCCGGAGTTGTTCCGGTTGGGGAAGATCCTGACTGGGACGGCCCGCTTTGACCCGCGCCGCCGCTCCCGCCGCCTCCGCTGCGCCGGCGCCTGCGCCGACCGATCGTGGGCTTGGACGCATCGGACTCGTCGGTTCCGTCGGTCTTCTTTGGTGAAGCGGTCTGGGATTCGGATGAACCCGGCGTCGCTGCCGACTCGCCCTCACCCGTGCCGGTCTTCTTCTTCCGGCGGCGTTTGCGCTTAGATTTGCTCGGCGCATCGGCCGTGCCGCTGGGCGAGCTCTCGTCCGGGGTGCCGTCAGCGACTTTGCCCTCGGCGGCACCGGCGGTTCCGGCCCGCTCACCCCGTTCACGCCGCGGCGTGGCGGAGCGCGATCGTGATTCGCGTTCGGGCTTCTCAGCAGGCTTTGGCTGCTCGCCCGGCTTGGTCAGCTCTTCCACCGGCACAGCGACATTGCGCGTGTCGTCGAGCCTCACGAGCACAAGCTGCGTCAGGATCTGCGAGTCGATCACGATCCCGTCGCCGTGGGGCGTGCCCACGCGCGTCTTGCGGTTGGGCAGGTTCTTTTTGAGTTCCGAGTACGTCTTGTCCTCGTACCGCAAACAGCACATCAGCCGTCCGCACCGTCCCGAGATCTTGAGCGGGTCGAGCGTGGCCTTCTGCGTCTTGGCGCTGCGCATGCTCACGGGCTTGAGCACCTTGAGGAAGTTCTTACAGCAGCAGTACTGCCCGCACCGCTCGTAGTCGGCCGTCAGCCTCGCCTCGTCCCGCGCGCCGATCTGCCGCAGCTCAACCTTTGTGTTCGGGTACTCGTGCTTGAGTGCTGCAAGCAGCGGCCCAAACTCGATCCGCTCCTCCGACAGGAAGAACACGGTCAGCATCTCGCCGCCCAGGATCTGCTCGGCGTCGACGATCTTGACATTCACGCCCGTCGCGTTTGAGAGTTCCTGCGCACGCTTGCGGATCAAGACGTTCTGCTCGGTCAGTCGGCTCTGGATCGCCATGTCCTCGGCCGTTGCGATCCGCAGCGCCCGCCCCTTGACGCCGTATTTGTTGTGCCTCGAATCCAGGAACGGGTAGTCCTGCCCGCCCGAGTTCTCGATGTACTCGAGCATCTCCTTGCGCGTCACGCTCTTGGCGCAACCCGCGTTCTCGCAGGTGGAGGTGAGCATCTCGCCCATCTCTGTGCCCCGATGCGTGCGGACCACGATCTTGGACCCGCAGCCGGGCTTGGCGTCCCCGTCGTACGGGAACTCGCCGACCATGAGCATCGCGCCAAAGCGCACGACCATCGTCGAGGGCGCGCTCAGACGCTCGTACGTCTCGCGGTCCTCTTTCTCGCTCAGGTACTGGGCGAGGTCCTCTTCGAATTGCGGCAGTGGGACGATTGGCATCTGTGGTTGTAGGCCTTATCGGCCGCCCAGCTTGCTGCGGGCCGAGGCGAATACGCCGTCGAGCTCCTCGCGAGCCAGAAGCACCATCGATTTCTGCTGATCCACTTTGTAGACCATCAGCTGCTCGTTGCGGTTGTCCAGCACGAAGAGCAATTCCTCGTTCCCGCCGTCGGTGGTCATGATGCTGTAGTCGCCCACGCTCGTGACCATCTCGGCCAGCGCCTGCTGCTCGAAGGGGGCGCTGCCGCCGCGACCGAGCTGGAGGGCGACAAGGGCGGTCAGCGCGATGGCCGTCACCCAGAGCACGTTCATGTTGAGTCCGCTCTCACGCTTCATCGCCCGCTCCTCTGCTGGGCGTCCTTGTTCAGGTCGCGGTAGCCGATCCCATCGAGCACCTTGCGGCTCTCGTCCCACTTCACAGCGATGAGTTCCTGGTTGGCAGCGTCGAGGATGTAGACGGCATTGGCGCCGCCACCACCCATGTACTCGCCCCCGACCATCGCGTAGTTGCCGCGGGCGCGAGCGCCCGGCTGGGCCTGCGCGATCGAGACGATCCCGAGCACGACGATGAGACCCGCGTTGAGCGCGATCAAGGGCCCGGCCACCGACCGAGCCCGCTTGGTGTGCGGTGTATCCATGTCATTGACTCCCGCGGCACAGGCCGCGCTAGTGCGGACCACTCAGTCCTGGTGCCCACGCTTGGACGGGATCGCGTTGGCGCCGAGCATCAGCCCGCCGATCACGATCACCGTCAAATACATCCGGTACTTCGGGGGCTCATCCGTCTTGCCGCCCGAGCTCGGCGGGCGGAGGATCGCCGGGGCCTGGTTCTGCGTCGCCGGCTGCGCTGCCGCCGAGCCGGTGAAAGACACCGCAAGCGTCGCCCCGATCACCACGGGCGCCACGAGCCGACCCAACGAATTGCCTCTGCGTGTGCCCATCTTCATGCCTCGATGCTACCGGGCAGCCAGGGTCGGGGCAAAGCGCGTTCCCGCAAGCTCGTCAGCCAGGGAGCCCGCAAACTCCTCGCACGGGCTCGCCGACAGCGGCGAACTGATCCGCTCATACGCCGCCGAGGGCACGTTGACCGTCTGCCAGCGCTTGCTCCGGGGGACCATTTCCTTCTTGTAAGGCTCAAGCAGAACCGAACGCACAGCGTACCAGCGGCCGCGGTGCTCGAAGATCTCCTGAAACAGGGCGTCGGCGGGCTGGTCCTCGCACCAGTAGATGAACACGAAGGCCGCCCGGAACCCCTCGCCAAAGAGCTGCTCCCAGCGTGTCAGGGCCTCCACATCGTCCTCGGTGACCCACGATTCGAGCCTCCCGGGCGAGCCGGCCTTGACCTTCCGCCCTTTGACATCCACCAGGAGATTCGTCGGCTCGCCGTAGATCACGAAATCGAAGGATTTGAGCGCCACCCGCCGCCCAGACTCGCTGGCCGGGTCCGCGATCGAGAGATCCGCATCGGCCGGCAAAAGCGTCCGCCGGGCCTCGTTGACCGAGATATACGGGATCCGCCGCGCCCTCAGATGCGCCTCGAGCGCCTGCTCGTAGTGGTGCCGACTCTGACCCATGTTCGGAGTCTATCAGATATCCAGTTCGCAGAAAGTCAGCCTGCCGGATTCGGGGCGATCGCTCTCAGTCGCCCTTCAGATCCAACCCAATCCGATCCAGCACAATCTGGATTGCTGGCGGCTCGGCATCCCCTCGAATAGGGCAGGGAATCCGGGTGATCATCGAGCGGTGCATCGCCCGCACCGGCACGATGTCCGTCGTCCAGGCGCTGCGTCCCGAATCCGAATCCACCACGCCATCACCGATCAGGTCCACCGCCTCGCCGACCCATCGGCTCGTCCAGGCGCTCAGATCCCGCACAGCCTGACGAGCGTCCGGGTCCGTGGCCACCACGTCCGGCGTGTTCTCGAAGATTGCTTTAGACACTCCCTCGGCATCGGGCTTTGGGACATCGGCCACGATCGCCGTGATCGCAACGCCCGCCGGGCGCTCTCGGTTGTGCAGATCGGTCAGGAACGCAGAGCCCGGCGTCAGGTCGCGCCCCGCCTGACCCGAGCCGTCCTCCGACATGCGATCCAGATCCTCCTGAGTGAGCTTGCCGTCCTGCAGCGCACGAAACGCGTGCTCGCGCATCTCCGCAATCAAGCGCACCGGCGCCAGCATCGAGCCGCCCATCGGCGTGCCCAGCGTGATGACCCGATTGACCTCGGGCCAGCGCGTGTGATCGAATGTGTCGCGTGTCAGCGCATCGAGCGTCACCAGCCCGCCCATCGAGTGGGCGACAATCCAGATTTCGTTGACGCCCTTGGTGCGCAGATCCGCGAGCGCCGTGTCCAGTTGATCCGCCGAGATCGCGATCGCCTGATCGTTGGGATACTCAAAGCGGATGGCTGTGTAGTTCTGTTCAACCAGTTCTGGAGCGAGCGCATCCCAGACGGTGCCCGGCTCATCGAGCCCGTGCACAAGCAGCACGAGGGGCGCATCGTTCGTGCTCAGGTCCAGTTCTGCGAGCTCGATCGGGGTCCAGCTCGTGTCTGGCACTGCGCTGCTCGGATCAAACCATTGCAGATGCGCGTCGGCCGCGGGCTGGGTCTGGGGCTCGATGCCGCGGGCCGCGTGGACCGGGACGAGCCAGGTCAGGGCCATCCCCGTCAGCATGAGGCCGGCTAGGCGTGATCGAAACTGTCCGGCCCGCATCCGTTGCTCCAATGGCTCATGTGAGCTTGAACCCGCTTACTCGAACATGGCCTCCAACAGGCCCGCCTCGGCTTGTTTGTAGCGGGCCATCGCGGATTTCAGCTCCTCGGTCAGCTCCTCGATCGCAGCAGAATCCGCCCCGCCGGGCTTGGCCAGGATCGCCTCCAGCGACGCCCCAGCGTCCTGCAGGTCGCTGGCGGCCGTCGCGTAGACCCTTGCCGCGTCATAGAAAAGCTCCTCACGCAGCTCTTTCGTATCGGGCTTGGCCAGCAGCTTCCACGGGTTGCGCCGGATCTCGATCGTGGCCAGTCTCAGCTGATCGCTAGCAAGCCTTGCGTTGGCGAGCGTGCGCAGAATGCCGGGCTTCTCCTGCGTCAGCACATCGCCCGCCTCGTCGGCCAGGTCCGCAAGGTTCTTGGCCGCCTTGCCCGCGCGCTCGATTGCATCCAGAGCCGCCTGCGAGTGCTCGCCCTCGAACTTGGCCATCGTCCGCTGGGCCGAGCTGAGTGTGTCGTCGATGCGCGGGCGGTTGACCCGCAGGAGCTCGCGCGATTCCTCGATCAGGCCGCGGAAATCGTTGATGACCGCGTCGGCGTTGGCGCGCACCTCGCCCGCCTTGAGCTCGGACAGCTCGCTGCTGAACGCTTTGAAGTCCGTCATGAGTACGTCAAGGTCCGCGTCGAGACGGGTAGTAATCCCGTCGGCCTTCTCAACGATGTCTGTCGTGTTGGTCAGGATGTCCTTGAGCTCTTCGATCTGTTGGGCACCGAAGCCCGCAGCCGTCAGGAACGCCGGCAGGGCCAGATTCGCAACAACCACCGAGCCCGGCTCGAGTTCACCCGATTGCACCGAGCCCGCGTTGATGATGTTCAGCGACGCGCCAAGCCCCACCAGCGGGCGCTCGAGCACGAACATCGCGTCGCGGTACAGCGTGTGCGACGATTTCACCCGCACGTTGACGTCGACACCCCGTGGCACACCCTCTTCGAGCGCAAAGGCGATATTCGTCACACGCCCGACCGGCTGGCCGCCCATAAGAACCGACGAGCCCTCTGTCAGCCCGCCCGTGCCCTGCTGGAGATTGAACCGCACCGTGTACGCATCCGTCGGCGTCAGGCGGTCGATCGAGCCCGAGATGATCGCGCTGATCACGATAAACCCGACCAACCCGAATATGAGCAGCGACCCCGCCAGAAGGCTCGCCTTGGAACGGTTGTGCCTGGCCATCGCGACCTCTCCCCCAATACTTACAGATCAAATCTTACAGATCAGGCCCTACAGATCCCGCGTCGACATCAAACTGGGCGTCGTCTCGCGGGGCATCGACATTCCCAGCAGATCCTCGGCATAGTTTGTCGCCGCCTTGCGGTCGGTGATCGGCCCCTCCGCATCGCCCCGCAAAAACTGGCGGATGAGCCGCTCACGCTCGGGCAGCTTGAGCCCGTCCTCGTGCGACGTGTCCCGCACCTTCTCGAACCACGCCCTGTTCTCGACGATCAGCATCTCGCCCTTGTCGAGCATCGCCATCCGGTCGGCGATCGCAAAGGCCGAGTCCATCTCGTGCGTGATCACGATGCTCGTCACGCCCAGCTTCTTCGACAGATCGATGATCAGCCGATCGATCTCGGCGCTCGTCACCGGGTCCAGCCCGGCGCTCGGCTCGTCGTAAAACAGAATCTGAGGGTCCAGCGCCAGCGCCCGTGCTAGCCCGGCCCGCTTCTTCATCCCGCCCGAGATCTCCGCCGGGAACTTGTCGGCGTGCTCGCGCAGGCCCACGAGCTCGAGCTTGATCTTCACCTGGATATCGATGATCTCGCGATCGAGTTCCGTGTGTTCGACCAGAGGCAATGCCACGTTCTGGGCCAATGTCATCGAGTTGAAGAGCGCACCCGATTGGAACAGCACCCCGATCTTGAGACGCATCTTGTTCAGGTCGGCTTCGCTGGCGCCGCAGATGTCCGTGCCGCAGACACGGATCGCCCCCGAGTCGGCCTCGATGGACCCGATCATCAGGCGCAGCGTCGTGCTCTTGCCCGAGCCCGAGCCGCCCATGATGACAATGGTCTCGCCCCGGCTGATGTCCAGCGTCACCCCATCGATCACGCGCTTGCCGTCAAAGGATTTGACGACGTTTTTGAGCGTGATGATCGGGGGCTCTGGGGCTTTGGCTTTGTCAGTCATGGGCGATCAGCCGCCCGAATCTGCGGGGACTTCCTCTTGCAGCTCGTCCAGAGCTTCGCCGGCTTCGTCGGCCGCCTCATCCGCCGCGTCTTCGATCTCGCTCTGCGGGGTTGTACCGCCGCCGCTGCCAGCCCGCAGCACATCGGGATCGACGAGCCAGATCAGCGAGTTGTCCGCGGCCTGCACCGCGACGTTGATCACAGCCGGCTTGCGACCGGCATCGTCGAGCTGTCCCTTGTCGAGCACCACCCAGACCAGACGCGTGCCGTTGTCGAACCGACCGGGCAGCGGCACGGGATCGCCATAAGGGATCTGCGTGTTGTCCGGCTGCTGACCGCTCTTGCCGAGTTCCATGAAGTCCTTGAAGACCTGGATGAATCCCGTGGGCCACGCGTTGAGCGCGCCGGCTTCTGCAGTGTACTCGGCCTTGAACGCGGCCATCCGCTCATCGGTCGCAAGCGCCCGTGTCGGCGTTGAGAGCTGACCCCTCGCCGCGTCGTACGAGCCCGCATCAACATCCGTGATGACCTGCCCGAAACTCGTGTATTGACTGGCGCCCTTCTGCACCGCGACCGCGATACCGAACCAGAGCAGCGAGACCACCACGCCCACCGCGATGCCCGCGATGGCGAGCCCCGTGCCCTTGACGCGCCCCTTCGAGGCCGAGATGCCCAGGAGCGCAAACACGCCCAGCAGCGAGCCGATGGCGCTCAATCCCGGGATAAAGCAGATCAGGCTGCAGACCAGAGAAAGGATGGCAAGCACACTCGTGCGCGGCGGGCCGGCGTCGGCGTAGTGCTCGTTGAAGTCCGAAGAGGTGGCGTATGGGTCGTTTGTCATGTCCCAAGGCTATCGGCGGTTTGCCTGAGAGGCCAGCACCCACGAATCCGTGGTATGCAATGACGGCAAGTTTAGATGACGAGCCCGAGGCGCGAACGCGGGAAAATGGGGAGAACTGAGATCGACGCCGAAGCCCCTTGCGGACTCGCCAAGTTCAGACCGGGATCGCCCCCGAGAGCTGCTTGACGCACGCGGCCACCATCTGGGCCGCCTCTTCCAGACACCCAGGATTGGTGTCTCGGCAGATGCTGAACCGGATCGAGCCGTGCGCCAATTCCTCGGGGATGCCCATCGCCAGAAGTACGGGCGAGGGCTCAAGGCTCCCGCTCGAACACGCCGAGCCGGCCGAGGCGCAGAGCCCGCGTTCCGAGAGCATAAGCAGCAGCACCTCGGCCTCGAGCCTCGGGAAGGCGATGCTCGTCGTATTCCAGACCCGGTGGGCCGGATTCGGCGGCGTGTTGACGACGGCTCCGGGCACCAACTCAAGCACGCGCGCCTCGAAGCGGTCGCGGTGGGCCGCCAACTCGCGCCTCTTGGCGGGGTCAGCAAGAAACTCGAGCGCCTCTTCAGCAGCAGCAGCCATACCCAGGATGCCGGGGACATTCTCCGTACCGCCACGCCTGCCCAGTTCTTGCGTGCCCGGTGAGCTCGGCGCAAACCGCGTGCCGGGCCTGATCCAGAGCGTGCCGATGCCCTTTGGGCCGTGGAACTTGTGGGCCGAGAAGCTGAGCATGTCGATCCACTTCCCGCAGTCGTCGTCGTTTGCGGGACCGAGGTCCTGCGCGTTGCCCGTGCCGACGTTGGTGGGCATCTTGCCGACCCACTGCACGCCGTCGACATGGAACGTCACGCCCTTGTCGCGGCAGATGCGCCCAAGCTCGGCGATCGGGTGGATGACGCCCGTCTCGTTGTTGGCCCACTGCACACTGACCAGAATCGTGCGATCATCGATTGATTTCTCGAGCGTCACCGCGTCGATGCGACCGCCGGGCGTTGTCGGGAGCCAGCGCGTCTCGACGCCCATGCGCTCGCCGACCTGCTTGGAGAGATAGCGCACCGCGGGGTGCTCGACCTGCGTGGTGATGATGTTGGGGTTCTCGACCTCGCGGTGCGTGACGACCGCGCCGTTCATGGCGGTATGGATCGAGCACGTGCCGCAGCCGCAGAAGACAAGCTCTTTGGGTTGCGCGTTGATGAGCCTTGCGATCGAGGCGCGTCCGAGTTCGACAGCCCGCTTGGTGG